>ORMF011485264.1_pt1 | contig 13018 bp, 13 predicted proteins | sample 1779871 | NCBI WGS metagenome assembly ORMF01 (sample SAMEA104232316, study PRJEB22302) | groundwater metagenome | biome: forest; feature: aquifer; material: groundwater | place: USA | collected 2011-08-07 | depth 5.4 m | reverse complement strand
TATCAATTATTTGTCTTATTATTATAATAGGTCAAATCAGACAATACGTAGTCAAAACAGATCTATCTCTTTCCCCACGCCTCCGGATTTTCTACGAAATCCGCAACCATGTCCGCCTCTTCCTGACTCAGTCGATCCGTCCCGACCGCGACTTTCAGAAGCGTCGTGATCGTTGAGAGCGGATGGAAGTGGACGCCGAGCTCGGCGGCTTTTTAGCGTGAGGACAGAAATTCGTAACTGAAGATGGAGACGACGTCGGTCACGATCCCCTTCCCTTCGCCGCGAAGCGTCTCGACTGTGGAAGCGGCGCTCCCGCCGGTGGAGAGTAAATCTTCGACGACGACAGTGTGTTTCTCAGGCTTCAGATCTCCTTCAATTAATTTCTTCGTCCCGTGTTCTTTCGCTTTGGAACGGACATACACGAACGGCATTTCTAAGCGATCCGCAACGAGTGCGGCCCAGCCGATGGCGGCGGTGGCGGTGCCGGCGATCACGTCCGGCGGAATGTGAAGATGCTTCACGCGATCGGTCAGCGCCTGCACGATGAAGGATCGTGCAGCCGGATGGCTGTAGAGCATGCGGTTATCGCAATAAATCGGGGACTTCATGCCGCTCGTCCACGTGAAGGGTTCACGCGGTGACAATTTGACTGCGCCGACCGAGAGGAGGAATTCTGCGACGCGTTCACCGTGGGGCATAGTGAGAGTATAGAGAACAAAGGGCGATTCGGGCTAGTGATTCGCCCTACGGCAAAGTTGATTGGTTATTAGTTGAATAGTTATTAGTTCTTGGCTAATTCGTAACTAATAACTAACAAACTAATAACCAAAAAACTAAACTCGGGACATGCTACGATTGGTTTAATGCATTTAACTCCAGATCTTGAAAAAAGGCTCCGGCAGCTCGTCACTGTCTTTCTCGAAATTAATCAACATATAAATCTTTCTGCACTGCGAACGGAGGAATCGTGCTGGATTGGGAATGTGCTCGATTCACTCGCGTATCTGGAGCTTGCGGGCGGCGGCCCCTCTCCCCAGCCCTCTCCCAATGGGAGAGGGAGATTTTTTGACTTAGGCACCGGCGGCGGATTTCCGCTGCTGCCGCTCGCGATTGCAATGCCCGATGCTCACTTCACCGGCCTCGATGCTGTCGGGAAAAAAGTGAAGGCCGTGACGGGGATTGCCGAAACATTGAAACTGACAAATGTGGAGTGCATCGCAGAGCGGAGCGAAGTGCTCGGGAAACATCCCGCACACCGGGAGAAATACGATGTGGTGCTCAGCAGAGCCGTCGGTGAACTCCGCGTCCTTCTGGAATGGTGTAGTCCGTTCGTGAAAACCGGCGGGTCGGTGGTGCTCTGGAAGAGCCTGCACATTGATGAAGAACTGAAAGCGTGTGAGCGTGCACAGAAAGAGTGTGGATTGAAGCTCGAGTCACAGCACCGCTACACCCTTCCGGCGGATTTTGGGGAGAGACAGTTGCTGGTGTTTCGCAAAATCACGAAGCTTGCTTCGATGTATCCGCGGGGGGTGGGGGTGGCGAAGCAAAATCCCCTGTAACATTTCTTATTAATCAGGAGCAGGTCTTCTGACCTGCGGGCCAGCAAGCAGGAATGCCTGCTCCTAAAAATAAGAGTAATCATAAAAAAACCCTAATGAAGCTAATGCAGCTAATGAAGCTACTTTCTCTACAATTCAATCTCACCTCACTGTAGACTTCTACCCATGATCGTCTTCAAACGCGTCTCCGTCGTGCGCAATGGAAAAACGATGCTCAGAGATGTGAACCTGCGCATCGAACCAAAGGAGTGCGTGTGCATCACGGGAAATGCGGGCAGTGGCAAGACAATCCTCTTCGATCTTTTTTCGAAAACAATTGATCCGACGAGCGGGTCTGTCGAAGTCGACGGTGTTGCGCTCACTCTCCTCCCGCCGCCGATTCTGCAGCTCTACCGGAGGAAACTGGGAATTATTTTTCAGGAACCGCAGCTTCTCAGCTACCTGACTGTCCGCGAAAATATCGCGTTCCCGCTGGAACTGCGCGGAGCGGACTTGAATCTCGTAAAGCGCCGGACGGCGGAATTGCTGAAGCGGTTGGGGCTCACTGCAAAAGCCGATCTGCTTCCTGAAAATCTTTCGCAGAGCGAGCGCGCCCTCACCGGCATCGCGCGTGCATTCGCGCTTAACCCCCTCATTCTCCTCGCCGATGAACCTCTGCAGTTGCTTGATGAAACCCAAACGGAGGCCGTGCTCGATCTGTTCGCAGAGGCAAAAGCGCAGGGTGTGACCATCATTCTCTGCGCCGGCAATGCGGTGATCGCAGAAATTCTCGGTGCACGCCTGCTGACACTCGATAAAGGAATCGTCACGGAGCAGGCAAAACCGCGCGAACTCCCCGTCGCTCCTCCGGCGCACCGCATCTTTGAAGAGCAACCCGACGAGAAAATGAGCATTGCTCCCGCCCTCCCCGCCTCCCCGCGCGGAAGGCTGAAGGAGAGAGGGAAGATCAGGATCACGTCGATCAGCTCGTAAGAAAGCCATGATCACGGTTCCCCGGAAACGACTTGCACAGAGGGGGTGCAGGTCTATAGTCACTCTAATGTCCGCGTCTGAATCGAAACCGGCGGATGAATCCGGAACCGGCGGAAGGGGCGTACGAAGACTGCTTCCCACACGCAGAGGATTTTTAGCATTCGGCGGCGGCACGCTCGCCGGAGCGGCGACGGGTCTCGCGGTCCCTCCCGCAATCGGCCTGCTCGCGTCCGGCACGGCAACCGCGCAGGAAAGCGATAAACCTGTCTTCTTCGAAGATATACCCGAGGACGAAAACCTGATCGACCGGCCGGTCGTCTTTCGCATCGCGCACACGAGAGGCGGCACGGCAATGCATCTGCTCCGCACGTTCGTTCACGATGGTGCGTACATTCTGGAGTGTGACGGCACGCACTATCAGAGTTTTGAGACCATGCCGAATGGAACCATCGTCACGCACAGAGATATGATTCAGAGCATCCACAAAAAGGAAGACGGTATCTTCATCGATGCAAACCCCGTCGGAACCATTCACATTCACCTCACGCACATTCTCGAACTGCTGCGCGATATTGTCCGTCAGCAGCATCAGCCGGCCGGACGAATCGAATCCTCAGTGCGCGCGCGGATCACCTTTCTCGGCATGCCGCTGCACATCCGCAATGCTCCCCCACCCGGCTATCGCATCGTCCTGAACCGGATGCCGGGTGAGCATCCGCCCGCACCGCCGAACGGCGGTGCCTGAATATTTACATTCCGGCCTTCTCCAGTTTCCGCGCGATGACCTTTACGATTTCGCTCCGCTTGAGCGGCTCGTCGGGACGGAAGGTGCCGGTCGGCTGCGCGAGGATGTCGGTGTCGCCGGAGATGATTTTCAGGAGCGCGTTGTAGTTGATGTCCGCGGTGTAGCGGTGACCGGCAGTATCGCGGAAGGGAGAGGTGAGATCGCGCGGAACGTTGTCGCCGAAGACGTCGTCGATCAGCGAGACCGCCTCGCTGCGCGTCATCGCACGACTCAGCGATGTCTGGGGCGTGAGGAGACGGACGCTCAGCCCTTCGGCACAGAGGACGAAGGAACGCGCCCAGTGAGCGGCGGCCTGCTGGTTACGCGGCATGCCGGTGCACTGCTCCTCGCGGATACCCGCGGCGCGGAAGACGATCTTGAGTCCTTCGGCGATGGTGACGTAGTCCTGCGGCCGGAACGTGCCGCGGGGATTCCCCTGCGAATCCTCATCGCCGGATACGATCCCGCGCCGTACCATCGCCGCAACGTACGGGGCGTACCACGATTGCTGATCGACGTCGCGGAACGATGCGATCAGCGACTCCGTCTGAATCTCCTTCGCGAAAGACTCAAGTGTGGATGGTTTTTCGGTCTCCTTCAGCAGCTCCTGCAGAGTGTGCATATCCTGAAACACGGCATGTGCCGGCGGTGCCGTGAGGCAGGCAGCCGTGACAACGAACCATGCGGAGACGATGAAGGCCCTGCGCATGCCGTCATCCTACCAAAACGGCGTGACCGCGGACAGAACTTCGCTCGTCACGTGCTGCGGTTATGATACAATCATCACCGGTGTCCGCTTCATTCTCCCTATGAGCAAGCACTGGATTCTCCCGGCCATCGTCTCCGCAGTGCTGGTCGCAGGACTGTCGGCCGGACTGATGCTTCCGGATCACGAGCTGCGCGCGGATTTGTCCGGATCACCCTCCTGCGAAGAAATTTGCGGCGGTGCGGGGGCGCAGTATCAACTCTGTATGGACGGGTGCACCGGTACGGGCGGACAGGGAGCGGGGAGTGAGGGGAGTGAGGGGGACGACTCGATGATGGACTTCTTCGATTCCTTCGGGACGTCGTCACAGGGTTCGGGTGCACAAAGTTCGGCGCCACCCGCGAGTGCGTCCGCTGCTTCCTCACAACCTTCCGTCAGCGGGGGGGGCTCCGGTACTCCGTCTGCGGCTACAGGGGACTGCCCCGCGCAGAGCTTCCGCAAGGAAGACACCGGTTTCTGCATTCTCGCGGGGAGGTGCAGAGCAACCGATCTGCTGCGTCTCGGTTTCGTCCGCGACGACCAGTGTGAACATCCGGTGGACTTCACCAGCGTATACGGACGGCGGGTTGCGGGCAGCGGAAATGCCGCATCCGGAAACAACATACAGGGCATTGATCTCGGGGATCTCACCTCACGCGCCATCGCGATGATGGACGATTTGCTGGCGCGCATTCCGCAGGGTTCCCTCGCGGCAGTCCCGGTGCGGGATATGCGCCAGTACCTCACGGTGCTGCTGGGCAACATCAGCGCCCGCACCCTCACGCCGCTCGAAACGGAGGCGACGTCGCAGTATCTGGCCTCCCGTCTCACGTATCTGATGGGGACGCTGAAGCAAAACCGCATCCCCTTCGATGACCAGCAGGAGCTGAAGATCGCGAAGCGCAGGGAAGTCGAAGAAGGACTGCGGAGCATGGTCTACGGCGTTCTTCCGGACTTCTTTGAAAGGCTCATCAGTCTGAATGTCCCGGGACTCGATCTGCAGGGCGCCCGCACGCTGCACACGCAGGCCGCCGCTTCCCTCGACGCCGCGGGAAATTCCTGCGGACAGGACCCCGGCACTCCCGCCTGCGACACCGACCTGCAGCACGTCCTCGCATTCCTCCTGAATCTGGAACCGCTCCTGCGTCCGCGTCTGGAGCAGACGGAAAACTTCGACATTCTCGAAAAATCCTTCACCCTCGCGGCACAGGCAGCACAGGGCACCAGTGCGCCGACGGGCTTCCCGAAGCCGTTTATTGGGAACTAGGGACTAGTACTGGGGACTGGAAATGAAATTCATTTCTTTTTTGCTAGTCCCTAGTCCCCAGCCCTAGTCCCTAACGTCTAGCCCTTTTTCGGTCCGCTCCTCCCCCTCCCCCGTCCTCCCCTTCTTCCCCGCCGTCGCGGCTTCGCTGATTTTTTCGCTTCCGGGAGAACAGGCGCAGGTGCATCAAGATGCTCCTTGGTTTTCGGCGCGATCTCTTTGATCGTGAATGCGGATTTTTTTTCATCCTCTTTCTTCATCGCCAGCCTTGTGCGTTCATCGCTGAGGAAAGCGATCTGCTCGCCCGCTGCGGTTTCGAGGAGTCCCGAATAGCGATGTTTATCGGGCGCGAGAAGGACCGCAAGTTTCCCCTGCTCCTTCAGGTACCGCACCAGTGAGGCAAAATCTCCGTCCCCCGTAATGATCACCGCCTTGTCGTAATCGGGCAGATCGATCATCGCCTGCAGCACGAGGTCAGCGTCGCAATTCCCCTTCACCGTCCCGTCGCGCGCTTTGATGGTCGGCTTGAGAACGAGGATGAACCCCGCCGACTGCAGGTCAGAATAGAGTTCGGTGTACTCCTCGCGGAAACCGATGAAGAGGTACGCCCGCTCCACGTGATACTCCGTCTGAAGAAATTTCCGGAACACCGGAAAATCGATCGTCCAGCCGAGGTGGCGGACCGCCACATGCAGATTCTGGGCATCGATGAAGGCGTAGTTGTGTTCGGCTCGCACAGACGGATGGTAGCACGGAATGTCTCACGAAAAATCTTTTTCCGGTGCTCAGGATTGGGGGGGTCACACTCCAATACTCCAGTTAATTGGAGTATTGGGTTGAGCATCTATCAATTCACTGGTGAATTGGTGGAGTCGCATTCAGGCAGCCTGCTGCTTCGGTTTCGCATTCTCCCACACGAACAGGAAAAGATTTTTCAGTGTGAGATAAATGGCTTCCGAGTCGATGATGACGCCGAAGAGTTCATTCTCCTTGAAGGAAAGAAAACCGACTTTCGATGTTCCGAAGAGAGTCAATTCAAGCGGGAAACTTTTCATAGAAAAAGGTGCGATGCGGTGCTCGGCATGGTGGAGTGCATCCTCTTCCGCCTGCACTTCAAGGTTACGCTTGTTGGGAGGCACGATGATGTGGAGAAAATTCTGAAAATCGCGGCGGTTTTGGACGGTGCTGCGGATGAGCGCAAAAACTTCTTTAGGCATCTGCGCGTAGTCCGTGAAGATCAACCCCGGCTGCGGATGCTTCACTGTGTTCACTTCCAGTATCACTTCCTTGATTCCTTCAAGACCCTCAAGAAAACGCACGCGCGGCTTGAGCGGCGACGAGTAGGCCATCTCCAGTAGTGCCGGCAGCGTGTTTTCAGCAAGTGCAAGGGAATGGCGCAGGCGCTCAATGAGAACCTGCGGCGGCAGAGCGGAAATCCGTTTGATTCCCCCGCGCTTCTGCACCGAGAGAATATTCTTCGTAATCAATTCTTCGATAATCGTATATACCGTCGAGCGCTTTAATCTGGTCCTCGTCGCAACACCCCCGACGGTCGCCTCCCCCGCCTCCAGCACCGCAAGGTAAATCTGTGCCTCCTTCTTACTGAAGCCATTGAGGGTCAGGATTTCTTCGATCATGTCTTCAGTATAGTCAATTTTGCCGGAAAAAGCGACACATAATTTTGGCTTCCATATACTAAAAATTAGATATTAATACATTATGATTATTGTGTAAATAATATATAATTATACAATAAATTCAGTATTTTACTACCCCCTACATTTATGGCTAAAGCAGAGCAGACCGATCAGATTGTTCCCAACGCCGAAAGCGACGCAGTACATGCGCCTGTTGAGATAGATGCTGCACCCGTCAAAGACGTGCGCGAAAAAGTCGGAGATGTGTTTGAAGGTAAGGCAGAAGCTCTTGAACGCATCTGGCAAGAATTTGAAGCACAACATCCGACGAAAAACCTTCTTCAGTATGTTATCTGGAGGAGCGAGCCGCTTCGGGATAAGGCGGCAGAGTTGCTCCTCTTACAGAACCCTACGAATGAAGATTTATGCCATCTCTTCTTTTACAAATATAAAAATCATTCCATCCTGCGAAATGCCTGGAACAAACTTCTCAGTCAAAATCCAACCGAAGATCACATGAGATACGTCATGAATTGCGGCTTTGTTGAACGCTGGAGTTCATACTATTTTGAGGCCGCCGATAAGCTTTTGAGTATGCGCCCTGCAAACAAAGATCTTTGCAACCTCATGGTTTATCTGAATAAGCGCCGGGAAGAAATAGCCGGGAAAATTCTGAATCAGAACCCCAGCATCAAAGATCTGCAGGAGGTCATGCAGTGGGTGCCGTCATTTGTCGAGAAAGCCTGGCAAAAATTTCTCACGTACAACCCGACTATGGAAATCCTTGAATCGATGTTGCATCAAAACGAGCATGTTGCGGGAAAAGCAGCTGCAAAACTTCTGCAGCAGACTCTCAGCGACAGGCAATTGCGCCTGATCATGGAGAAGGCACCGTCCTGCACGGAAAGTGCGGCTGCACTGCTGCTCAATCAGAAGCCGACGATCGAAGATCTTCGCGCAATTCTTGAGACAATCCCTTCACTCCGTGAAAAAGCGGCCGGACTTCTGCTAAACGAACAATGCATCAGCGAAAAAGATTTCTGCACAATCATGAAAAAAGTCCCGCTATACAAAGAAAAAGTCGCGGAAAGAATCCTTTCTCAGGAACATGCATTTGGCGGAGAGCTTCAGGCAATTATTGCAGAGGTCCCGTCTCACCGGGAAAAAGCTGCTGTCATTCTTATCGCTCGATCAAATAATAAATATGAACTCGTGGGCATCATGCGTACTGTGGAGTCGCTTTGCTATAAGGCCTGGGAGAAATACATTACATGTCACCCGACCAGCGATGAGATTCGTCAGATTATCAAAGAAATAAAACCACTCAGGAGTGAGGCCGAGGCGATTCTTCCGGCCATAGAGAAAGAGGAACGGATGCTTGAACCGCTTTTTCAGGCGAAACTTCTGAGTCCCCCGGAATTCTGAATCGTCAGCCCCGGCAGAACACTGCCGGGGTTTTTGTCGGTCGAAGCGAAAAGTAATGCCTGAACATGCTAAAATATGCTCATGCATGCAGATGAAAAAACAGCGTCAACGTCTATCGCCACCTTCGGCGCCGGGTGTTTCTGGCACATCGAAGAAACATTTCTGCGCACTCCGGGGGTGATTTCGACTGTCGTCGGCTACATGGGCGGAACAACGGAGAATCCGACCTACGAGGAAGTGTGCTTCCATGGGACCGGGCATGCAGAAGTTGTGCAGGTCACGTTTGATCCCGCGAAAGTGAGTTATGAAGAACTGCTGAATATTTTCTGGGACAATCACGATCCCACGACAAAAAATCGTCAGGGTCCTGATGTCGGCGATGAATACCGTTCCGTCATTTTTACACACAACGATGAACAGACTCGTCTTGCGAAGGAATCAAAAGAGTCGCTCGAAAAAAGTAAACATTTCCCGCGCCCGATCGTCACCGAAATCGTCCCGGCACAAACTTTCTACCGCGCTGAGGACTATCATCAGCAATTCCTGCGGAAACGGGGCTTAAGTTCGTGTCATATTTAGGTGTCATGGTGAGCTTAGCCTGTGGTGAGCCCTTCGACTGAACTCAGGGCAAGCTCTGACGAACCATCGAACCACGTTGATACACCAATTAACTAGTATACTGGTGTGTTCTGGAGCGATTCGAATAGGAGTAGAAAGTCAAATTTATAGCTACACTGAAAGGTTTTCCTCACACTTCCAGTGTTCTAACGTATTAATACATTGACAATATGTCGATGATGATTATACTGCGTGCAATGCGTAACGAGACTTCCATTCTCCGGCTCCAAAAAATGCGCCCACGTGCGCAGCATCATCACGTCGATTCTCTTCGCGGGAAGAGGACGGCGTCGATGGAAAAATAATTTCCGGATCGACTTCGCCCCCTCCCTGCGTCGGGGAGGGTTCTTTGCGTGCCCGCAGAGAATGATCGGTCCTTTGAAACATCGCTCAGAGAAGGAGAAACCATGCTGTATCACGATCTCGAAGACCTTGGGCTGCAGAAGTACGATTTCAGGGCATTTTTCGGACAAAAGAACGAACGGTTCGCCGTCATCGTCGACACGACTCACGATCCGCACGGAGCGGTTCTGGGAGCGCGACTCCTGAATGAGTTGGCCCTGAAAGAAACGTTCCGCAGCGGATTCCTCCACTACGCCGAAGCGGGAGAAGTGCGGTTCGTGCGGTTCCGGGTCGATGCCATCCACTTCTCTGCTCTCGCGCACGAGCAATCGTTCGTCGTGATCGGTCACGTGCACCCCGATGACTGGGATGAGAAAGCGCCCGATCTGCGCTCCCATAAAGACATCGGATATAAGCAGCCTGCCCTGATGTCAGCGTCGGACTTCTTCTGTGACGGAGGTGTGCACTGAGGACCTAGCCGGCCCCGATTCCATGTGGAATCGGGGCTTTTGCTTACCGAAGAAATTATAACAAAATGGCTTATTATAGAGGAAATAGTTCATTTTTAGCTGCAGTACTGTATTAACGAGTTGACACAGTCTTTTTGGACTGTATAGTGGGTCCAATGTTCTGCGGAAACGCCAATCTTCGGCCCTCACTCACATGCGTCTCCGCGCATCATCATCACGTGCATTCCCACTTTGGGGAGCAGGCAATCGTGCATGTGATCTGATGCAATAACTCTCACACCGCACTGAATAGCCCCTCCCCGTGGAGGGGTTTTTTGTATCTTCATTTATTTCTTTTTCCTTCACCCATCATGACTATCTCCACTCTCACGCCGCCAACTGAAGCACCTCTCGGTACACAACCGGCGGCACCTCCGGGCATCTACTATCTCACGCAGGATACCCGCGCAATTGCGGAAACTCTCACCGGTTCATGCACCGACCTTTCCCCTGTACAAAGACAGGACGTGCGCGCGGTAGCCGATGAGTTATGGGAAGAAATCGAACGTTCGATACGGCAATTGTCGCGCAATGTCATGACGTTCACGGAAGAAACTATTCAACAGGGTCTCACGACTACTCTGGAAGAAGAAATCGGATCGTCTGACAGTGTTGCACTCTGTCTCGATAAGTACTTTCTGCCGTCTGAAAAAATGTCCGCTGCTCCTCTCCGTGGCCTGCAGATCAGCCGTATGGCTGACGGGAGCAAGGCACCGCGACAGGGTTCTCAGCCCATCGATGCGCAGCTCGACCGGCTTTCACAGGAAATCAACGGACGGCCGGTTGTTGTTGTTGACGACGGCATTTTCACAGGCGGGAGTATCCGGTACGTGCTCGGCCTGCTTCAGGAAAGAAGAATACAGATCAAAAGCATCGTCGTATTCATGGGAAATCCCGCGGTCCGACAGGTGAATGGTATTGATGTCCGGCGTGTACGTTCACTCGATAACTGCATCGACTGGATCGACGCACGCGATCTGACGATTCTCGGCGGAAGGCCGGAAAAATTGAGCAGCAGACTCAGCGTCGCTTCTTCGAGACCCTACATAGCACCTTTCAGCGACGGCCGGCCGGCAAGTATTGAGCCCCGGTCATTGCGGAAAACAAGCGGCGAAATACTCGGGGCACAGGAAAGTTTCTTCAGAGAATTGGAAACAATTATCGGCAAAAAAATCACTCTCCGCGACTCTCTGCGTGCAGGTTTTCCGCTTCCGGTCTGTGAAGATCCTGCTCTCCGGACAGTCGGACTCTCGACCCCATTGCGGGAGATCGCTCTGCGCGCACGGCAGACGCTTGATACACAGGCGATGCCGTCCGGCGACATTATTCTCGACATGGACGGAACTCTCTATTCGCTTGATGGGCCGGGGAATGGCTTTGTGGGATCCACACTGGAGAGAGAGGTGAATCGTAACGCCGTTGCATTCATCATGAAACGTGAGCCCTGTACGGAGCAAAATGCTCTGAAAATTTTTACGGAGGGAAGCAGAGACTTCATCGGCTTAAGTGCATTTCTCAGTCGCCGTTACAGTATAACCCGCGATAGTTACTACGACGAAGTATGGGGAACAATCGATGTGACTGCTATCGTGCAGCGCTCGAAGGCCATCGCAGTCGTCCGTGAGTTACAGGCAAGCGGCAAAGTACTGCGACTTCTGACAAGCGCACCATCCGCCTGGGCGCAAAAAGTTCTGGAATATCTCGGCGTTCAGAATTGCTTTGCCAGTATCACGACGGGAGAGCAATTTGGACAGAAAGCAGAGGTGTTTGAAACCTACAGAAATTCTCCGGATGTACAGAACATGCTTTCCGTCGGCGATCAGTTTCATTCTGACATTCAGCCTGCAATCGACGCCGGCATGCAGACGCTGCAAGTTTCCTTTGGCCGCTCTGTTACCTACCTTCTGAGTCTCCAATGAACATCGTGCCTCTCATCATCGACACCGACCCCGGCGTGGACGACGCGCTTGCGATTCTTCTGGCGATTGCCGCCGGAATGCCGGTCGCTGCGATCACGACGGTCTTTGGAAATGCAGATGCAGAACAAACAACACAAAATGCACTCACACTTCTGGAGCTGATCGGAGAGAAAAAAATTCCTGTCTTCGAAGGTGCATCCGGTCCACTGCAAAAGTCCCCGCGCTTCGCGGAAGCACATGGGGAAGCGGGATTCGGAGGGTTCGAGCTATCGATGACTCGCACAAAAGAAGCACAATCCGCAGCCGATGGCATGCGCTCCATTCTGGAATCTTCCGGCACGGATATCGCCTGTCTCGGGCCGCTGACAAATCTCGCGACGCTTCTTTCGTCCTCGAATCTTGCTTCAAAAATCCGCACTCTCATCATGCTCGGCGGCGTCATCGGAGAGAGAGGCAACATCAGTCCGTACGCGGAATTCAATGTCTACAATGATCCCGATGCACTAAAACTTGTTCTGGAAAAAACAAACAAAGGTATTTTGATTCCGGCAAACATCTGCCGCAAAGTGACGTTCACGAAAAAAGATTTCGATCTGTTGCCTGCAGGAAAGCTTCGCAGCGGCATTACACAGATCGTTGATTTCTACATTGATTACTACTGCAGGGATTCAATCTACGGAGGATTCACCGGTGGGGTGATGTACGACGTGCTGACAATGGCGTATCTGCTGAAGCCAGAGCTCTTCACGCTCAAACCTGCATGCATTGCCGTAAACGTTTCCGACAGTGAACGGCGCGGAGAAACGACAGTTACGAAAGGAAAACCAAATTGTCGCATTGCGACGAACGTGGATGCAGAAGGTGTGAAAACACTTTTCTTTACGGCGGTTTCTTCAAAAATCAGAGAAGAAAAAGAAGAGTAATCATTCTGCTACTCTTCCGTCACTAAAGATATGATGATCGCCATTTCCAAAGGACAGGGGGACCCGAAGTATGAGAAGTATGCCCGATGGCTTCTGGCTGCGGATCCGGCGTGCGAACTGATTGAACTCTCATCCAGAGAGAAGAAGGAAGCACTCAGGCTGATGGAACGCATCGACGGCATCATTTTCACCGGAGGCGAGGACATTCATCCGTCACGGTATGAACGGGCGGATGCAGTCCCTCTTTGCGGAATATTTGATGAAGCGCGGGATGAGCGCGAATTTCTGTGGCTCGAGCGCGCGCGGCAGAGAGGTATCCCG
>ORMF012504530.1_pt1 | contig 13019 bp, 9 predicted proteins | sample 1779871 | NCBI WGS metagenome assembly ORMF01 (sample SAMEA104232316, study PRJEB22302) | groundwater metagenome | biome: forest; feature: aquifer; material: groundwater | place: USA | collected 2011-08-07 | depth 5.4 m | reverse complement strand
GTATGATGAGCTGGAGATGGCGATCGAACATCGTTACGAGGAATCGGATCCCTTGGAGCGCTGCGAAGAATTCCTTCGCGAACGGGGAAAGACGGCGGCGATCATTCGCGGTCTGAGGCCCGATGATTGGGTAAAAACCATACATCATCCGGAGCGCGGTACGCTCACCGTAGCCGACCTCTGCAATATCGTACTCGGCCATGACCTGTACCACATCGAGCAGTTGACCGCCAGCTTAGGAGATTGAATGAGGCATCCGGATGAAGTCGCATACGACCTGGAGCGGGACGAAGAGTACGGCTGGTACACGGAGAAAAACGGATCGGGCGGCCGGCGATGGCAGATCGGACCGATCCCGCATGTATCTTGGGTGGAGCCGAACTTCGCAGACAACGTGGTCCTTAAGCCCACCCCGCCCGAGCTCTTCATCAACCACGGCAACGACCGTGAGATGCGCTGGGATGCCATGTACGGCCGTGGTTATCTCGTTCCGAACGAGATGTTCTATGTCCGCAACCATTGCGCCACGCCCGTGATCGACATATCGGCGTGGCGGCTGGCCGTCGACGGTGATGCGGTTACGAAACCGTTCGCGCTAAGTTACGACGAGCTTCTCGCGATGCCGTCGATCTCCCTGACTCGCGCGATGGAGTGCGCGGGCAACGGACGCAGCTTCTTCGAAGCGTTGGTGGGAAAGCCGATCGATGGCACTCAGTGGCGTCTGGGCGGCATCGGTGTGGCTGAATGGACCGGTGTCCCTCTGCGCGCCGTTCTGGAGCGGGCTGGAGTGAAGAAATCCGCCCGCGACGTGATGCCTCACGGTCTTGATGAGCTGAAGGTCAACCGGCCCATTCCGATCTCCAAAGCGATGGCCGACGACACGCTGCTGGCGTATGCTATGAATGGTCAGATCCTGCCTGCCGATCACGGATTCCCGCTCCGAATGGTAATTCCCGGTTGGGCTGGGATCGCGAACATCAAATGGGTGGGCCGCATCGAAGTCTCCCGGCGCCCCCTCTTTTCCGCATGGAACACGGAGAAGTACATACTTTACGGCGGCGACTACGAGCCCCAGCCGCCCGCGAAAGGACCGATGATCACCACGCTCAACGTGAAGAGCGCCATTGAGCTCCCCTGGAACGCCTCGATTCCGCGAGCTCCGACCCTCCTTCGTGGTCGCTCCTGGTCCTGTTTCGGGAAGATTGACCGAGTGGACGTGAGCCTGGACCGAGGCGAGACATGGCAGCCGGCCCGCCTGCGCGAGCCGAACTTCCCCCAGGCGTGGGTGCGGTGGGACATCGACTGGAATCCAGCTCCAGGAAAGTACGCGATTCGCGCGCGTGCGGCCGATGATCGAGGAAACGTGCAGCCGGAAACAATCCCTCTTAACGAGGGCGGCTATCTCTGCGGCACCATGGTCGATCATTCGGTCACCGTAACAGGGTAGCGACGCCTCTCGACCGAACTTCGTTGACGGACTCCAGCCGCTTGGCCTATAATGCGGCATGAACTCCGCAGACGGGCCCATGTACCGTTCGGCCGAGGTCGTGCGTCTCAAAGGTACGGACATACAGCCCGGAACGGACGATCTCGTCGTTGAGGAACCGCTGGAAATCCGCCTGAACGGGGAGTCTATCGCGGTAACGATGCGCACTCCGGGCCAGGACGAAGCATTGGCCGTTGGATTCCTGGCTACCGAAGCGATCATCGTTTCGCCGGAGGACGTTTGGGACATCCATCGCTGCTCCCACCCCGACCACCCGGACCAATTCAACATCGTCGAGGTGACCGTTCCTCCCGAACGCCTGCCGGAAGTAGTCCTCGCCGGGCGCCAGAGATACTCCAGCTCTGCGTGTGGAATCTGTGGAGCGGCATCGATAGAAGTGGTCCGGAAGATTGCTCCATCAATCGTCAACGTGCCCACGGTGTCCCGCGAGCTCTTGCTGTCGTTGCCGGACCGATTGCGTTCCGCGCAGCAGGTCTTCGAGCGGACGGGAGGACTGCACGCAGCCGGATTGTTCACAGTCAACGGCGAGCTGATTTTCCATGCGGAGGATGTCGGTCGCCACAACGCCGTGGACAAGGTCGTTGGCGCCGCGCTGCTCTCCGGCAGATGGCCGCCGGACGATGCCGTACTGATGGTGAGCGGGCGCGCTGGTTTCGAGATCGTTCAAAAGGCGCTGGTAGCGCGCATTCCTACCGTCTGCTCCGTATCGGCCCCTTCCAGTCTCGCCGTGGACCTCGCGCTGGAAGCGGGTATGGTCCTCGTGGGATTCCTGAGGGGGGATAAGATGAACATCTACGCCGGGGCGGAATACGTCCGGTAATACACCACGAAGACACGAAGACACGAAGAATGCATTTTATCCACAGATTTCGCAGATTTCACAGATATGGCTTTCTTTGTGTCTTTGTGACTTCGTGTTTGATTCCGATCCGAGGTTTCGCCGAAGACCGCGGCCACGGTCCGAATGCTTCCTTTGTCTCGCAGATCGACGCGCTGTTATCCGAACCTGGTCTCAAGGGCGGGTTTCAGGGTGTCGTTATTCGGTCGCTCAAAGACGGCGCTACGTGGTATGAGCGGAACCCGGACACTATGTTCATTCCCGCCTCCAATGAGAAGCTGCTGACGTCGTCTTCCGTGCTCAATACGCTCGGGCCGAACTGGAAGTACGTCACGAGGCTGGTGCGAGACGGTGTGATCGATTCCGACGGTACGCTACATGGGCGGCTGATCTTGGTGGGTTCCGGTGATCCACTTCTGGCCGACAAAGACCTGGATGCCCTTGTCGATGCCGCAAAGACCGTGGGCATCAAGCGCGTCGACGGCGACGTCATCGCGGACGAGAGCCGGTTCGATTCGGTGCGATACGGAGACGGTTGGTCCTGGGACGACATGTCGTTCTACTATTCCGCCCAGGTGAGCGCGCTCAATCTGAATGGAAACATGATCCAGATTCATACCGATCCCGGCCGCGCGCCTGGCGACGCAGTACGAATAAAAGTAACTCCCACGCTACATTACGTCAAGTTCATCAACCGCGCGAAGACAGTCGCGAAGGGTGAAAAGACCGCGCTCGTCATTAGTCGGGAATTGGGCGCCAACCGGGTCACTATTACCGGTCCGCTGGCGTTGGATGCGAAACCGGACGATCACAAACCGGTCGGTGTGACCGTCGAGGACCCGGCCCGGTATGCGGCGGTCGTCTTCGCGGAAAAGCTGAGGTTGAGCGGCATTCTCACAGATGGAATTGGTGTCGGGCAGTCTCCTCCTTCGGCCATAGCAATCGGCATACATGAAAGCCCGCCATTGTCCGAGATTCTAAAGCGCCTGAACAAACCCAGCGACAATCTTGTGGCCGAGTGCCTTCTCAAGACACTTGGTGCGGAAAAGAGCGCTAAGGGAATCGGAACCTGGGCTTCCGGCCGAGAAGCCGCGAATTCGTGGTTTGCAAGCATTGGAATGGACGCAAATGGGATCGACATGACGGACGGCTCCGGCCTCTCGCGCCAAACCTTCGCTACGCCGCACAATCTTGCGGTTCTTCTCAAAACGATGTATTCCCATCCAGACAGCAAGGCATTCATTGATTCGCTGCCGATCGCCGGGGTCGACGGGACCCTGCGCAACCGCATGAAGGGTACCGCGGCCGAAGGAAACTGTCGCGCGAAGACCGGCACACTTTCGAGCGTGAGCAGCCTGTCCGGGTACGTCACGACCGCCGACGGGGAGCCGTTACTGTTCGTCATTCTGATGAACAATCATAAAGCTCGGGCATCCATTGCAACGGGAGTGCAGAACAAGATAGTAGAGCTGCTCGCTTCGTGGAAGAAAACTGGATAGAACTTTCGACACAGAAACGAGGTAGAAAGAAGTGATTGAAGTTGATGCCCTGCAATGGTGGAGGGAAAGATGACTGCTGCTGTCGCCGACAAAAACATCGGACTGACCACAACCAAAGCGCACTTCATCGAAGAGGCGCAGAAGAACGGTCAGCTCTACATTCACCAGCCGTACGAGCTGTATTCAGATGACAACCACGAAGCCTGGCGACGGCTATACGCAGCGCAGGTTCCGCTGTGGGAGAAGTACGCCAACGAGCACTTCATGCGGGGAATCGGAAGTCTGAGTCTTCCGCACGATCGGGTACCAAGACTCTCGGAGGTCAATCAGTTCCTCAGCCCGCTCACGGGATTTCAGGCGAAGCCGGTAAGTGGCTATGTGCCGGCATTCCTGTTCTTCGACTGCCTGCGCAATCGGGAGTTTCCCACGACCATAACCATTCGGGACATTAACCGGCTGGATTATCTGCCCGAACCCGACATTTTTCACGATATCGCGGGCCATGTCCCAATGCACACCGACCGGGCGTTTGCCGATACGCTGGTGCGCTTCGGCGACTGCGCCCATACTGCGGCTGAGATTGTGGCCGGGATCAAGGATGAGGAGGAGAAGGTCCGGCGGGTCATCAGCATCTTTAAGGCCCTTGCGCGGTTCTTCTGGTTCACGGTCGAGTTCGGCCTGATGCGCGGTCCGGGCGGCAAGGGACTGAAGGTCTACGGCAGCGGCCTATTGAGCTCGCATGGAGAGATCGAGCACTGTATCGAGGCGCCGGAAGTCCAGCGATTCCCGATCCAGCTCGAATGGGTCATTAACCAATACTTCGAGATCGACCACTATCAGCCCCTGCTTTTCATCGTGGACTCCTTCGACCATCTATTCCACCTCGTTGGCGATCTGGAGGTCTGGATGAAGGAAGGGAAGCTCAACAACGTGGCGCCGGGTGAACCCAAAATGGGCGAAGCCGATGTGAAGAGCTTTTTGCATGCGAGTGAGGGGAAGTGATCGATTCGGCTGTCACCAAGGCCAATTGACGCCCGCGGCCTCAAGCAGCGCGCCTCCCAGGAACATGCCGCCGAAGTATCCCAACAAGACCATAAGCTTGTTCTCGCTCCGGTATTCCGCAAAGGCATAGTACATCAGATACAGCTCGCAGCAAAAGAGGCCGACCAATCCCTTCCAAACGCTGTTGGTGAACGCGTCGATCAGAAGCACAATCCAGCAGACAAGATGCACGGCCGCAAGGCCCATTCCTACGATTGTGAATAGCGAGTGCAACATGTTGGCTCCTTCGTTATCTCGAGCACTACCGTAACGAGGCCAGACAGAAGTTCTTCGACCGCCGGGCAATTCCCTTGACCGTGTTTGAGCAGTTTCTGTCGCTCAGAAGGCAGACGGTTCAGCGCGCAATACGGTTTTGCATGCTTCGTGTCAAATTGTTCACAGTCGCTTATGAACCCCGCGAGCTGATATTGCAACTAACCTCAACGTACGCCGCAAGAAACCACTTCCTCGCTGTCGAATAAGCACACAGCGACGGGTCTCTCACACGGAGGTTAGCGCCGATGAAACGATACCGAGTTTTCCTTGCCGTAGTTTATGTCGCCTGTCTTGCCGCGGGAGTTTGGGGCGCGCAGCGACGGCCCGTTGCGGCAGGCGCCCAGGAAGCGTTCCCAACGCCTGGCCAGCTTGAGATTGTCGGGAAGGCCGGCAAGCCGGCCGGTCTCTGCCCGCTCAAGCATACGAGTGTCAACGCCGACATCTCCGGATATGTCGCGCGGGTCACGGTGACGCAGGAGTTCACAAACCCGTCTGCCACGCCGGTCGAGGCAGTCTACACCTTCCCGCTGCCGGCTGACGCCGCAGTCGACGACATGACCATGACGATCGGCAGACGAATCGTCAAGGGCGAGATCCGCAAGAAGGAAGAGGCGCGCCTCATTTACGAGTCCGCCAAAGCCGCTGGACAGGCTGCCGCCCTTCTGGATCAGGAGCGGCCCAATATCTTCACCCAATCCGTGGCGAATATCATGCCCGGCGATCGGGTGAATATCACCATCAGCTACGTGAATCTGCTCAAATACCAGGAGGGCGTGTACGAGTTCGTCTTTCCGATGGTCGTCGGGCCGAGGTACGTCCCCGGCGGCGGATACACGGTTTCAGGCCAACGGGGCGAACCGAGCCCGCAAACGACGGTCTACGGCGATCCCGGAAAGACATCGGTCGTGACGGATGCCCACAAGATCACCCCGCCCATCACTCCGAAAGACATCCGGGCCGGACACGATATCTCCGTAACTGTGAATCTGGATGCCGGCCTGCCACTGACGGCCGTAAGATCGACTCTGCACCAGGTAGCGATCAACCAGGTCGGGCGGAACCGTGCGCTGGTCAAGCTGAAGGACCAGGCTACGATCCCGAACAAGGACTTCATTCTGAAGTTCTCGGCCGCCGGATCTGAAATTCAGTCCGGGATTCTGACGCACTCCACCGGCAGCCCCGTGGCGCAGGACGGCGTGCGAATAGCGTCTCTCAATAATCCGAGCCTAAAGAGCGCGTGCAACGGGTATTTCACTCTGATCGTCCAGCCGCCGGCCGCTCCGCCGCAGGAGATCATCGCACCAAAGGAGATGGTCTTCGTCATCGATCAGACCGGATCACAGGCGGGCTGGCCAATTGAGAAGGCCAAAGAGACGATGCGATACTGCATGAAGAACATGAACCCTGGTGATACGTTCCAGCTCCTGGCGTTCAACACTGAAAACTATCCCTGTTTCGATAGGCCTGTACCAAACACCAAAGAGAATGTCCAAAAAGCCCTCAAGTTTCTGGAGCCTCTCCAGGGGAGCGGCGGGACGGACATCCTCAAAGCGGTCGATTACGCGTTGAAGATTCCGGACGACCCTGGACGGCTGCGCATTATCTGCTACATGACCGACGGATATGTCGGCAACGACATGCAGATCATCGATTACGTCAAGAAATATCGGGGCAGGGCGCGCATGTTCCCGTTCGGCGTGGGCAACTCGGTCAATCGGTTCCTCATAGACGGAATGGCCCGCGAAGGGCGCGGCGTGGCCGAGTATGTGACGGTTGAGATGAATACAGGCGCGGTCATGGGAACGTCGCGGGAGCTGACCGCGAGTGGCAAGGCAGCGTCCAGGGACGCAGCAGAACGGTTCTACAACCGGATCGCTTCGCCGTTACTGCTCGATCCGACGGTCGAATTCAACGGCCTTCCAGTTGAAGACGTCTATCCCAAACACATCCCGGATGTCTTCAGCGCCGGACCGGTGATCGTGAAAGGCCGTTACACCCATGGCGCCTCCGGTGATATCACCATCCGCGGACTTCTGCGGGGCCAGCCCTGGAGTCAGACCATACACGTAGATCTGCCGGCGCTCGACCAGGATGGCGGCGCGATCAAGACTCTCTGGGCGCGCGAGAAGATCGAGGATCTCCAGAATCAGGACTGGCTTGGGGCGCAGACGGGCAATGCGAACACGGAGATCAAGCATCAGATCGAGAGCGTTGCTTTGGAGTATCGGCTGATGAGCCAATACACATCGTTCGTCGCCGTTGAGCCGCGAGTGGTCAACATGGGCGGAAAGCAGCGAACTATCGACGTGCCCGTAGAGATGCCTGAAGGCGTTTCGTACGACGGCATCTTTGGCGGCGATAAGCAAAAGCAAGAGGGACTCCGGCAGCAGATGCTGGGACGGGCTGGGAGTACCAGAGCTCTCGGCGCTCTAAGAGCTGGAGCATCTGTGAATTCATATGGCTTGAACGGCCAGGCTAACGCCCCGGCGTTCGCCTATCCCGCTTCAGGCGGTCCAGGTGGAGGCCGTGGAGGCGTTTCAGGGAAGCCGGCTGCGCCGCCTGCGGCCACCACGCTATCCGTACCCCAGACGTTGGCCAAGGCAAAAGCTCCAGCGCAGGGGCTGGCGCTAAAGGAGTCGCTTGCAGATCTTGCCTCCGTTCGCCTCGGCGAAGAGAAGGCAGTTGAAGCGAGAGACAAGGAAGCGACCAAGAAGCTCGCCGATATGAAGCCGGAAGACAGACGCGCCGTACTGAGGCCCGCCAAGCTCTCACCGGAGCTTCTGAAACTGTTCGAGAAGTTCCGCAAGGGTGGCGTCAAGTCGCTCGCAAATCTGCCTGAGGGCATGGGCAAAGGCGGCTATGTCGAGGTCCAGATCTGGCTGAACGATCCCAAGCCCGACCAGATGGCGAAGCTCGAGAGCCTGATGTCCAAATTCGCCGCGACCCTCACTCTGGGCAAGCTGGTTTTGGGCGTCGTCCATCTCGACAGACTGGACGTACTGATCGAGCTCCCCTTTGTCGGGCGGATTGAGCTCCCGAAATATAATTAGGGAGGGCTCCCCACAAGTGCCGCCCGCCGATCGGTTTGATCGGCGGGCGGTTTTTCAATGGCTCGGATAGGTTCTTCTGTGCGTCTTACCGCTGTCGGAGCGACAACGACAGTCAAATGAGGCATGCTATAGATTCCGGTATTCTTACCGGATCCCCGAGTTCATGTTCCGGATGATTCGGCTTACCTAATCGCACTGTTCGCAACCGCGGGCGCTCCACCCGGCGGCGGTAATCGGCGGACCGCATCATCGTAATTCCCTACATACTGCCACCAGTTGTTGTAGAAGCCATCGGACAGTCCGGCGGCTTTCGGGAGATGGTTGAGCCACCATCGCATGTAGTTCAGATGGTAGTCCGATCCGCCCCACGTCTCGCAGTTGATCGATTTCTTCACGTTTGTCATCTGCGGATAGTGGAGCCACTCGTCCGCGCCAGACATCACCGACTTCTTCTGTGAATAGTCGTATCCGCCCTCGGCGTTTGGGCCTCCGTGGACGTTGCCGACCTGGGCGTCGTTTGGGAAGTCCTTCGCGATGTGGGTAAAGCGGTTCCAAATGTTGTTCGGCGACTTCTCGTTGTCCCAGATGCCTTTGCCTACCGTCAGAGAGAGTATGCCCTCACACCGATGTCCGTAGCTGTGCAGCGCTTCCGCCTCACCCCGCTCATAGTTCCACCCCATTACCCATACCGTCTTGCCGCAGTCCGGAATGTCGTATGGCCTGTAGAACCAGGGATTGTCGGTCGGATAGTAGATTAGGTCGCCGGGGATTTTCATCGCGTACTCGTCGGTGCCGAAATAGGGAGCGCCCCAGATCCAGATCTCCCGGATGCCCTCCTTTTTGATCCGCTGGACGAGGTTGAACTTCCGAAAGATCGCCGCGTAGCTTACCGAATCCGGCTGATGGGCCTTATTCCTGTCCGCCCACATTTCGAGGAAGCTCTTTTCATCGTAGTTGAACCCGTCACGTTTCTCCGGGAATGCGTCCACGTCAATAAACTCGACTACTTTGTAATCTGCGAAACCGCAGCTGGCTTCGCGCAAGTGCTTGACGATATTCGCTGTGTGGATATGGGGGTCGAACCATTTCATGTACTCGCGGAGCCGGATATTACTGTGTTCCCGTAATACGGGGTCGTAGTTCAGGACGATGACTTTGATGGTTTTTCGGGAGATTCCCTGAATGGTAGTGTCACGCTTCGAAACTCCAATGAATGTCACGATTGGTACGACTGCGGTAACAATACGAAAGACGTTCACTTACAATCGGCCTCCGAACCCGATGGTACATTATAGACCTCATGGAGAGGAGCAACCAACCGGACGTCCTCGTCGTCGGCGCGGGTGCAGCCGGAATCGTCGCGGCATGGCGGGCCGCCACCGTCGGCGCGCGCGTGACACTTCTGGAGAAGAACGATCGGATCGGCATCAAGATCCTCATCTCCGGAGGCGGTAAGTGCAATATTACCCACGATGGACCGATCGAGGACCTCCTTCATGCATTCCGCCCGAACGAGGCCCGATTCCTGCGGCCGTCCTGCTACCGATTCACGAACCGGGATATCGTGGGCATGCTGACGAGCCGAGGTCTGGAAGTGTATACCCGCCCTGACGGACGGATTTTCCCTGTAAACGGTACGGCTAAGGACGTGGTCGCGATCCTGCAGGATTACCTGGAGCAGGCCAGAGTACGTATCAAGCTCAATGCCGCCGTCACAGGAGTCGATTGGGACGACGGCGCGCTCACGGGCGTCCGTTTGGGCGGTGGCCGCATTCCGTGCAGTCAATTAATCCTGAGCTCCGGGGGCAGCTCGTATCCGAAGACCGGAACCACGGGCGACGCCTGGCCGTGGGTGAAGAAGATGGGTCACAAGATTGTGAAGGTGCGTGCCGCGCTCGCTCCCATAATTCTGGACCCCGCACCTCCTACGGAGTGGGCCGGTGTCGCCCTTCGAGATTGCCTGCTGCGCGCTCGCCAGGATGACAAGACAGTCGCGCGTCGGTGGGGAGACATACTCTTCACGCATCACGGCATCTCTGGGCCGGCGGTATTAGAAATCAGCCGTGAAGTCACGGAACGCCGCGAACATGGAGCTGTCTCTATGGAAGTCGACTTGACCCCCGACCAACCCTTCGAGGAGCTGCGCGAATCGTATGCCCGCAACGCAGACGCATTTCCACGGCGGCGGATCAGGGAGTTCGTCGATAGGGTGGCACCGGGTCGGCTGGTCAATGCAATCATGGATTCGGCTGGAGTCGAAAGGGCGATCACCGGCGCGCATCTATCAGCCAGACATCGAAATCAGCTGGTGAGCGTATTGAAAGGCTGGAACCTGGGCAATGTCCAACGGGTCCCCATCGAGAAGGGCGAGGTTGTGGCCGGCGGAGTCGCGCTCGACGAAGTCGACCCACAGACCATGCGCTCCCACCTGATCGGCGGCCTGTATCTCTGCGGAGAGATGCTCGACGTGGCCGGTCCCGTGGGCGGCTACAATCTTCAGGGCGCATTCTCTACGGGATACGTCGCCGGCGAAACCGCGGCTCGCGACGCGGCCAATGGAAGTCTTTGAAATGCCAGAGTGAATTCGTAGGGTGCGATCTCCGTCCGCGTCTAGTAGCGTTACGTTGGCAGCTTTCAATAGGACGAAACAGGCGCGGACAGAGATCGCGCCGTACGCGTTCTGTACACGTAATCCACGATAAGACATGGCAAACGATCAATCGAGAAAGCCCCGCAGGAACCGTCGCATCTGGGCTGTCGTCATTCTTCTCGGTCTTGGGGTGATCACCGTATGGCAGGTGATGCGACCGGACCCAGGCAGTCTCCTTGCACGATCAAAACGACGCGGTGTTGGCGTTTGGGATTATCTATGGCTGTCTGACCGAGAGATCCTATACACCGATCTCCGGGTGCGTCCCAAATCACAGCGGCTGCTGGTCAAGAGGGACGTGGATACGGAAGCCGTCACGACCGTTCGTGCATTCAAGAGCGCTCAGCGGAACTTCATGGTCGGAGAGATGACGGCGCGGATCTCGCCCGATAAGAAGACCCTGCTCTGGGTCGGCAGCAGCTATGAGCTGCTGCCTCTGGCAACTACGGAACAACGGAGTTTTCCGCACAATAGGGCGCAGATCGTTGGGAATAGGGTGCTGGTTCCCTTCATTCCGAGCGTCGCCTGGCTGCCGGACAGCAGGCGATGGATCGAGATTCAAGGATTATCCAGGGCATCGTCGATCGTGCTGCACTCCCCCGATACGAAGGCGACGACCACTATCCCACTTCCGACCGGCGTCGGCGATCAGGAGGTACTAGGCGTTACGCCAAAGAACCAGGCGATTATTTCTCGGCGGCGCGGCGCCCTCCTGGATGTACTCATCCTCGTGGATTTGAATGCGAACCCCGCGCTGGTACGCACCCTTCCCACAGTCGCGCCTCCCAATGCAGACATCGAGGAGATGGTACTCTCTCCCCAAGGAGATCGCATCGCATGGAAGACCAATACCTGGCATGACTTGCAATCCGCGGTTTCCGAGTTCATGTCGGGGCTGAAGGGAACGGGCCAGCGTGGGAGGGTTACCGGTTATGCCATCTGGGTCAGCCGGTTGGACGGGACGGAGATGAAGCAATTGGGAATGGAGAGGCTGCCGAACTCCGGATTCGGCTTCGAGCATCTGCGCTGGCTGCCGGATGGGAAGAGCGTCAGTTTCGTGTACAAGAACGGTCTGTATACGGTGCCGGCAGAATGATAATCCCTGAGATTGGTGATTTTGTGCGATAAGTGTAATGCGACCGGAGTTGTACTCGGATGATCGAAACCGACGACCAGGACGTCCAGACCGATCCGGAGATCCCCTTCATCCCCCGCAACTTCTGGTCCTGGGTTGCGTTTCAGTTCTTCTACCGCATCGGGTGGCAGTTCAAGATGGAAGCCACGATGATGGCTGGGCTCATCAGCTATCTCGCACCGGCGCCCATTGTGATGGGGCTGTTCACCAGTCTGAACGCGATCGGGCGCAACCTCTCTCCACTGGCGGCCGCGCCGATCACGGACCGGTTTCGATATAAGCGAAACGCCCTTCTCGTCTTCTGGATCCTCTGTGCGGGGTCCTGGGCGATCCTGACGATATACCTCTGGACTCCCGCGGCTGCAAACCGCGCTCAGAGCATCTGGATCTTCGGCTTATGCTACACCCTCTTCTTCGTTTTTCTCGGCTCGGCATCCGTCGGGCAGGGCGCACTTCTGGGCAAGATCATTCCGGCAGGAGTTCGCGGGCGCGCCATGGCGATGGGTATGACCCTCTCCGGCGTCATCAACGTGGGCGCGATCCTGTTCATCTATCACATCATCCGCGGCGGGCAGTTCCCGGAGCCTCGCAGCTATGCGCTGGCATTCACGTTCACGACGGCTTTTTTCCTCATGGGCGCCGTGGCAATTCTTTTCGTACAGGAACCACCGTCGGTTCCGATTCATCGGCGACTGCGACTGGCCGAAAACTTGAGTCACTTCGCGCGCCTGTCGCGGGAGTACCCCAACCTCCGCCGCCTCATGATCGTAAACCTTGCGATTGCGGTGGGCGGCAGCATGCTCCAGTTCTATACGGGCTTCTGGCGGCAGGCGGGTACGATGACGCCGGACGCCCTGGTGATGGCGACGGTCTTTCAGGTATTCTGGCAGTCGCTGGCCAGCTCCATCTTTGGCCGGGTCGCGGACCGAATCGGCAACCGCCACGTGATCTGCGGGCTGATCTGGATCGAGGCCATTGTTCCGCTGGCGGCGCTAATCCTGGGAGGCTGGGAGCCGCTTCGCG
>ORMF011773589.1_pt1 | contig 13022 bp, 14 predicted proteins | sample 1779871 | NCBI WGS metagenome assembly ORMF01 (sample SAMEA104232316, study PRJEB22302) | groundwater metagenome | biome: forest; feature: aquifer; material: groundwater | place: USA | collected 2011-08-07 | depth 5.4 m | reverse complement strand
CGCAGGGCTGGGGGCAACAGGAACAGCTGGTCGGGGTTGTACGGTTTGAATGTTTTCATGCGCTCAGTATAGCGCGGACGGCCCGCGTGTCCAGTACGCATACTGCGTGCCGCGCGCTTTTTTCTCCGACAGGCTCCTAGTACGGCTGGAGCCAAATGGCCCTAGAGGGGAAATCAGGGCGACTTGATGTGCTGGCGGGGGAAGAACGCCGCCGCCTCCGCGCGGCGGGAGAGGCCGAGCTTCTCGAACACGTGAGAGAGGTAGTTCTTGACGGTCTTGTCACTGAGCCGCAGGATCGACGCAATCTCCTTGTTGGTTTTCCCTTCGGCGACGAGGGCCAGCACCTTTTGCTCCTGAGCCGAAAGCTGGGAGATCTCACCGGCGCCTCGGCCGGTCGCGAGCCTTTTCATCTTCTCCAGAACCTTTTGCGTCACAGCCGGATCGAGCAGCGATTGTCCGGTCGCGACGGTTTCGACGGCCCGCACGACCTCCCGTCCCTGGACCTGCTTCAACAGGTAGCCGGAGGCACCCGCCATGATCGAGCTGAAGACGGCATCCTCATCGGCATGAGAGGTCAGCATAATGATCTGCACCCTCGGATCGGTGCTCCTGATCTCCCTGCAGGCCTCAACCCCGCTGCGGTCGGGTAACCGCACGTCCATGATGATGACGTCAGGATGCAGCCGCGCCGCTTGGGCCACCGCATCGGCAGCCGTGCCCGCTTCACCTACCACCTCGATGGTCGGTTCGCGGCTCAGCAACGATCGCAGTCCGACCCTGACGACCTCGTGATCGTCCACAAGGAGCACGCCGGTCTTTTTCCCTGTCACGTCTCCGTTCACCCCGACCGCTCCACGCTCTGCAGTGGGAATTCTATGGTGACCCGAGTTCCACGACCCTCCATGCCTTCCACCTGCAGGACACCGCCTAGCCTCTTTGCCCGCTCCTCCATCGTGCGAAGCCCTTGCCCAGAGACCGAGCGTCGAGTCGGATCAAATCCTCGACCGTCGTCCTCAACCCGAAGACGACACTGCCTGTCGAACCTCGCAAGGGTCAGCAGAGCCTTTGAGGCGCCTGCGTGCTTGACGACATTGGTCAGCGCCTCGCGGCAGATCTGAAAGAGGTGGCCGGTTTGCTCCGGCGTGAGCGCCGCGTCGATGTCCGGCTCCACGTCTAACTTCACTTCGATCAACCTGTTCAGTGAGAGCCCATGCGCGAGGTCGGCAAGCGAGCGGCTGAGGCCGGATGCCTGCAGCCCCTCCGGCTGCAAGCCGGTGATGTAGTTGCGGACATCACGGATCACCATGTTGAGGTTGCGGATCGAGGTCTCCACTATGGATTGAATCTGTCTCGGATTCTCCTCAGCCAGGTGAACACACTCCTCAAGACTGAGGCCTGTAGCATAGATCGACTGGATGATCCCGTCGTGGAGATCTCCCGCAATCCGCTCCCGTTCCTCCAGCATGGCCAATTCTCGGACTTCCCAATGGAGCCGTGCGCTTTCGATCGCGATGGCCGCCAGATTGGCCAGCCCACTCAAGACCTCCGCCTCATCCTGACCCATGGCGCGCACAGTTCGATACCCAACGCACAGATCGCCGACAACCCGATTACCACTTCGCATCGGCACCGCAATATGGGTGGGGAGAGGGACCTCATGCGCAACCGGACAGATAGCCTCGCATGCAATCACCTTCAGACACGTCGCAGTATCGAGAACCGTTCCAGGCTTCAAGGATAGAGCCTCCGGTGCGCCGCTCGTCGCCCCAACCCTCAACCCTCCTGCCCCGGGTTCATCGAGACACAGGATGACCACATCCGCCTTCATCAGCTCACGGGCCTTATCCACTACAAGCTGGAGGATCTGGGGCAGGGAGAGCAGGCCCATGATCTCGGTTTCGATCTGAAGCAGCGCCTGGGTCTCCTGCGTCTTTCGTTCGGCGTGCTCCCTCGCCTCGCGAAGCTGTATGGTGTGCTGCTTCAGGTCGATGGCCATCTGATTGAATTGATGACTCAGATCCTCCAACTCGTCATTGGTCTCGACCTGAATGGGTCGATCGAAATCCTCCTGCGCGATCGCTTTGGCCCCACGCATCAACTCGGTGATCGGACGCGTGAAATGTCTGGCGGCGGCCACACCCATTCCGACAGCCATGAGAAGCACTACCCCGCCCAGCGCCAGGACCAGTCCCTGAAGGGAGCGGACGGAGGACAGAATCTCTGCTTTAGAATAGCTATGGAGGATGACCCAGAACTCGCCTTGACGGTCACGGTCGGGGACGATGGGGGCAAAGGCCACAATCCTCCCCTTGAGGCCCGGCTGGACAACGATCCCGGTCTTTCCTGAGAGGATCGTTGTCGCCGCTGCCGGCGGAACGTCCGTCGAGAGCCACTCCGCAGGAGTTGGGCCGCCCACATTTTGGCTGAGTCGGAGCCGTTCAGAGTAAGAGGCCAACCACGTTGGAAATGGAGGCCCACCCGGCCCTGCCAACTTATTGCTGGGTCGGATCCATGTCGAACGCGAGAGGTAGACACCATCGGAGCGGACAAGCGAGATGTCCCCCCTCTGCTCTCCAAGGGCCAGAATCTGATCGAGGATCTGGGAGGCGTACAGGTTGACAATGACGATGCCGCGCGGCTGGTCCTGGGCATTCCGTAATGGAACCGCGTAGCGAACCACGGGCTTATGAGGGATCTCCACAACACCCCGCTCGATGTTGAGGTCCATGGGGGAGATATAGATGGTTCCCGGTGGGGCGGCCATGGCCTCTCTGAAGTAGTACCGATCGCGTTGGTCCTGGAGGCGGCCCGGTGGGACGAGGTAGTGATGCTGCCCATCGAAATCAGCCCGGACGATCTCTCTCCCCAATTCATTGATGTATCTGACCTGGTAGAAACTTTTATGGGATTGAGAGAAGGAGAGGAATTCCTGGCCGAGACTGGACACGAGAAGGGACGCCTCCTGCTTGGCCCCAGACGGAAGATCGATGAAGGCCTGGAGGGTGGGGAGTCGGCTGAGGAAGGCGACTTCGCCCTCCGCCTCCTTGAGAAATCGCGCGACCTCCTCGGCCTTCGAGGCAACCCCAGCCCTCAAACGGTCTTGGGTGGCGCCGTTCAGGAGGCGGAAGGAATGCACCGCCCCGTACCCGCCCACCACCGCGACCGGAACCACTCCGAAAAGACAGAAGGAAATGATCAACTTGGCCCGGATAGAAAGCCGGCCAAAGATCTTGTTGACGTTGAAGATGTGGAAGGTTGCTGGCCTGTTTTTCCGCAGCGGATCGTCTGTCATGTAGAGACCCAGTTACAACGGCCGGCATGGTCTCAGCTTCTCGAAACGCATTTTATCTTATTATACCACATCACTGCTGTCCAAATTAGCCGAGAAAACTCCACCCCCCAATGTGACGCAGGACCTGTGAGAAGAGTATCAGAGCGAGAGTCTCATTGCTATGTCAGATGATGGCTCAAGCCGGATGTCCGTGAAAGTCCTACGCGGAGGATTGTGAACCCTTCGTTAGACCCTCTTTTTGGCGTGGGATTTGGTTCCGGATTCGAGGATATCGTCGATCCAGGTAAAGGCGGCCACAGTCGTTGGCAACCCGAGAGTCGGGATCCCTAGCAGGACCGCATGCCTGATCTCCTCAGGCGAGGCGCCCGCCTCAAGCGCCTTCTTGACGTGGGAATGGACCGCCCCTTCTGACCGGATCCCGATCGCCATCCCGAGTTGGACCAGCTCCTGCGTCTTCGCCTCCAGTGGACCCGAGGCGTGACAGGCTCCTCCGAGGCGCTCGTACGCTGCATGAGCCTCCGGAAATAGTTGGGTGAACCGCTGAAAAGGAATTGGCAGCTTCTGTTTGGGCATTTTTGTCCTCCTCATTCGACAGCAGTGACATGCAACACACATTCGTTATAACGGCCGACGTGGTCTCGTCTTGTCCAAGCCCACCAGTGCCTCGCCGGAGATGAAGACCCTTCAGGGATCAGGATGGAGGAGCATCGGCAGATGTCCCAGGAGCTTCTGGGAGGGGACGCCAGACCTTCAGCCCATGAGGAAGGTGTGTAGGCAGGTCTGCTACCCAAGAGGGGCCGAATCCTGGCCAGGCGGGCTCGCAGGTTCGCGCGTCGCGGATCGGGGCGCTGCGTTCCCCTGTCCCTACGACGTGTAACGCAGGACGGCGGCGCAAAATAGGATAAGCCAGCCGAGGAACAGGAGGGTCAGCCATGATCTTTCCCACCGCCGGGGGAGGGTCGCGAGGTACCCATGATCCGGCGGGCTCAGCCGGCCCCCGTTTCCCTCCCGCTGCGAGAGTAGCGCCATCTCGGGAACGATCCTCTTCCAGAGATACCAAAGGATCCCCAGACAGATGAGCCCGAGGAGGATCTTGCCCCCGAGGGCGCCCCAGGCGATGAGTGTGAGGTCAGGCAACTTGCCGTACAAGGAGAGGCTTAGAACGCCGAAGTTGGCTCCTGTCGCCATCAAGGCTACCAGGATCCAGAACCCCCTGCGGGGCTGCTTCCGGAGGAAGGCCTCCATTCCGTCATGTGCCGCGTCTGCTCCTTCCCCACTCCGGCGCTCCCGGATGAGCAGGACCACATATAACGATCCTCCCACGAAGGCGACGACGAGCACATTATGGAAGAACTGGTTTACCGCATAGAGGAAATTGGCAGGCACCGCTCCCCCCGGCGAGCCCAGCGGCTAGTACCCTCCGCTCCGCTTGGGGGCTGGCGGTGGCGTTGCCGGCGCCGCCGTGCCCTCCTTCACGCTCACCTTCACGCTGGCCTCGGGTCCGATCTCTTGGTGGCTCTTGGTAGCGGCGATGACCCGAACTGTGTGCGACCCGTTCGAGAGGCCCTTGAGTTCCAGCGACGTCCCGAACTGTGGCCCCCGGTTGGCCCCGTCCAGGTACAGGTGGACGTGGTCGGCATCCCCCGCCTTCTTGAACTCCCACTTCACTAAAATGCTGGGGCCTATGGCTTCCCCATCCTTCGGCGACAAGAGCTTGACCGTGGCCTGCTGCGCCCAGCCGACAGAGAGCCCCGCGACGAAGACCACCGCCAATCCCGTGACAATCGAGGCGATCGACTTTCTCATGTGATATCTCCTCCTGCAAGGTCCTGGTGGCCCACTGGTGCCTAGGCAGGGCCACCTCCAGCCCCGCACTGCCCAAATGCTGCCCACAGTAAAAAACGCTATCAGCGACGGGAGAGGAAGTCAAGACGAAAACTGCACGGCCAGTAGAGTTATCATACAGATGACCTCGGGCTCGTAATAGTTCTCCGCCCAGTCTGTTAGCCCGACGAGCTGAGAGATGATGTAACAGGCCTGACCCTCCCCAGTCTCATTCATTGTTGAGATGAGGACTTTGGCGTAGACGATTCGCCTCCCTGAAGGAATTCACAGGTCGAGCCATCAGGATTCCTCCCCGTCTCCTCGACCCTGAGCAGTGAGGTGTCGTTTGACAAAGGGCCCCAGGAGGGCCATAAGGATCCCGATAGCGAAGAGGGAGGTGAGAACAAAGAAGGCCGCCCGTATCGATCTCCCCGCCCGGTAGCCCAGGTACGTGTAAAAGAGAGTAGCGGGAAGCTGGCCGATTCCTGTCATGCTCCAGAAACCCCAGAACCCCATCGGGGTCAACCCCGCGCCGTAGCTCACCAGATCGAAGGAGATCCAGGGGAGGAGGCGGGCCACGAGCACGGAGTGCTTGCCGTAACGGGCGAAAAAAGCATCCATCCGGGCTAACGGGGAGGGGCTGACAAGCTTCTCCACCATACGGCGACCGAATAGGCGACTGAGGCCGAAGCAGAGGGCCGCCGCCACCATGGCGCTTCCCCATGACAGCACCGATCCCCAGAAGGCACCGAAGAGGAGGCCGTTGGTAAGGGTGAGAACGAAGGCGGGGAGCGGAGCGATGAGGGACTGAAGGACCATGAGCAGGAAAGAAATGACAGGCGCCCACGCCCCAAAGGAGAGGAGAAAGGCTTTGAGCGCCTCGACATCCCCTTCGCTGAGGAGGCGAACCGCCTGATGAAGAAATACTCGGAGGGGCGGAACGAACACGTACAGCCCCCCGGCTAGGCTTGTTCCTATGGCGAGCAGAAAGAGCTTCTTGCCCCATTTGGATTGCCACATCCCTCTTCCCAGGTTCAGTTGCTCCTCCACTTAGCGTCGAAGAGATTATCGGGTCTGAGCTATACCAGCCCTGTCCCCGATGCCTTTCAGCTAAGGCTCAACAGCCATCTGGTAGTCGCGGCCCTCCCAACGGCCGCTCGCCGGCCAGAAGAAGGTGAAGCGGATCGGGGCCCGCTGAGTCGGCAGGATCACAATGTCCACAAACTCAACGCCAAGGGCCGTCGGAGAAGAGGGTGTATCCTTGACGGTTTGCCATTCATCACTGGACCAGATCAGCCGGAAAGGGGCCGGTGCCTGAATGCGGAGGGTAAAATCTTTCCTCACGGTGCAGACCTGACGGTTGGGCTTCCATATTTCCAGAGGCCTGCACGCTCTCCTGTCTGTGAGGTAGCGCGCAGCAACCTCCGGAATAGCATCGAATATCTGCCCATCAAATGTGGACCGCAGCAGCTTGATATACTCGGCGTGGGCCCACATGAGGGGCATAGCCGAGCCCGTTGGCCGCCCAAGATACATGTGGACCTTGGGCCGATCCGGCTCATCCCACACCTGCTCTGGCAACAGCCCTGTGGGCGAGGCGAATCCCTCCATCGCCCGGATGAAAGGGTACACATCGTGTCCTGCAGTCAGTTCATAGTGTCCCCGCTCCCCGGTCAGAAGGGGCCAGGCCCTACCCGTGCCCCAGCCCTGATAAGGCCCGCCATCTTCCCGCTGACCATAGCCGTCGTGGTTGTACCGGCGCCAGCATGGACCGTAAGGGGTCTCGACCCTGAGCGCCGCGTCCACAACACGCAGGGAATCCCGGATGAGCGGATCGCCGGGTTTGCGAATCCCGTATCGAACTAACTCCAGAAATCCTGCGTCTACTATCTCCTTCACTGCAAAGGTTGTCTGAGTTTGCGGCGGCCGATTGCCAATGCCGAGCAGCCCCTGGTTGGGGTCTTCACCGGGACAAGCGTCTGTGACAACCGCTGGGCAGATCCTGATGAAGTGCCGTCCGATCCCTGGAACCAAAACCCCCTTAGTGGTTACTGTCCAGGCCTCAATATGGCACTCCAGAAAGTCGGCATACTCTTCCAAGAACCGGGCCGTGGGATTGTCTCCGCGCTCGCGCGCGAAGCAAGCGGCACAGATCAAGGCGGCAATGTTGGAGGCCAGAGTGGAAGGCGAGTACCCGCCCGCCTCTTCCCACCGCTCCTGCTGGGTCGCAGGGCCGTGTCGGATGAGGTAGCTTGCCGCGCGTAGTACCATCGGATAGGGATCGAACTCCCCCAGGCCCTCATCCCGGCGGAGGCGCCAGGCAAGCAAAATGGGGAAGGCCACCTCGTCGAGTTGGATGCCACGCCAGTAGGGCTCGCCGTTGATCCAGAAGTTCTGGGGAAAGCCACCGTCCGGCTGCTGACTAGCGGCAAGATAGATCAGCGCCCGGAGGGGCGTCTCAGTATTTCCGGCGGCCAGCAGGCCAGTGGCACTGCCGACCATGTCGCGGGTCCAGACCAGATGGTAGCCCCCCATATCCTCATCACCCTTCTCCTCTCCCCAGGGAATGGAGAGGGACGCGATCAGGGCGCCGGGGTAGGTCTTGTCCTCATGCGCGAGCAGCAGGCTGAAGCTGCCGTGGTACAGGTTCCCCCTATCACCTGAGACCTTCTCGAGGGGAAGGATCGTTCGGCACGGGCGATTCCACTGCTCCATGTACCGCGTCCAGTGCTTCTTGAAGGGGATGCCGAGCGCCTGAAAAAGCGTGGTCACGGCGCTGTGGAGACCATCACCGAAGGCGAGCCCCAGGGTAAACTCGCACCGACCATCGAGATCCAGCTCCCCGGTCATGGCGACGTTACCATCGAGGGCTTGGTCAAACTCCCAATCCAATTGAAAGTTGTCCGCCAGGTCCGTCCAGCCGTCGCTTCGACCTACGTAGCCGACGGAGAGGCGACGGAACGGGACCGTCGCTCCGAGGGCCAGCCAGGTTCCTCCTTTCTCGGCGGTCAGAATCTGCCGGCCCGCCACTTCCACCACATACGCATTGTTACCCCACCCCCCTCCCTCCAGATGGGGGGCACAGAGGGCATAGAGCCGGAGCCGGGATCGCAGTGCCGGATCGCCGATGAGTCGGGGGCGCTGAAGGACGCAGGGAAGGTGCGGATCGGTGATTACTTCTTTGCTGATGGAGTACCGCCCCTCGGGATCGGCATTGGTGATGCGGTAGCCGAGGGCATGGGACGACAGGCGTTCCACCCTGGAGCGGAGGTGGCGCTTCTCCTCATGGAAAAAGCCCTCCCCGTCAGTGATGAGGTACTGAAGGTCTCGGAGTTGTGGTCGGTCCACGGTGGGATAATAGACCTCGGTGATTATGCCATTCCAGAGGGTGAACCAAATACCACTCGAGGCCGCATAGGGGGTTCCTACCCCGTCCTTGCTCCCATGGGTCCATCGTGGCTCAATACCCGGGCGCCCGAAGGCCCGGCGCTCACCGCGAAACGTCGCCATGCTCACTCCTCCTTAAAAGCTTGACGCAGGCCCATATCGGCGCCGCCGCTGAGATTTCATGAGTACATACCCCAAAGCAACGAGTAGGACGCCAAACAGGATGAAGCCGTAAGACCAGCGGTAGCCGGCCAAAAGCCGTTCCCAGCGGCTTCCGAAGAAATACCCGGCTGTTGCGACAAGGGTCGCCCAGAGGAGCGCCCCCAGCGCATCGTAGACCAGGAAATGAGGATACGCCATCCCGGTGGCGCCGGCCATCGGAGCAGCAAAGGCCCGGACGCCGACCACGAATCTGGCGAAGGCAACAGTGAGGCCGCCGCCACGCCTGCTGAAGTACTCGTGCGTCTTCTGGATGCATTCCGCTGAGCCTAACGTAATCCTGCAATAGAACTTGGGTAGGCGTTCCCCACCCAGACGGCCAAGGAGATAACCAAGGCTATCGCCCACCACAGCGCCGCCCGTCCCCAAGACAATCACCACGGGGAACGCGGACGCACCGCTAGAGGACAAGAACCCCATGGCGAAGAGCAAGACCTCCCCGGGCAGCGGGAGACCGGCATTCTCTAGCGCGATCCCGAAGAAGAGGATGGCGTAGCCATATCGGATGAAGAAGGGCCAGACGCTCATCAATGAATCCATCTCTCGCTCCTTTCGTAGTGTCGTCCTTAAGATGCAAAAAATGACACTAAGGATTCGCGGGCTCTTCGAGGGGCAGAGACTGAGGACAGGCAATGTCGCGTGGAAGAGAAGGACTGGAATGAGGGCAGTCGGGGAACCCGGACCTTCAGCTCAAAGGCCGGCAGGACGATCGTGACTTTCGCCACGTCAGTCATGTCACAGGTCTGCGCCGTTGCGCTCCTATCGAGACCTCCTATGGCTTGATGTCGCTCTCAATCTGAAGCCCCTCAAGGAAGGCGTTGATCCCGTTATAGTGGTCCACCACGGCCATCGCCTCGACGATGGCCCGGTCGGAGATGCCCATACGCTTCAGGATTGCCGTGTGGGCGTTGATGCAGTAGTCGCACCCGTTTGTGGCGGAAACAGCCAGTGCGATGAGTTCCTTCTCCCGAGCGGAAACCTCTCCGCCCGCACGCAAGGCTTTGATCTTCTGCCATTGTGCCTCCAGGAACTCCGGGTAAATCGCCATAGCCTTATAGACATTCGGTACAAATGGCATTCCATAGGTTTTCTTGATGTCGTTGTAGATCTCCAGCACACGTCCAGTCGCTTCCTCCTCAGTGATCAGCTTCACCGTTGGCATCGTGTCTCCTCCCTTTCCGCTCTCAGCGGTCGCGTTAGTCCTGCCGGAGGGGATTCAGTTCCTCCGGAAAGCGCTGTTACAAATGAAAACAGAAACCAGGCGATACTGAAGCAACCTCCCTTTCCACTTTCTCCGATACCCTTCACGCCGCGCCAGCCTCGGGGAGAGGATTCGTCTCCCTTCTCCAGCGCCGGATTTCCTCCAATGCCTCTGCGCGGGACGCGAAGCACATGCTACCTCCCTCCAGATTGCCACAACGTGGCTGACTCTAGGATCAGTCAGGAGGCCCCCCTCGACCTGAAGCCAGGGGCGGCCTCTTCAAGGCCGCCCCTGGAACGGTCAGATCAAGGAAATACGTGTTACTCTTGCTGGTTAGTAGCGGGCGGCGCAGGGGTTCGCTGGCCCTTTCCCTGCAGACTTGCTGAGCGACGCCCACAGCGCATCCTCCTTGTGCTCCATATCCTGAGGATTGCCGTTCGGATGACGGATGATCACCAGCATCTGCCACTTGCCAAAGGGTTGCGCATCGAGCTTCGCCTTGAAGGTCGCCACCCCCTTCTTGTCGGTCTTGAACATGTAAGGGGATGGCCCGACGCCGGCCATCTCGTGCTTCGTCTCCATGTTCACGTACCAGACGGTATACACGGAGTCGGGCTTGAGGTCCTTCACGCGGATAGTAAGAGCGCTGTCGGCAATCACCGCCTCGCCGCTGCCCTGTTCGACCCCTTGGGAGCGCTGAAGGGTGATTTTCGCCTGCGCCGCTTCGGAGGCGCGGTCGGCCGCCAACACCGTGGTGAAGGCCAGCCCAACGATCAGAGTCAACGTGATGATATTTCGATGTTGCATCGTTTTTCTCCTTTGTGCGTGTTGTTCGATTCTGCGGATCGCGACATCTTCGGTTCCTTAACCCTCAAGCTCGATGCTTGCACCTCCTTTCCCCTGCTATCACTTCTTGAGATGCGAGAGATTGCCTGAAGGATTCGCTTCCTCTAACATCGGGGCCCCGAGCCAGCCCTTGCCCTCGCCGCTCTTATCCAACACCTTCCTCTCCAATGAGGTGAAACCAATCCACCAAGAGAGAGGGTAAACCGCTTGTACGATAAACCGTGCTCCCGTCTAAGCTGGAAAGGACGAACGAGCAGATCACGACAAGAAGTCGGCTCGCCCTGTATGCGGAAGTCCTGCATGCCATGGAGATCGAGACCCTCGTCGATCACCACCGTCCTGCCCCGCCGGATGCCGCCTCTTAGCCGAAGAGTCTTCATGCCTTCGCCGGCCCCCCAGCCTTCTTCCCCTCATGGTTCCAGCCCCACCCCTAAGGCATCCGCAATGCGGTTGATGTAGTTGAAGTAGCTGGCGACCGTTGCCGCGTGGAGGATCTCTTCATCAGATAGTCCTCTCTCACGAAGTCTCTGGATCTCGCCCTTCGTGATGGAGGCTGCATCCCGGGTAATCCTTTCGGCGTACTCCAGAATAGCCAGTGTCTTGGGTTCGAGGTTCGCCTTCCGGTAATCCTCGGCAAGCTGCTTGACCAGGGTGTCGTCATTCGTCTCCAGACGGAGAGCCTCTCCGTGGTGGACGATTCAGTAGTGGCACCGGTTGATCGCCGAGACGACCAGCGCGATCATCTCGCGCTGCGGGCGACTTAAGGGGGCCGGACCGTACATGAGGGTCTGGAACACCCCTATCGTGGCCCGCATCGCGTCGGGATGGAGGCTGAAGACCTTCAGGACGTTTGGAACCATCCCCCTCTGTTTCCGGATCCCCTCGTACAGGCCCTTCAACAACCCTTCCGCCTCACCTTCCTCTACCGTTCTGATCCACGTCATAACCCTTCTCCTTTCTGACGCCCTGTTACGGGCGCTACGAACCCCCGAACGCTTCCTGACCACCCACGCTGAACAATCAACCTAGTTCACGAACGCTTTCATTCGGCCGCTCCGCAAGGGGAAGCGGGAGGCAACAGTGGGGATCTTTCTAACCTCAAGTGGGCCGCGCGGGTATTACATAAAGCGCCGTTGCAAATCTCAATCACACGACGGAGGAATCAAGCCAAGGCGTTGGCATGCCAGACCTAATGCACCGCGAATGCGAAAATGTAGCCTGGCTTTCACAGGACCGCGACTGGCCTTCATCACGCGCATCTCAGATAGTTGCGCCACCATCTAAAGGGTGGAAGGAGATAGCAATGAGCGCACCGTTGCTCACGCACTTGCTTGGTCTACTGTTTCAGGACCCTCGCACCCACAGTCAGGTGAAGGACCGGCTGAGCGACTGGATTCTCGATCGGCATGCCTTGGGACTCACGCTGGATGGCCCCAATCTCCTGGAGCACCTGCGGACCGTCCATCCCCAAATCCTTGAGCGCCTAAAGATGAATCCACGAGTCAAAGACGAGATCGAACGTCTCCTGGGTCCCCAGCATATACTCTTGTGAGCCTGCTAAACGAGGCTATACAATCCTCCACCTGTGGCACTTCGCTCTAGCGAGAGGTCGCCGACTTTAGCGCCACGCACTTTGGGGATGTGATCTGCATCCCATGCCAACAGCGCTCCCTGCTGGCGTAGGCTTGGTACTTCACTGCTGCAGGCTTAGAAGTACTAGGAGACGCCTAGCAGATACATGCTCGAATTGACGCCGATGTTAGGGCTTTTGTGACCTGCGTTTGAAATGTGATGTAAGCCGACTTGCCCGGTAATAGCCAGCCTATCGGTCACAAAGTAATTTACTCCAGGGACACCCAAGATGGTGAAGTTGAACTGGCTGTTGAGGTCGCGGGGGATGCGAAGATTTCAGTGCAGGATACCGACTTGCAGAAGGTGATCTCTTTCCCCTTTCGTATGCCTGTTCCTATCTCTCATCCTTTTGCTGCACCTCTCTCTCTGAACTGTCTATGCGACCACGTACTGAGCGTACATGTACGGAGCTAGCCTAAACCGCATCGATTCCTTTCGAGTGGCGTGGAGTGAGTGCTCGTCTTGCAGGCGAGCCTGCATCTGGAGTTTGGACATTTTTCGTTCAAGTATCGGCGTACAGAGCGAGGTTTTTAGCGAAGTCATGATTAAGGAATTGCGAAACAGACGCTTCGTTGGTGTCCTTGCGGAGCAGCGTAACGATGTCCAAGAACGAAGCTCGCT
>ORMF012384893.1_pt1 | contig 13027 bp, 15 predicted proteins | sample 1779871 | NCBI WGS metagenome assembly ORMF01 (sample SAMEA104232316, study PRJEB22302) | groundwater metagenome | biome: forest; feature: aquifer; material: groundwater | place: USA | collected 2011-08-07 | depth 5.4 m | reverse complement strand
TATTATCAATCCCATTTCCACTAGGCGGCTATGTGCGGGGCTTTGTAGAAATGATCGTACAGTTTCATAGCTCTCCTGGCTGAGCGACCGATACACCTCCTTTGGGCCATAAAGGATGTGCCCAGAAGGGTCTCTGAAAGAAGAGAATTCCCGGTGCAGTTGACTCATTGACTATCCGACTTCTTGTGCTCTTCAGCACCCTTCTTCCGGAAACGGATGTGAAGGAGTTTAAGCCCTTTTACAATAGCTCTGCGGAAGTAAAACACTACGCCTAACAGGGCCCCGGCTATCATTTGCAGTGTGAGGAAGCCGATCCCTGGGTCAACATACAAGAGCGACAATGACAAGTGAGGAATTATTTCTTCACCTCAGTCTTCATTGGTCCGCTCCCGCTCTACGAGAGGAACATCGGACCGTTTACGGTATTAGTCATCCAAGGACAGGAGCACGACGCGGCTTGGAAACGCTTCAGCCGGGCGGATGGCTGCCGTGGTTTTGCCAGCACCATTCCCTCGGGGTGACGCAGGGCGATGCGTTCTTCCTTGGCAATGGAGGATGCGAACTCCTCGGTGACGTCCAGGGTGATGAGGATGGGCCAGAGGGTGTCGTCTGCCAAACGCATCCGTTGGGACACTATCTCGTAGTCCGCCTGCCCCATGAAGCCTTCCAAGGGAGAGAAGGCCCCGTTGAGCAGGAGCTCGATGTCACAGGTCTGGCGGGGCGTCAAGTCCCAGGATGGGAGATGTATGGCCTCCTGCCGCAGTTCCTCAGCCTGCTCTGGGTCCACCAACAGCTCCTTTAGCATCCCCCTGTGGGGTGCTATCAGCCCAATCTCTTCCGCAGTTTTCAGGGTTCTCCCAGCCTCCGTCACTCTACCGTTTCCTTACTCAAAGCAGCACCGTGACCTTCCGCCGATCACCAGATGCCTTGGTTTTCCTGTCTCTCCTCGCGTCCGGCAAACTGCTTTAGTTACTCCCAGTGCCGCGCTTCTGTTGTCTTTACCTACCTCTGAAGGATTCGCCGCCGGCTCAGGGGCTGTTTTGCATCCTGGCTCCTTGGTATAGCTCCGCCACGCCAGGAAGGGCACTTCCTGGCCGAGCAGCCACCGAATCTACAGGGCACTCTCGGAGCTATACCAGTATCGGCTACGACGAGCTATGCCCGTTGTTGGTCTCGGTCCGGGGACCGAAGCCATTGATCCACCGCCCTCTGCCACGCGTCCTGCGAGGTCGTGGGTGGGGAGAAGGCGTATTCTGAGCCTCTGCCGGCCATACATCGCAGGCCTCAACTTCCACGTTGGCCAGCCGCCCCAGAAACTCCAGCAGCACATGCACCCTTGCCTTGGGTCTCTGCGTCGACTCCACTACCGCTGCCAGGCTTGGCATGGGCCCAAGTCGCACCCACACCCTGTCGCCTGGACGGTACTTCGGCCACAGGCCGCCGTTCGCGTTCAGCGCTTCTACCCTGTGCCGCAGATCCTGGACCTCCTCGTCTGGAATCGACGGAGTTATCTGGTCAAAGGTTACCAGCCCGGCGACCCCAGGTACCCTGCGCAACGGCCCGCTTCCCCATGCCTGGAGGTTGTAGTGGACAAACAGGTAGCCGGGGAACAGCGGAGCCTCTTCCCTGCCAAGTCTCGCCGACGGTGTTGGTGCGCAAGGGAGAAAGCACTCGATCCCACCGGACCCCAAGCGGTCCCTGGCCCGGTACTCCGCCCGGGGCAAGGTGCGAACCACGTACCACGCCAGGTCCATTACGCCTCCTCCTGGCGAGACGGGGTGGCCACGGCAACGGCATCGGGTCCGTTTTGCCGAACTGTAACTAGGGTCACCACCTTCTCCGGCGGCACACCCAACTCTCGAAGCTCGTCGCAACTCAACTCCCTGGGCAAGGCCACCACAACACGGTCGTACCCCCCTGATCGCAGGGTTGCCGTATCATTCACTGGCATACCCAGGAACATACCGCCAACCTCCTTGCCCGATGCGTACACATCCATCTCTTCGACCCCGAACTCTTTCAGCGCGAGGTACACCACCTCAGCGAAATCACCCGTTCCCAGGATGGCCACTCTGGACTCGGCATGGAGTGCCAACGGTTCCAGTTCCTGCCGCAGTCTCCGCCTCACGTTTTTGTACTGTTCCAGGAAGTGATGGACATAGGCCACCATCAGCTGGGCTTTCCGTGAAAACCCATCTGGCGTTAGGGCATACAGCCACCGCCGCCATCCGGCTCTGGTGACGCGAACATATCCCTTGCGAGCTATGTTGCGCAGCAGCAGGTTGGTCAGGCCGAGAGAAATGCCCAGCCGGCCTGCGATGTCCCGCTGGCTCGTCTTAGGGGTAGCCTGCACGTCCAACAGGATGTCCAACTCACGGAAGTCAGCCTGCTTATCACTATTGTGTTCATTTGGTGAACGCATGGTAGCATGTTACCCTTCGCATCCATACGTGTCAACAAGGCTGGCCCGCATGCGCTAGCCTGGTGACTAGCCACGAGCAATCGACAGAAGGGCACGGGCAAGTTTTTGGGAGTCGTGCCTCGTGCGGAAGGTTGTATCTACTACATCGGCCAGGACTACAGTTCCCTCAAACCCTTCTATTTGGGCCTCGGCAGGAACAGGCATTTGCTTCCACTCCGTAGGTAGAGGCTCCGTATTGGTGTTCACCAGCACGTGGGAGACGCGCACGCCCGAATGTTTCTGGAACACCGCCAGGTGATCCCCAACGCCATACCCATCGGTCTGGTGGAGTTCGGTAGCCACGTTGCAGACGAAAACCTTTGGGGAAGACGAAGCGGTGATAGCATCCCGCACCCTTTGGAGCAGTAGATTGGGAATGATGCTGGTATAGATACTTCCTGGCCCCATGACGATGAGGTCGGCTGTGCGAATGGCCTCAATCGCGGCCGGGTTTGGTGTAGCGTCAGAAGGTTCGATCCACACACTGGCGATGGGTTGGGAAGACCTTCCAATTGCAGACTCTCCGGTGAGCACTGATCCAGACTGTGTTTTGGCCACGAGCACCAGGTTCGTGGAATCAGACACACTCACAACTCTACCATGCAGCCCAAGTATGTGGGCCATGGAGTCGAGCGCTGGCTGAAACCCGCCTTCAATATCAGACATGGCTGTTAGCATGAGATTGCCAAGGCTATGGCCCCCGAGGCCGCTGTCTCCTCCGAACCTGTAAAGGAAGAGCCGCTGTAGCAACGGTTCGGCACTGGACAACGCGGCCAAGCATGCACGAGCATCACCTGGAGGCGGAATCTCGAACTCTTCCCGAAGACGGCCTGAACTCCCTCCATCATCGGTGATGGCGACGATGGCTGTGATATTCCTGGTATGGTCTTTGATCCCACGAAGAAGGGTGGAAAGCCCCGTGCCCCCTCCTATGGCGACGATGCGGGGACCGCGGGAAAGCCGTTGATTTTCATACAAGGAAAGGATCGTGTCCTGCGAGTTTGATGCGAGTTGGCTTGCCTTAGAAAAGTTGATATACAGCTTAACGGCGCCCAAGAAGGCAATCGCAATACCGATGGAGAAAAATATGCTACCCCGAACCAATTGAGGCAGATCATAGAGTGTTATTCTGCGGAGTATCTCGATAAACGGGCCGCTCAGTGGCTTGCTGAGAGCAAAAGCAGTCCCCAACGAGATAAACGCAACACCGGTGAAGACCACAACTGACCAGCGTTTGACACCTATTCCCGGCTGGACGAATGCTCTCAGGTAGCGTTTCACTGGTGGTTCTTGCTGAGAAGGTAGAGGCCGGTCATCCGGATTTTCGGAGCCTCAGGAGAGTACGTAGGGGTCGGAAGAGCTTACGGGCATACGTCCCTGATTCCCTGCGCCGGTGACCGTTGGATTCGCCATAATAGCTGTGATAGCTGTAGTAGCTGTTGTAGTAGTAGTAGTATCCCCCCCTGCCTTTGGGACTGAACTTGTTAATCACCATGGCTGCCAAGGTGGGATTGCCTCGCGCTAGCTCCGCAGCAGCATGTCTCAGAACGTCCCTGCCTGTGCTCTCCAAATCGACCACAAGTAGCGTGGCGTCTACAAGGGGCAGAAGGAGCATGGGGTCAGTGACGGCCAGGATCGGCGGGCTATCAAATATCACCATGTCAGCCCTACGCTCAAGTTGCTCCACTACCTCTTTCATTCTGGCGTGCTGGAGGACCACCGTGGCATCCGGTGGCACCGGTCCGCTGGAGATAAACTGGAGACCTTCGATGACTGTGGGGGTCATCGCCTCCTCGATAGTGGCGTCTCCCAGGATGATGTTGGTAAGCCCTTTATGGCCGTCTATACCAAGAACCCTGTGCAAAGACGGCTTGCGTAGGTCGGAGTCCACCAAAATGACTGACTTCCCCTCTCTGGCTATGGAGATGGCCAGGTTTGCCGCGGTGGTTGTCTTTCCTTCCCCGGGGCTGCTACTGGTGATCAGCAAAGACTTGAGGCCAGGGCTACCCAGGGCAGCGAACTGGAGGTTTGTACGCAAGAACTTATACGCCTCGATGAGGGGGCTGTGGGCGTGCTCGTCACCAATGGTTATGACACTCGTTCCACTCTGGGACCGGTAGCGAAGCACGGACCCCAAGGTAATCAGGCCCGTCAGCGCCTTCATCTCGTCCGGTGATCTGACGCCGTTGTCCACGTACGCCAGCACGACGACGATGGTTCCGGCTACCAGCAACCCCAGCGCTCCACCAAGAAGCAAATTGAATCTTGTTCTGGGGGTGAATGGAAAAGCCGGAGGGGCAGCCGGTTCTGCCAAACGCAGGACACCCATGGTGGCAGCCTGAGCAGCGATGATACCGGGATCCTGGGTTATGCCATAGCTTGCCAGGGACGCCTGGAACTGGGCGATCTGAAGGAACTGCGTGTCCCTGAAGTCATCGATAAAGGTCTGCGCAATGGCATTGGCAATATCCGCTGCGAGCTTGGGGCTGGGATCGGTGACGGTAATCTGTATTAGGGCGCGCGGACTGGAGACGCTGATGTTGCCCACCAGGGTATCAGCCTCGTAGGGCAACTCCAGGGTGGTTATAACTTTCTCCAGAATGGGGCGGGTCTTGATCAACTCGCCATATGTGATTGCCAGTTGCTGGCTGGCAACAATATCGCTGCTAGATGGGGTCCCAGGACTTACGGCCCGCTGCACCAACACCTTGGAAGTAGCCCGGTACATCGGGGTCGTGGTACTGCTCAGCAGCAAGGCCCCCGCTGCACCTGCCGCCAGCCCAATCACCAGGAGCCACCACCACCGCCGGAGAATCCCCAAATATACCCTAACATCCGGTTCTTGATCCATCTATTTCATCCTTGCGCAAGGCCCGCGAAAAAATGACAATTCCCGCCCCTGCCGCGCACCCTCTCTTTACTCTGAATGCCCGTGCCCACTCCCTCAGGTATCTGATTCCGTGGTTGGGCAGCCGAATTGCTTCAACCAGCATGCTTTTGATACTCTAGCGCGAAGGCAACCCAGGGGCGTGTGGCCGCGTTTCCATGACGTTCACTGGCACGGCTTGTGAATGCAACCACAAGACATACTACCATATGAGTCTCCTTTGCGAAAGCCGCTGTACTCGTCCAGTAGATTAGTGACACATGGCCTCCTTTCCTTGGTGTTGCCCCTGAGTGACGAATTGGTGTGGGCTGAGGTAGGCCAAGGCTTGGTGGGGGTGTATGGTATGGTAGGTGTGCTCCCAAGCCAGCAGCTCCTGGTTCAGGGCGGCCATCTCCAGGGAAGAGTTGGTGACCTCATAGGACTCCTCAGTATGGGTGCACTGGACGCGCTCCACGGTGCCATTGAGCTTGGGGGAGCGGGGTGGCAGCATAAAACGAGGAGGCCTCGGGACTATGCTTGAGGCCTATGTGCAGGTCATGGGCCTGAAGTGGCCCGTTATTCTAGCAGGGATGGGGTCAAAAAAGGGATGGCTACCCGCAGTAGCCAAGAGGTGATAGCAGTAGTGGTAGCGCGTATGACCATGGCCGACCAGTTGAGCCTGAGCCTGACCACTGTGTATTGATGATGGAACCAGTACGCCGCAACCGGCAGGGGTGACGTGAATATTATGAGAAGGTTGCATCAATTTGCATTCTGGATAGGACTAGTGCTCGTCTTGGGATTTGCGGCTGGTGCCACCTTTGCGACGATCAGGGCTACAGGTGTTCCAGGTGCTTTAGCAAATTCATCCGTCCCACCCAATTTCAAAGTTGCCTTTATCGGTGACCAAGGCGTAACCGCTGGCGCTAAAGCTGTGCTCCAAATGATAAAAAATGAAAACGCCCAGATGGTACTACACCAAGGAGACCTGGGCTATGCAGGTGATCCGGATGCCTGGGAGCAGCAGATCGACGACATTCTGGGTCCCAACTTCCCCTATTTCGCCTCAATTGGTAACCACGAGACCGATTTTATCGGAAAATGGGCAAGCTATCAGCAGAAACTGCAAGCCCGGCTGGATCGGATTACAGGCGCGACCTGTTCTGGGAACCTGGGAGTCAACTCTGCTTGTACTTATCAGGGACTATTCTTTGTCCTTTCAGGCATCGGTACCTTGGGGTCCGACAATGTGAACTTCATCACGGATGCGTTGGCTTCCGACAACTCCGTATGGCGAATCTGCTCATGGCACAAGAACCAGAGGTTGATGCAGGTTGGTGGAAAGGGAGACGAGGTTGGATGGGCGGCTTACGAGGAGTGTCGAAAAGGTGGAGCAATTATTGCCACAGCCCATGAGCATTCTTACGAACGGACATATCTCATGTCCAACTTCGAGACCCAGAGCATTGCCTCCACTATAACCCCGTTGCGAATTGAGAAGGGGAAGACCTTCGCCTTTGTCTCAGGCCTCGGTGGCCAAAGTATCCGGGGGCAAGATAACATCCTGGCTGCTAACCCGTGGTGGGCGACTATCTATACCGCCGACCAAGGAGCCAACTACGGGGCGCTGTTCTGCACCTTCAACAAGGGTGGAGTTATAAACCAGGCTCACTGCTACTTCAAGGACATAGATGGAATCACACCTGATGATTTCGATGTCGTTGCGGCAGTGGGCCCTGTCCCAACGCCCACTCCCGTCCCGGAGGTTTCACAGTGGGGCCTAGTTGTAATAGCATTGGCTCTAGCCGGTTTGATGTCCTTCGCTTTGAGGCAGAGGCGAGCGCGAGATTTGTAAATCGTTGGCATATTCTCAGATACTTAGGTATGTAGGTCCCATGTCCTCGCCAATCTAGACAATACCGCATAGAGCTCGGAGGAACGACTGCGGAAAAAAGAGGTGGGGCTCTCCTCGCACTGGATCTGTGCCCTCTCCCCCAGGGTGAGGTTCTCCTTGCCTTCCCAGCGGCAGCGATACTCCTTCTCGCCAATTTGGCCTATCAGGCCATCCCTGGCCTGAAGCCTCTGGCTATAGTAGGGATTTCTATCTGGCCATTGGCCATCGACGTTGAGGATGGTGTTCAGCGCCTCGGCGTATCTCAGCTCTGCCAGGTCCTGGGTTACGGACACCTCTATGGTCTCGGTGATGCGGGGTGCCAGCTCTTTGGCCGCATCGGTGAAGCGCCGGGCCACAGGGATGTAGGCCGGGTCCGAGGCGCTGACGCGCAGGTATAGGCGGGCCAGCGCCTGATAGGGCCTGGCGTTTTGGGGCTCGCTCTTGAGAGTGGCTGCGCCCTCTACCTGAACCTGCTGAAGCAGGCTGGCGTATTCGCCTCTTTTTGCCAGGTCCCAGTGTTCGGATAGGGCATCGAACAGTATCTGGCGGGGGAGTGTTGCCATGGGTGGAAAGGTATCGAAGCTGCGCTGTGCCTGAGTGGTGAACTGCTGGAGGCTGGGGCCCTGGGCTGGGAAGAGTTGCGCCGCACGGTAGGGTTGGTAGTTGAGGTAATATAGCCAGGAGACGGCAAGCACCAGGACCGCCACCGTTGCTCCGTGGAGCAGCAACCTCTGCCTTGCTTTATTTCCCTGCAGCCATGCCCAGGGCCTGAAGATGCCCATGCCGACCTCCGCCCGGCCTCTGGCCTCTATTCGATCCCTGCTGGAAGAGGAGGCCCGCCGCCCAGGAGCTACGGGGGAAGGCGCGCCGTTGTCCAAGCCCTCCCTCCAGGCCACCCAGCTCAGCAACAAGAGGAACGGAAGGAAGGTTCCTGGGGTATCGAACAGGAACAGGTTCTGGACCAGGTAGGCTACCACCGCCGCTCCCATGAAAAGGGCAAAGAGCTGCTCAGCCGGCTCTCTTCGAATGGCGCGGATGAGCACCCAGGCCACCCGGCCAACGAGGAGCATGTAGATGGTGAACCCCACCAATCCTCGGGTCGCCAGCTCTTCCACAGGCTTATTGTGCGCCTGGTCGGCCAGGGTGCCATATGCGGGAAGTTTTGCCCCGTCAGCGTACCGGTCGAAGGCCACCGCAAAGTTCTCCGGCCCCCAACCCAGGAGCGGCGCATGGGAGAAGGCCTCCAGTCCCACCCTTGCGGCCACCAGCCGGGTCTTGATGGAGGTATCCTCCAGCCCCGCTGTGAGGGCATGGTGGACTTGCCGTACCATTACGTTGGACCCGGCGATCCTCTGGAAGAGGGCGCTGTCCTGAACCAGGGGCACGGCCGGGGCCGCCAGGAGAAGCGCAACCAACAACCCCCCCGCCAGCAGCCTAAGCCTGCGCTGCCTTCCCCACACCGCGTACACTGCGCCGGCGACGAGAAGCCCCGCTACGAGTCCCATAGCAGCGCCCCGCGTGCCGCTCAGAGTCAGCACCCAGAAGTCCAGGCCCGCGGCTATCGTCCAGAAGGCCCGCCTGAGGGACGGCGCCGCTATGGACTGCGCCTGCTCTGCCTGGTGCGTCTGCCTCTGACGCCGGGACGGGCGCTGGAAAGGCTGGGGCGGTCGTTGAAAAGAGCGGGCGAGAAACGCCAGCGCCACGAATATGTTAACCAGCATGTAAGCGCCCACATAGGCGGGATTCCCAAAGGTAATGTCCACCCGCCCGGTGGATTGCTGGAACCAGAAGACCTGGTCGAATACCCTGACATCGAAGTGCTGCGCCAGTCCCAATAGAGCCACGAGAAGGCTCACGCCCAGACTGGCGTTCAGGAGCCACCGCCACTCCCTGGCCTCCCTCCAAACGCTGGCTAGGACCATGGCGAGGGCAAACCAGTGGGCTAGGTCGAAGACGCCGCCCATGCGCCGATAGTCGCCCCAGAAGCTCCGTTGAAAGCTGACGCCAACCCCGGCGGCGATGAGGCTGGCGACAAGGTACAGTCCAAAGAGCCACAGGACCCAGGAGCGGCGAGGCCGATAGCGCGGGCTGCGCATGGCCAGGATGATCCAGCAGGCAAGGACAAGCTCTATCAGCCCCCGGGCGTAGACGGCCTTGCCCACAACGTAGGGGAACAGGGTGCTGGGGGTCACCACCATGGGCATCAGCAGGACAAGCAGCACCCCCAGCCTAATGCCGAGGAGGAGGACGCTTTCGATAGGGATGGTCATCACCACCAGGATAGCAGAGGGTTGTGTCTATAGCTACAAGCTATTTGCAAGACCCTCACCACCTGTGTCCCTCTCTCCCTTGTCAAGGGGTTTGTCCCAAGAGCCGGAGGGGTGCCCCAAAAAGGAGAAGGGAAACGAACATCATTCATCTTCAAAGAAAGATGCTTCAAGATAGGCTGGACGGCCTAGTTATCCCAGAGGCAGAGGCCGCTTCCCTGGAAGAGAAGCACAGCCTTCTGCTGAACATGCTGGATGCTGTCTATCTGGACCTGGCTGAACGTCGCTCAGTGGTAGGAATCCTGCCCAAGGGTCCCTTCTATCCCCTGTTCCTCTCTTTGAAGGACGACCCTGACGCAGGGGTCAGGGTATTCGACCCAGACAATGGACAGGGGCTCCTCAAGGAGCCCCTGGTAAATTGTGGGATGGTGGAGACGGGGGAGAGTTGAACTCCCCGTCCAAAAGACGCTCCGCAGGAATATGCTACAGGCTTATCCGGCGCTTATTTTCTTGCTGGCCGCATCTCCGCCGGCAGAGAGGCGAGTCAGCCAGCCGATGGATATTAGGACTGCCCACATCGGCGTCAGGGCCGACCGCACCCCGAATTCATGACGCCTGTTCCCCGTCCTCGGGGCGAGACGAGGGCAGACGTAGCCGCTTTAGGCGGCTAGTGCGAGTTGTGTCTCGCCAGTTACTTTATTGCCGCCTGTTTTGCGAGGTTTGACGGCACCTCGGCCTGCAATTCCGCCAAGCCATCCTCTGTCGAATCCACGCGTCCCCATACACCCAGTATACCATCGGCTGAAGCTCATCGCACGAAGAAGGGCAGATGCCGCTTCTTCAGTATGTGCCCTTGTTATACCAAATGGGAAGGCGACTATCCCTTGATGTCAATGGCGGAGGCGTGATATGCTAACGCCTGAAGGTCGTGTGTATCTCGGCCTTGAAGACCTAAAGGAACCGCCGATGACAGTCATTGTTGGTGTTCGTGAGAATGACGATTGTATCCTTCTTGCCTCAGACCGAGGCATACAGGATTTTGGGGGGTTGCGGGATATACTTCCTTATGTGAAGCTCAATAAGTTGGAACGGGCTACTATAGCGTGGGGTTGCTCAGGCAATGGCACTCTGGGGGAGGAGTTCAGTAAGTGGCTTATGGGCCAAGTAGCACCTCTCACATCATGGAAACAGTTGCAAGACATGGTGGTCAACAAATTGGCGGAGTTGAACGGCACACAGCGAGCTATTACCCGACGTGCTGGGGTAGAACCTACCCCAGACCACCTTGTTTCTTGCCTACTCGCAGGATGGGTAGACAATCAGCCAGGCATTTTCGAGTTTGATGACCAGGGCAGATTCGCAACATATTGGGCGCAAGGTTTCTATGCGATTGGTTCTGGTTCTGCCGTGGCAGCTATAGCAGCAAGAACACTAAGGCAAATCAAGGCATCGGGAATAGACAAGCTAAGACTACTCATGGACGTGGTGGTAAAGACCGCAAGGGGCTGTGAGCCGCCTATTACCATTTGGCGTCTTAGAGCAGGGGACATTACCGAGGTGACAAGTGGACAAGAAGGAAAAGAAGCAGGAAATCCTTACCAAACGTGAGTTTGAACGCCAGCTAGAAAAGGTGTTCGCTACTCCCGTACCACCTAATCCGTCACGGAAGAAGAAACCCGCCCAAGAAGCGTCACAAACATAGGAGCATCGTCATTACGATGGTTGTAGCGGAAGGTATAGGAGTCCAGGTAATGTTGCAGGTACTTGGGGCTGACAGAGTGGTGAACCCCGTCTATCCCGCGCTTTGTGTTGCTCCACAGGCTTTCCAAGGTGTTGACGTGGGCGGACCCGCTGACGTACTGCCTTGCGGCGTGCTGGACAGTTTCATGGGCATAGCCGAGCTTGCCGAGCCTACCATAGCTGCGGAGTTCATCGGTGTAGATGATGGTGTTGGGGCCAGTCGGGATGTGCTCCTGGATGATAGGGAGCAAGGTCTTGGCCTTCACATCGGGCGTGACCTCGGTGTATGCCTTCCCGCCACGCTCCACCATACCAAAGACGATGGTCTTGCCCGCTGCGCCCCGTCCAGGTTTCCCCGGCCTTTTGCCGCCGATGTAGGTTTCGTCGGCCTCTACCGCACCAAAGAGGGTTGCTTTGCCTTCTGCCATAAGTCCCCGAATCTTAGTGAACATTCGCCACGCCGTCTTATAGGTGACTCCCAACTCCCTTTGAAGCTGCTTGGCGGAAATCCCCGTCCTAGTAGTGGACATCAAAAAGACGGCGTAGAACCAAGAGCGCATGGGCGTTGGAGAATGGTCAAGGATGGTTCCAGCCGTCGGGGACAATTGATATCCGCAAGTCCCGCAGACGTAAACTTTGCGGCCAGTGGCACGGTAAAACTTGCGGGGTTCCTTGCAGACAGGGCAATCAATGAGTTCGGGGAACCGCTTGCGGCGGAGCCATTCCAGGCAGGCATCATCATCGGGAAACTGGGCGTTGAAGGCGTGTAATGTGTACTTTCTCATTGGTAGACTCCCTATCTAAGCTAGCTATAAGTCTACCACAATATAGCCTTGATGTCAAGGGATAGTCACCAATGGGAAATACCAGTGGCTTACCTTGCCTTCATGGCCTTCATCTCTCGGCGGGTGATCCAAAGGCCTATCCACAGCGCCCAGAGAGAGGTCAAGCCTGCCAGGACGCCAAAGATGATGTCCTGTTGCATGGTGGGTGTGTTCAAGACCGCGGGTAGCCCGGAAACGACTACGATAGCTGCGCTCGGGACAAACAGTACCCATCCAGCCCATTTGGGGTATACGCTGCTCATTAGTATCCCCAGGCCTGAAATGGCCAGAGCGAGCCACCAGGTAATCATAGCCATGGTAAATAGGGAATTTCCGGCGACTACAAGAGGGGCGGCTAGAGCGGCGCCAGGGGCACCCTTCTGTGCTGCCATGGTGGCTCCATTGAAGACGGCAAGGGCTACGGTAAATATCGCCGAAGAGGCTACCACTCCGTAAAAGCCAAGCCGTGCCCAGGCGCTGGCACCACCAGAGACGATAGAGCGGTATACCCCGGCAAAACCCGCTACGAGCATCCAGATCCCTACGGTGATGGTGAAGAAGGCGACCTTAGCCATGGTAGGGTGCTCGGCCAGCTTAGCGATGGACTGGGCAACACTGGTTGGGTCGTCCGGCCGCGGGGCTAAGACATTGCCGACCAAAGTCAGGATGGCGCCAAGGATAAAACTGACGCCAGCTATCCTTTGGAGAACGTCCCCTTTGCTGACTGTTTGACTCATATATTCTTGTCCTTCTATTCGCTCACGTGATTATATGCCTGGCTGTCCGATAACCTATGTTTTCGTAGCGAAAAAAAGTCAAGATTTCAGGAATAGTCAAGAAACTCCTGAATGGGAGACGACATGGTTGCGGACGTGAAGGTGGAAAGGGGAAGAAACCGCCAGCCTAGCGGGCGCGGATGGCGCGCTGCATCTCACGCTCTGCATCCCTGCGGGCGATGACCTGTCGTTTCTCGTA
>ORMF011142494.1_pt1 | contig 13031 bp, 6 predicted proteins | sample 1779871 | NCBI WGS metagenome assembly ORMF01 (sample SAMEA104232316, study PRJEB22302) | groundwater metagenome | biome: forest; feature: aquifer; material: groundwater | place: USA | collected 2011-08-07 | depth 5.4 m | reverse complement strand
TCGGCCTCCAATAGTATTCGGCCATCGTCGATCAGATAGTATCCAACGTGCTGCCGCAGAGAATCAGTCGCCGCTTCCGCCAGGTTCAGCGCGTGAGTGGCAACCTCGACTTCCGATATCTTCGAGCGGCGTGATATCCGTTCAATCGCATGCCGATACCGATCTCGGGTATCGAAGTCCATTCGGGAATAGATGCCCGTAGGGTCAAGCCAAAGGAGGCCATCGACGCGGCTGACAGATTCGAAAATGGACCGCCAATCCAGCTGCAGCATCTGGCGCAGACTGGTAATGGCATTCGCCAGGGAAAGCTGCTCCGCGGCCTGCACGCGGTGCTCCTGCTGGACGATGTCAGGCAAGGTTGAGCCTGCGATGTGCTCTGCCCAATCCCTTACCGGCGTCACAGCCGTGTTTTCATCATAGAGATGCCCAATGAGCTGATGGATAAAATGAGCGGAAGGCTGAGGATGTTCTTCGGCCAGATTTGCAAGCAACCCTAAAAGCTGATCGGGGTGACGCCTGGCGGCGGTCAGCAGTCTATTGGCAACGAAATCCGCCAGCTCTCCCTCGGCCTGGCGTCTTAGGACCTGGAGGCCGATCGCCCGAATGGATTCCAACAGTCGGAGTATAAGGATCTGAGGCAACGCCCAGAGCTCGCCCATTGTTAGCGCGGCAGGTCCCTGGAAGCTATGAAGAAACAGCCGGATGTTCTCGCGTTCGAGTCGTGCGTCCGTAAAGTCGACGAGCGCGGACGCAATCGCACATATTCTGGGGATCGCTTGGTTTGGTCCCGCGGAAACCATGGGAAGTTCCTCATAGAATCGGCGCGAGAGGTTTCGATAAACGTCCGCGAGGTGACTCTGAAGGATATGGCTGCTGTCCAGGAGCCACTCCGCGGACATAGACACTGCCTGGCCCATGCGGGGAGCTTCCCCCAATACCTGAATCACGTTTTGCAGGTCACGCTCGACCTCTTGGAGACGAGGGCGCAGGGGTGCGATACGATCCGGCGGAGGCGGGGCTGAGCTGAGTGATTTCGCGAGTGCGGTTGCCTCATCCAGCAGTCGGTCGACCGGCAAAGGTGCATTCCGCAGCAATTCGGGTAGCAGAACCGGACGGCGAACGGAGCGGGGATGGAGGGCAAAAATGAGAGGCTCTCGACCACCGGTCTGCCTCAGTGCATCTATTGCAACGGTGAGCTTTCCCGGTCGGGGCTGCACAAGAACCAGAGACTCACCCTTGAGCACCCATCGGGCAAATATGCCGATCTCCTGACCGTAACCGCGGAAGCGGGACATCGCCGCAAAGAGAGATCCCAAACTCACGCCGACGGCAAGACCAGTGACCACAACGGACGTTGCCGTGGCAACACCCGTGTGGGCAAGCCGAATGAGCCCCAACAGGATACCCACCGCAACAATAGCCAGCACGGCGGCCGCTCCGAGAAGCGCGCAGAGCAATGGGCGGCCGGCGTAGCCGTCAACGGTGAGTTTCCCGCTGTCGGAACAGTATAAGGCCGCCGACATGCGGAAACCGCCCTCCCGTAAACGCCGGAGAGCGGCCTTGGCATCACTCTTCCGCTCGAAAAGGCCTAATGCCGTACCGCGATCAGTCATCTATCACCGCATTGGCTGGGAACTACCGGGTCACCCGAACCGTTCAATTCCAATTGAACCACCGTTCCGCCGCGCGCGTGTCTAACCTGAGAGGCAGCGCAAAATCAATTGCACATTACTCCTTGAACGGCGTACCACACCGCTGAAACGAATTCTACTCTTGGCGGCGGCGAAACTAACGTAACAAGACGCCGTTCGGCTGCTTCGTTGTTCCATCCATCTGCGAATTGGATGGACGGCAAGTCGACTTCGGGTAGCTGCTCGAACGATAATGTAATATCTACATTACTGGCGAAAGCCGATTTTGGATCAGGCCGAAGCGCGAGGTAGACTTACTGTGGTAATTTACCCTATCGTGGAAGCCCTCTGGAGATTCGTGCGCGTGGAACCGCCCAGAATGCATAAGCACAAGAGAAAAGCAACGCCGCTGCTATTGCTGTTTATGGTTTGCGGCGCACTCAAAGCTGACGGGCAGACACCCTCAGCGAGCTTTCAGGGGACCGACGCACTGGTTCCTCCGGGTCACTCCAATCATGGCGGGGCATTCAATGAAGGGCCTCGGCAGCGCGCCTATCTTATGAAGGGTATGCCGCAGATCGATTTCCCGATCACGACGAATTCCCAGTTGGCCCAGAAGTTCTTCAATCAGGGTGTAGCCCAGCTGCATGGGTTCTGGTACTTCGAGTCCGAACGCTCGTTCCGACAGGCCGCCGCCATCGATCCGGACTGCGCCATGGCGTATTGGGGAATGGCAATGTCCAACGTCAACAATGAAAAAAGGGCCCGGGAGTTCGCCGCAAATGCCGCGAAGCGAAAACCAAAGATCACGTGGCGAGAATCGCAGTGGATCGACAGCTTGGACCGCTATTTCAAAGAGGACGGCCGGTCACAGAATGACCGGAAGAAGCAATATGCCAAAGACCTGGAGGAGATCGTCAAACAGTTTCCCAAGGATATCGAAGCCAAAGCGTTCTATGCCTTGCAGCTCTGGGAGAACAACTTCGGGATGTCGAAGGAGGAGCGCGAAAAGTGCGAGAATCTCCTGAACGAAGTACTCGCCGTAAACCCGATGCACCCTTGCCACCACTATCGCATTCACCTCTTCAACTATAACGACGATGCAAAAGCGCTGAACTCCGCCGCGCGATGCGGCCAGTCTGGGCCAGGTATAGCGCATTTGTGGCACATGCCCGGGCATACCTACTCCCAGCTCAAGCGATATTCCGACGCCGCCTGGCAGCAAGAGGCATCGGCGCGCACGGATCACGCGCAAATGATGCGCGACCGCGTGATGCCCGACCAGATCCATAACTTCGCCCATAACAACGAATGGCTAATACGGGACCTTGTCAATATTGGGCGAGTCCATGACGCCATCGATCTAGCGAAGAATATGATCGAGCTGCCCCGTCATCCAAAATACAACAGCCTGAAAACCGGCGGCAGCTCTCCCCTCGGCCGCCAGCGTTTGTTGGAAACCCTGCTGAAATTTGAGATGTGGGATGACATCATACGCCTGTCGAATACCGTCTACCTCGAACCGACGGAGATTGAGAACCACCAGGCTTCGAGGTTCCATGCGCTCAGCCTCGCTTATTTCAACAAGGGCGACGTCGCGAATGCGGAAGCGCAGTCCAAGGCCCTCAATGAGGTACGGATTAAGCTGAAGAACCAGCAGGCGGAAGCCGCCGACAAAGCTGCCGAGGAGGCCAAGAAGAAGAACGAGCCGGAGGCGAAGATTGAAGAAGCGCGCAAAGAAGCCGGTCGATATCTCGAATTCGACATCGAGCGGATCGATAAGGATGCTGCCGAGCTAAGAGCCTATAGTGTGCTCGCTTCGGGAGACAAAGCGCAAGCCCGCAAGCTGTTCGATGAGGTATCCGGCATTCCGAAAGACCGGCTTGCCCGGATCTATCTGGCGCTTGGCGACAAAGAGAAGGCGGAAACACTCGCCAAAGAGGCGTATACGAATGCCACGAATGAGGTCCAGCCACTGGCCAACTATGTGGACCTCCTCCATCGATGCGGCAAAGAAGCTGAAGCCATCGATAGATTCAAGGAGCTTCGCGAGATTTCCGAAGAGATCAACCTCGAGGCGCCCTGTTTCCGGCGTCTGGCGCCGTTGGCGCAATCGCTCAACCTCTCCGGAGATTGGCGCGCGGAGCCGAAACCGCGAGCGGACGTAGGCGAGAGGCCAAACCTGGATCGGCTGGGTCCGTTCCGATGGCAGCCGACTCCGGCGCCTTCGTGGACGCTGAGGGATTCGAACGGCAAGCAAGTCTCGCTCGGCGACTTCAAGGGAAAACCAGTACTCGTTTTCTTCTTCCTGGGTTCCGGCTGCGAACATTGCGTTGAACAGCTTAATCTCTTCGCACCCATGTATCCAGACTTCAAGAACGCGGGCATTGCGATGGCCGCAGTCAGCCTGGACACCGTGGAAGGGCTGAAGAAGACCTTCAAGGTCAGTGGCCGCGAGACAACGGGATTTCCTTTTCCGCTGGCGTCCGACGAACGGCTGGATGTCTTCAAAAAGTACCGGGCCTACGACGATTTCGAACAGACTCCAATGCACGGCACGTTCCTCGTGGACGGCAAAGGCCTGGTGAGGTGGCAGGACATCAGCTACGAGCCCTTCCGCGAGACGAAGTTTCTGTTGGATGAGGCCAAGCGTCTACTCGCCCAAGACCCGCCCACGGCTTCACATGCTCGCAGCCACCATCGATCGGCCAAGGTTACCAGAAATCAAGACCCGGACACAGCGACGCTGGATACGGCAGGGAACAAAGCGCAATATCGGTGAATCACGAGTGAGTTCACCGACCAGATATCGAGAGAGAAGGATACTCAATATCACACCGCGGGACGGGAGCGCCCCGCACTTTCGAGGGAGGAACATGCAAACTGGACTTGACGCCCAGGCGTTACCCGCAATGCCGTACATTTCGACCGGCGAACGCGACGACGACATCAAACCGTCGGCTCACGAAGGAATCGGGCTCGAGATCATGCGCGATCCCCGGGTTCGCGCGGTCGAATGGAGAGACCTTGCAAACGTCAACCGGTTCGAGGTGTGGAAAGAGTTAACGCTGTCTGCGCCCTGGATCATCGCATCGTTTGTACTTGCCAGCCGACATTGGTATTTACCCGCCCTCGCCTGTTCCTTCATATTCTTTCTGACGGGGCTGCGGCAGGTTCACAACGCATACCACTACGCCCTGGGTATCTCAAAGACTGCGACCGAGTGGGTGACTTTTTTCCTCAGCGTGCAGATGCTGGGGTCCATGCACGCCATCATGGTGACCCACCTCCACCACCACCGGCACTGCATGGACGATGAGGACGTTGAGGCATCGAGCGCGCGGATGAAAGGCTGGCAGGCGATTCTGCTGGGGCCGCTGTTTCCGATCCGGCTTCACTGGAAAGCGCTGCAGCTTGCGAATGCGAAACAGCGGCAGTGGATATTGGCGGAGCTCTTTGTATCGGCGCTATGGGTTCCCTATGTCTGGTTCCTCGTTCCTCTGCCGATATTGCGATATCACGTACTCGCCATGGCGGTCGGGCAGTGTCTAACGGCATTCTTCGCGGTCTGGACAGTCCATCACGACTGTGACCGATCTCACTTCATAGCACGAACCCTGCGTGGGAAATTCCGTACCTTGACGACCTACGAGATGTTCTATCACGTGGAGCACCATCTCTTCCCGAAAGTGCCTACGTGCCACCTTCCCGAGTTATCGCGCCGTTTAGACGAAGTCGCTCCCGAACTGCAGCAGAAGCGCGTGTTCTAAGGTTTAACCCCGTTGCCGCTGCTCCATCGGCGGCGGGGATTCCGGGAGTTTCTCTGTGTCGGGCCAGAGTTTGTGATGGTCGGTGGCGCGCTCGAAGGCGTGTGCGACGCGGAGAATGGCATCCTCGCGGTAGAGGTTTCCCGTAAACTCTACCATCTCCGGCATACCGTTGTTCATGCCGCACCGAGTGACCAAAGTTGGGTGACCGGTCAGGTTCGTCATCGAGAGAGAGGGTCCAGAGAACGGAACCGTGACGAAGAGGTCTAGGTCCTTCATCGATTCCGCCATTTCGTGCTGCAACTGAGTCCGAATTCGGAGCGCCTGCAGATAATCGGCGGCGCCGATTGTACTTCCGATACGGAACGTGTTCGGCCAGTTGCCCACCCCTTGCTGCACGAGATCGTCGAGCTTTCCACTCGCTGTGAGCTTCTGGAAGGATGCGGCCGACTCCACGTCGATAATGAAGCTCGGCAGTCCTTGATACGCCGGCTTTTGCGGAGGCAGCTTTACCGGGATCAACTTAACCCCCAATATCTCCAATGAGCTCCGAACGGCATCATAGATCTTCTTCCTGTCCTCATTTCGAGCGATGGAGTCAAACGCAGCGGTATCGATCCCAATTCGCAGATCGCCGAGCGGTTTATTCGGCTCCCATGAGAACGGCACGTCCGCGATGGTCCGGTCCTTCCCATCCGGACCATAGATCGCGTTGAGCACCAAGGCGCAGTCCTCGACCGCACGGCACATCGGCCCGATCTTGTCCATGGTCCAAACCAGCGCCATTGCGCCGTGACGCGACACGCGCCCATACGTCGGTCGCAAACCTGTTACCCCATTTGCGACGGACGGGCTTACGATGCTCCCCAGCGTCTCCGTGCCGATACTGAAACCGACCAGACCCGCGGCGGTTGCGCTGCCCGGACCGGCTGATGACCCGCTCGAGCCCCGCGTCGGCCGCCATGGATTGCGCGTAACGCCCCCGAACCAGACATCCCCCATCGCCAGCTCGCCCATGGAGAGTTTTGCGACCAATACCGCGCCGGCTTCTTCGAGCCGGGCAACCACCGTCGAGTCATAATCTAGGACCTGGTTTTCGTACGGCTTTGCCCCAAAAGTCGTGCGAATTCCCTTCGTAGCCAGGAGGTCTTTGGCGCCCCAAGGGATTCCGTGAAGCGGACCGCGGTAACGACCCGACGCGATCTCACGGTCCGCTCGCTGTGCCTGCTTCAGCGCGAGATCTTCAGTGAGCGTCACCACACAGTTGAGGCGAGGACCGAATTTCTTAAGTCGGCCCAGGTACATGCAGGTCAGAGCTGTCGAGGTTACCTTGCGGGCCTTGATCAGTCGCGAGAGCTCGACCGCCGAGGCGAAGGCGAGAGACTCAGGATTGCCGTCATACGCCGGTATCGATGAACGGCTAAGTGTGAAGTGAGGCGGACCAACGGGAACGGACATTCCGGGCAATAGGGGATCGAAGTGGGTCGCCGGCTCCGTTGAGGCATCCAGGTCGAACTCACGTATCGTTTTGAGCTGTTCTCGGATTCGACCCAGCGACCGTGCCATCAGGACCCGATCCTTTTCGGCGTACGACCGGCCGGCAACCTTGTCGACCACCGCCAGGTCCGCAGTGGTGATCGCGTTATCCGTCGCCGGTTCCTGGTGTTTCAGTCCCATGCCGACTACGCTCGCGGCCGCAGCCTTGGTCATCAAGTCTCGGCGGGAGAACCCTTTGTCGGCCGTCTCACTAAGTCCCGGTGTTTTCGGTCTCATTGATCGTTCTCCTCATTCGCCCGCGGGGTCCCTCGCCTCGAGGTTGCAGCAGCCCTGCCGACTCGGAGATTGTCAAAATTTAGACATGCGTTGAACAGAAGGAAGAAACTGCCCTGTGTTTGATGTCGCCACATGGGATTATTGGCAAACATCACAATGTGGCCCTTGCCCACCGGCACGTCGACCACGGCCGGGCGGTTGGCAAGCTCAGAGCCGCCCGCAAGCATGCCGCTTATCAGCAGGTTCTTTTCATCGGAGGCGAAGCGCAGGACCACCCTCGGCCGCTGATTGGGCGGTGTAAGCAATGGTCCGAGCTGCAGACGTACCTCTTCCGTTATCTGCTCCTCCCCTGGAGCGGAAGGCGGTTGGGGCGGACGCGGCGCCGCGAGCGGCATTCCCTGAACCACGTCCGGGTCATTGAGACTGCCTCTACCTGAGGGCCGCCCCTGGCCTCCTCCAGCGCCCTGGCCACCCCCGCGGCCGGCAAATCCACCGACTGAGCTGATGTTGAACAGCGGGGACTGGCTGAAGTAGACCGGGAGGGTGTCTCCGTAGCCGTAAGCGATCGGACTTCCTTTGTCGGCGATCGTCGCGTTATATACAGATCCGCGGGCCTGCAGCAGCTTCGGTTCCTCGATCGTCACACCGGTCGTGATCCCGTAATCGATCGGAAGCTGCGAATTGCCCCCGATGGAGACGAAGAGCCCGCCGTCTTCGACAAACTTCTGAAGGTTCACCATTCCGCGCAGCTCAATTCCGCCGCGGATGTCGCTGGATATGTCGGGCGATCCAGCCATGTTCGGAGTGATGCTGGAGCCCTTCCACGGAATCGGATCTCCCCGCTTGGGCAATCCGTTCACGATCGACTGCGGACTGCCGCCGACCGGCGGAAAGATGATTACGTCGTACTTCTTCTTGAGATCGGGAGTATCGCGCAGAACGTGGACCGAGATGTATGAATATGGGACCTTATATCGGTCGAACTCGATCCGGAACCAGCCGTCGTTCTGGGTGTTGGTCCAGGTGTGTAGAATCGCGATTTTCGGTGCGGCCAGGTCGTGTGACTTGACCTCGGGCAGCTTGTCGACGGCCAACGCGGTGATCCCGAGGTCGCCGGCCGCTCCCTCGATCTCCTTTCGGAGACCTTCGGCATTGCCCTCGGTCTTGATAATGAGACTGCCGGCGCTGTAGCTCTGGTCCTCGATTTTAAACGACGATTCCGCTGCCTGCATTTTAACGTCCTTCAGCCGGTACCGCAGCGTGACTAACGTGTTTTCCGTGTTGTGATTGATGATGTATCCCGCCGTTGAGGCCGATCCGGTAATCCCGCCCTCCACTTTCGCATCGTCGCTGAGTAAGGTCATAGGAGCGTTCAGGATCGACTTTTCTGTGATGCGCACCGTCCTGACATTCCGCAGCGCGCCCAATGTCCAGCCGGTATCATCGTACGGCCGGGGATCGTTGACGTTGAAGTACTGCGTGTCCAGCATCATGTCCGCCATGCGTGAGTAGGGTTGGTCCATGCGGATGACATATGACCCGGCTGGGTAGATGCTCGGGGCAGACTGTTTAGTGTTGGGACTCGTACTCGTACTCGTAATCGTACTCGTGCTCGGTTCGACTGTGGAGTCAGTCGGCTTAGTGTCCTTCTCGGCATTCGCCTGCGCCACAGTGAACGGCACGTTTAGCCGGTGAACTTCGATCCCCAGCAGCCGCAGCAGGTTTACCATGTCCGCCGCTTCCACCGGTCTTGGGCCATCTCCCGGAATCACCCACGCCGCCGGACCCTCATTGGTCGCCTTCGCCACCGCCCGCTTGCTCTTGAGATAGAAGTTGTTCAGGAAGCGCTCTTTGTTGTTCGCGACGAAATTCATCGCCAGTAGAATCGCGGACTGCTGGAGGTTGACATTGTTCCGCATGGACCATTTCACGCGCGGCTGAGGCGGATTGGGGCGGTACCAGTCGCGCTGGTTCTGCCCGGTAACCGTCCGGTCCTGGGTATCTGCGCCGCCGTTTCCGAACGTTTCGTAGAAGCGGCCGATGGAGTTGTGTCCGTTCGCCACGTAGAACATATAGTTCGGCGCCCAGCCGTCATAGAACCCGTGGGTCCAGACGCCCGGCACGCCGCGCTTGGTCATCTCTTCAATCTCGTGATAGGCCAGGAGATGCCATTCGTCGATGACTATAGGATCGAGCCAGGCGTTGTAGGGTCCTGTTCCCGTGGAGGTATAGAGGAACGGCACGGACTCATGCAGGTCGTGCAGCACCTGCGGGTGGTACTCCAGGAACGTCTTCATCTGATTGCGGCTGAGAGCAAGCGCCATCCCCAGTCCGTCGCGGTTATTGTCGTGGGCGACGTATTTTCCCCAGAAGATCAGAGAGGGGTACGCCTTGCCGGGGTTTGCCTTCTTATAGTTGTAAAGGTCCACCATGCGATCACGCCCATCCAGTTCGAGCGCGGGAGTAATCATAACGATGACGTTCTTCCGGATGGCCTGGATAAACGGAGTATCCTCGACTGCTAGCCGGTAGGCCAATTCCATCAGCATCTCCGGCGAGCCCGTCTCAGTGGAGTGGATCGATCCGCTCGCCCAGTAGAGCGGTTTGCCATCCGAGATCAGCCGCTGAGCGGCAGCATCGTCGACCTGGCGCGGGTCAGCCAGCTTGGCCGTGATTTGCTTGTACCGTTCCAGATTCCTTAGATTGTCTTCATCGCTCACAATTACCAGTAGCTGCTCGCGCCCTTCCTCGCTCTTCTCAGCGCATGTGAAGACCTTCACGCGCGGCGTGGCCTTCGCAAGCTCGCGATAGTAGCGGTTCAATTCTTTGGTGTATGTCAGCTTGTTGGGGGTCCCGATCGGATATCCGAGTACCTTTTCGGGCGACGGCACGGTATCCGACGCCGGCAGATGGTCGACAAGCTCCGTCAGGAAGTACTTTTCGGTCGTGTACTCCTTGATCTTTGCGGAGTATCCCTCGTCGAGTTTCTGGGAAGTTTGGCCGGACGCAAAGTTGGCAAGGACAAGCAAAGAGAAACATATGAGGAAGCGAATGTGGATCATTATATTCTCCGGAATGCGGAATGGGGTTTAAGAGAAAGGACAGCGGCATGCATCGGATTGGGATGACCGCCGCCGTTCAGTTTCGGTTTCGGGTCACGAAATCCTTCGCTCGACGTAGACACAAACACCCGTTCACGTGCGTATTCGACCCAGCCATCCCGCCGGATTGGCACGAATCTTGCACAGAGAAAACAAATCTAGCTGTACCTACCATTCCCGAATTCTGGGAGGACGTTTTTATGACGCATTCGATGCACCTACGTCAATGGCTGCTATCCATCGAGACCAAAGAACTTGCCGGCGCGTATCTCCAGGGCGCCAACCTCGCGGCCCGAGATCTCTGCTCCGCCAATCTGCGGGCGGCCGATCTTAGCTGCTGCGACCTGACCGGAGCGCGGATGGCTTCCGCGGACCTTACGTGCGCCAACCTGGCCATTGCCGAGATGTCGCTGGCCGATCTCAGCAGCGCCAATCTGGCCGGCGCGAACTTATTCGGCGCGGACCTGTATGGGGCAAACCTGAGCATGGCGAACCTGGAAGGCGCCTGGCTCGGCGGCGCGGACCTCTGGGATGCCAGTCTGACCGGGACGCTCCTGTCACGGGCGCAATATGATCGCGAGACCCGCTGGCCGGATGGCTTTCTGCCCGAAAGTACCGGGGCCGTCTGCATAAACGAAGCGATCATCAAGCCGGCACAAGCGATTCGCCAGGCCCGGGCAACCTCACAGACGAGGACGCCCTCCCGCCGCCTCCGCAAAGTCGTGGCCCGTTAGCACGCAGTAGGGACGCTGCTTGCCGCGTCCCGAAACTAACGGGATCCGAGCGCCTTTACGAGCGTTTCCAGGTTCTGACGCATCACGTCCACATAGTGCGTCTTCTCGAAGTCCTCGGCCGTCTCCAGTGGGTCCAGTGTATACACCGGAATCCGGGCATCAGAGGCGATCATCTCCAGAGCGCGCGGCGAGAACTGCGGCTCCGCGAACAGCGCTCGGATGTTCAACGCCCGCGCTTTCTGAAGAATTGCGGTCACCTCCTTGGGTGAAGGCTCTCGACCCGGGCTCTTCTGCCATACGGCAGCTACCTCCAGGCCGTACCTCTTGGCCAGGTAAGCAAATGCCCCGTGGAAAGCAATGATCGATCGGTTCTTGAGTCCATCCGTTTCGCGTGCGTAATCGTTGCCCAATTCCGCGATTTCTCCATTCAGTTTTGCGGCGCGCCCACGATATGCAACCGCGCGACCTTTAGATTGGTCGAAGCTGTCGACTTCGATTATCTTCGAGACGATCTTCTCGACATAAATTCGGGCAAACACCGGATCGAGCCAGACATGGGGATCGCCCGTCGGATGACCGGGATCGCTCCCGGCTTCGAGGAGCGGCAATCCCTCTGCCAGTCGTGCTACCTTTGATTCTGCGACCCCCGCCTTCCGCAGCGCCTCGCCGATGAATTCGTCGAGGCCCGCCCCATTCGCAAGGATAGTATCCGCCCCGGCCGCAAGCTCCACGTCACGCGGGGACAGCGCGAACTCATGGGGGTCGACACCGGGCGGCAGGAGGTTTCTGACGACTACGTCCTCTCCACCGACTGTGCGGGCAATATCATAGATCGGGAAGATGGTCGTCAGGACGCGCAGTTTGCTGTGTTCGCGCGGCCACGCCTCCATTCGCGGACCGCGCAGCGCCGAACCTGCGGCCCATCCGGCCAATAAGAGCGCGAGAAGAGTCAAGCCGCGGCCCAGCCAGAGTAACGTTCGATGCGTTTGACGTGAGACGTAGCCAGGTCGAGGTTCACTCATAACTATCCACCGATTGCAATGCGAGGAACGCTGCTCCATAAACTGCGTCGTGTTTGGGCGTCCGAAACTCTACTTCCTCTCCTGGAGCGCCATGATCGGGGTGGCCGATTTTGAAGTATGTCGCGAGTGATTGACCACCTTTCCAGAGTCCTCCGAGAGGATAAATCGGGAGCAATCCCGGCTTCGTCTTCAGGTAATAGTTGACGAGTTGTGCACCAATTCTCAGATTTGTTGCCGCGCCAGCAACTATGCGAACCGCTTCCTGAAGCCCATCGTCTGCAGCTTGAATCACAATCTCGGCCAATGATGCAATCCGTGCAGGATCAAAAGGACGATAAGTCCACTCAACAAGGTCTTCCAGATCTTCCGCACCGATGTGGTCAGCAATGCGTTTGGAAAGCCTATCGAGACTCCCCACCTTCTCCGCTTTCCAAGCCATGTCTTTCAGGGCACGACTGCCGATATCAAACCCACTTCCAGAATCGCCGAGAATGAACCCGAGTCCATCGGAACGGGACGTTTCCCCCTTTTCGTTCCGCCCATAAACCACAGCGCCCGTTCCCGCGCTCACGATGATTCCCGGTTCCCCCTCCGTCGCGCCCCAGTAGGCGATGACATAGTCCGGCTCGACGCGGTACCGGTCAGCAGGCACGATCCTTTGAAGCAGCTTTGTGAATTCGGCTCGGCGTTTCTTGGCCGTATAACCGGCGACGCCGGCGCAAACAGCCTCGAACTTCGTATTCGCGCTTAATCCCGCGGAGTCCAGCGCAGTTGTGACCGCATCCGAAACCGACCTGCGGAGCATCCCATCGTCGCACGTGGCTATGTTGCACGGACCGCCAAGTCCTCGGCCAATGTCCAGCCCTTTCTCATCGAGGATGGCTGAAGCAGTCTTAGTGCCGCCGCCGTCGATCCCCAAGAAGTATCCCATGCAGCCCAATTCGCCGCCACTCTCGAAGATTCCGCATGGACGTTCGAGGACGAGGACGAGAACGAGGACGAG
>ORMF011560954.1_pt1 | contig 13037 bp, 9 predicted proteins | sample 1779871 | NCBI WGS metagenome assembly ORMF01 (sample SAMEA104232316, study PRJEB22302) | groundwater metagenome | biome: forest; feature: aquifer; material: groundwater | place: USA | collected 2011-08-07 | depth 5.4 m | reverse complement strand
TGGAAGTTTTCCGATCTCCGCGAGCCGCTTAAGCAGCCATACCCCGTCATTCAGTGGTACGTCGATGCTGTCCAGGTTCGCTCCGCGCTCGACTCCGATTGCCTGGTATCGCTTCACGCTGAGCTGCATTCGGATGGATTGAAACAGCGCTTCCGCCAGCTCGAACACGCGAGCCCGCCAGCCGAGAGGAGCCGGATCTTCCATGGTATCGTCGAGGACCTGTTTCGCGTGTTCGATTGCGGTCTCGGCCCCGCTCTCGGATGCGGTGTTGAGCTTCTCAATCGCCCTTCGCTGGCTATCGCTTTGGCGAATTAGCCGATATTGGACGTACGCATCGTAGTACGCCCGGTAGAGGGCCTGCTGAAACCGCCAGTTCGCGCGGTCCTGAGGTGACGCCAGTACATCCAATGCAAGGAAGTGCCGTTAGGTCAAAGGAACATTATCATTGCGCTAGAGCGGCCCTGTCCAGTTTTTCTCAAGTGCGAGAAGTCCCTCAGCAAACGACTCCTCATAGCCTGGTCCGATGAAATAGCGGCTGTACTCGCGCAGGACTTCCCTGACGTCGGTTTTCGGATCCCACTCCAACGCGCTCCAAACGGCCTTGTTCACATCGTCGTTGCAGCCTTCGGAGTAGGTGATCGAGCCCACGGTATAGGGCTGATGATGGCGGCAGATCACGGCCTCGCCCAGTGGACGGGGATTTATGCCTTCCCGCCCTTCCGTGAGCGCATACGCAAGGTCCCAGTCAGGAACCGGAAACTGGCACCGCCGGCTGTGTGTAATGTCCGGATAGTGCCGAATGGGGTACTGCGCCGGCACATTCTGCCGAAGCTGCAGGATGGTCCCGCGCACCTGGGGACCGTAAACGACCCCCGTCAGCCACTTTGGTTTCTCAGTCCAGAGGATGCCGACGAACTCGTCCATCCAGGCCTGGGAAAACCCCTGAGGCGATACCCACATCTGAGCTTTCGGGTGGTATCTATGCAGGTTCGCGGTCTGACGGGACAGCAGGGCCATGAGATGCTTCGGCTGAGTGTGGCCGGGGTCGCCGCCCGGTACGAAGACGGCATCGATCCGCGGCAGCTTTCGAAATACCTCGCCCCATTCCTTGACCGCTGCCTCGACGGTTTCGGGTTTCGAGTAGTCCGGATCCATGGCGGGATACCAGATCCAGACGTCCATCCCGTATGAATCGAGCAGCCGCGACATCTCCACCATCATCTGCATAGGCGGCAGAGGGAAATGAGGGCTGTCTGCGTCGTCGTCCGAGCGTGGAGGGATCAGCTCGACCGCGTTCGCGCCGAACACGACGAGGTCGCGGATGTACTGCTCCCACATCGGCACCGTCCAGGCATCGTACGAATTGGTCTTGGGACGGTATCCAAGCTGGTGGCCGCGAAGGCTATGATATGGAGAAGATGCGATCTTCAGGCCGGCCGGCACGGTTATTCGGTCACGCTCCATGTGAAGGTTTCGCAGCATCCGGCCCACTCCAAAGAGCACACCTCGCGGATCGTGACCAGCCACGATGACCGACGGGTGCGGCAGGTCGGACGTGACGATTAGGTATCCTTCCGCGGTATTCCATTTTGGGTCGACGGCAAGAGCGCTCAGCTCCGCAGTTCGAAGCAGCGTCGACGCCAGTCCGATCGAAATCGTTGGACCACGGGACTTCTGTTTGGTCACTATAGGAAGTTGAATACGCGTCCGTTTTGCGATTTCGTCCAAGAGCATTTCTATGGCCTTGGCCTCCGGGCCGGCCAGCTTCCCGGGCGCGATGATCGTCGCCTTTGTGAGATCAATCTGACCCGGCGCGATCTGCGCAGAGGAGGATACGGCGACGAGCGCCATGCCTGCAAAGAGTATGATTGCGGGTAACCCGTTCATCCCTGCTCCGAGACTGGTGATTCTAATAGGATGGCCTGGAAATCGGGCCTTCGTCGCTGAGAAGATACCAGAGGTGAGGATCGTTCAGGACTTTTCCAACGGTCATCTCTTCTCCGTCGACGAGCACGCGGTTTTTTATGAGACGGATGCCGTGGCTATAGTCCACATAATTTTCCGTATGGACTGTGGTCAGAAGCTGAATGGGCTTCAGGTCATTCAGATGCCAGCCGTAAATGGCCACCTTTCCGGGATGGGCTTGGAGAAGGTTTGTAATCACGACATCCTTCTTGATTCCTGCTACGAGCAGTCCGAGGACCCTGAACTTGCGCTGTTCCTCGATGATGCGGTTGTGCTGCAGGAATGTCTTGACGGCCTCCCGTTCAAGGGTTAGCGGCCTGGGCTCCAGCTTTACATCGGCGCCCACGTAAATGTTATTCACCATTTTACGAGTGGGAAGGGAGCAGCCGAATGCGTCCGCGATGCGCTGGGCGGACCCTGGAGTCATGGGAATGCGAACGAAATCCTCGTCGCTGCCGATCGCCAGATAGTCCGGCATCACTTCATAGGATATTTCGTGCAGCTCCCCGGTCTTATCGGGCGAAGCGAAAGTTACGGTCCTGAACTGCCCCAGGAAAGTTGGAATGTTCCCTCGTTTGAACTCTTCGACGATCGCCTTCTCCCGTTCCTGCTGGGATAGGCCCGCAGTCCTGGTCATAAACTTGGAACCGCCCTCGGAGTCGAGAGGCCGCTCCGGGATTCCAATCCGGGAGGTTGACGGTTCGGTCGCTTCCGGCTGGATCCATTTAGCATATGCCCTCGGCCCGCCGAATTCGCCCCACTTCCCTTCGTACGGCTCGAAGAGGGCCGCTGCATGGAGAAAGCCGTTCATCTCTCCTACCAAGGCCGAGTGGAGAATCTTGTTCTGCTGGTTGGCATGGATCTGGAAGAGCGCGCAATCCGTGTTCCACCGATACGTTACAAACGGATCCACGTGTGACTCGTCAAATGGCGAATGTTTCGCGAACGCATCGATCATGCGATGAGTCGCTCGATATGTCCCGCCCGTCGGACCCACGACCGGCTTGTCGTCTAGACGGATATTTCGGTCATCATAGGCAATCACGACCAGATGTCGTCGCCGGTCTCCGTCGAGCCAGGCCATGAGCTTTTCGCCATGTTTCTCTTCATCTGTATATGCGTAGTTGGCGTCCAGAAAGACAATTCGCTCCACGTAACCCGGAATCGTCTCAAATGCATTGATGAAACCGAAGATAAAGCTCCCGCCCCCGCTATGGGCCGCGAGCGTGACGACCGTCTGACCCGGAATGCGCTTCAGCGCCGATTCGACGGTCGCACGAATCAGCATTGGATTATCCGGATGTTTCTGCCGCCAGGCGGGCCAGCTTCGACCGTCGGTTTCCAAACAGACCAGGACGATGTTTCGCCGTCTGTCCAGAGACCTCATTACGCGGGTCTGTGCCGCAATATGCTGGATATCGAAGTGCCAGTCCACTCCCGGCCCCGCCTTGTAGCCCATCGTCTGCTCGATGGAGTTACCGTTCGGGGTCGCGTAGAAGATCAGAAGGGTCAGGCGTTTTGGATCGAAATCACCGGGAGCATTGAAAACGAACCGTACACCATCCGGCCTCTGTTCCTCCAAGGTCTGCTCACCGAACCATGGACTTTGCTTAAACCCCGGCAGCATTTCGCCGGCCGCCCGACCCACCGAACTGAATATGTGGCACACGAGTAGGATCAAGCAAACTGTCAGGCGTTTGGAAGAGTTATTTTGCATTACAAATCAAATGATCAAGTTCTCAATAGCGGCAGATGCGATAAAGACACGCCCCGCCATCCTTTTAGAGAGATAAGTCTAATTGCTACATTATCATGCGACCGCAAATGGGGCATTGACAACCGAACCCGACTATGATAGACTTCTCCAATAGCCCTCAAGTCTCCCCCTGCCTTCGTCCCACGACGCTCGAGGACAGTCGCAAATTGAGACAATGGATTCCTAAAAGGAGCTCCCAGAAATGAAGCAACGTCGCGGATTTACTCTCATTGAGCTGTTAGTTGTAATCGCAATTATCGCGATCCTAGCTGCAATCCTATTTCCCGTTTTTGCCCAGGCGCGTGAAAAGGCACGAGGCATTTCTTGCCTCAGCAACTGTCGGCAATCGGCGACCGCCACGCTGATGTACGTGCAAGACTACGACGAGACGTTTCCCATGAGTCTCTACCTGGCCAGAGACACCGCTCCTTGCGTCTACTCTTTCTACCTTGAGATCTATCCCTATCAGAAAAATGCTCAGATCATGCAGTGCCCTTCCAAGCCGCAAGCGGTCGACCTCGTTCGGGGATGGGCGATTATCTCGGCGGCAACCGGCTTACCCAGGCTCTGCACGGGGTCGCCTCAATTTCTGAGCTACAACTTCAACTATGCAGTAATCGAGAACGGTGCGCCGAGTAACATTTTCGGCAACAATCCAAACCGCGCCGTAAAGTCGCTGGCCTCCATCGAATACCCAGTCGAGACCGCTTTGATTTCCGACGGAGTACCCACATTAACCGGGATCAACCGTCCGCCGAACTATGGGTGCGGTCTGTTCTTTTCTCCGGTGGACGCGCGCCATAGCCTGATGATTAACGCGAATTATGTAGACGGCCACGCCAAGAATATCCGGGGAATCGAAGCAAGAAACGCCGCGGGCCTACAGTACACCTGCGCCGGCCTCGATCAGCAGGTGCTATTTATGTACACGATCGGGAACGGACCGTATGCCGGCAAGTACGAGCTCTGGGGAATCCCGCACCTGATAAACGGTGTCTGGGTTATCAGTAATCCGTAAGCTGCCGAGATCACAGAATCCGGAGGTACCGATGAAGCAGCAGGTTGGTATCGGCGTTATTGTCGCGGCAATCGTCATAGTCCTAGCGCTGGTTGGAATGTTCGGTTGGAGGACGATAAAGTCCGGCGGCCAGACTGAGAAAGTTCCGATCGACATCAACAAGATCAAAGAGGACTTCCAGAAAAACGGAATGGGCGGTCACTGAGACTGCCCCCGGGAAGGCTGCACGGTCGCTGGAATCTGCTGGACAGCAATATCTCATTTGTTGTATAATTGCGCGTTAGATTTATCAGAGACTCCGACGGGCGTGTCTCCTGTCGGCGGTCGGAACGAAAGGAATGATTGCATTTGACACAGGTTCTGATTAAGCCTGGCGAGGGAATCGATTCCGCGCTGCGCCGCTTCAAGAAGGCGGTTATGAACAGCGGAATCACCAAGGAGGCTCGCGCCCACGAGCGATACGAGAAACCGAGCGATAGGAAGCGGCGAGAGCTCAAAGCGAGCATCCGGAAGATCGCCCGCGCCAAAGCAAAGGCGGGCGAACCCAAATACTGATTTAAACGATTGATTTCAGCTTAACAGCAATAAGAGAGCGGGCGGGACTCTTCCCCGCCCGTTTTTGTTTTAACCGTCTAACTTGGAATGAACGAGCTCGTCTCAAGTCCATACTTGTGGCTCACCTTCACCGCGCTCTTCCTTGTTGCCGGCGCGGTGAACCTCGCGCGAGGTCTGGGCAGCGACGCCGGCAAGAGAATAGCCCGATTCACGCTTGCGGTCACGTGCGTCGTTTTCGCGGGATCCTCAGCAGCGTTCCGATTTCTGAGCGATCGAGCCGGCTTCGGCCTGGCCGTATTCGGGGGACTGCTCATCGTGACCTCGGCGTTGCTTCGGATGGGACAGGAGAAGTGATGGTGTTTGGTAGCGTGGGTGTAATCGCTCCCAAAACCCAGGCCCCAAGCCCATACAACCACTACTGACATCCTACTTCAACAGCTCCCTCCATGCCCTAGGATCCGTGTGGCCGATACTATCTCGCCGAGGGAGCTTCATGCAAATCGGTACCACGGCGTGCTAGTTTATTCTCCAGCCCACACACCCGCACACCCACACATTCTACATGCCGGAGAAGGGATTCGAACCCCCACGCGGTTGCCCGCAAGAGATTTTGAGTCTCCCGTGTCTGCCATTCCACCACTCCGGCGCGACGAAGGTTATTATACGGGCGTCCGAGGGGACTGTCAACTCAAGAAGTTGACTATCGCGACAGGATTGGAAGTCCGGCGTAACGAATCCCATTCGATCACACAAACCTTGTGACGGCCAGGGAACATGGCAGCAACGAAGAAGCCGCTTCTTGTCCTCATCGACGGATACAGCCTGCTGTTCCGGGCGTTCTTCGCGCCGGGACCCTTTCTGTCGACCACAGACGGGCTCCCGACGGGCGCCCTGTTCGGATTTGCAAACAGCCTCCTGATGGTTTTGGAGCAGGAGAAGCCTGACGCTGTCTACGTCGCCTGGGATGCGCCGGGCAAGACGTTCCGCCACGACAGCTTCGAAGCATACAAAGCTAACCGCCCTGAGGCCGGAGAAGACTTGAAGAAACAGCTTCCGGTCGCGCGCGAGCTGGTCGAGGCGATGGGCATCGCCGCCGTCGAGGAGCCAACCTTCGAAGCCGACGACCTTATCGGCACCCTGGCGGACGAAGGCGTAAAAGAGGGATACGAAGTCCTCGTCGTTACCGGTGATACGGATGAGCTCCAGCTCGTACGCGATGGCGTCAAGGTCCGCATGGTCCGGCGAGGGCTGACCGAAACGAAACTGTATGACGAGGCGGCCGTGGTTGAGCGTTACGGCATTCCGCCCGTACGCATCCCGGATTACAAGGCGCTGGTCGGCGACAGTTCCGACAACATCCCGGGCGTGTCCGGTATTGGCGACAAAACGGCGACCAAACTGCTCCAGGAGTTCGGATCGGTTGAAAACCTGATCGCTCATCGCCATGAGCTTCCGCCGGGGAAGATCAAGGACAATCTGCTGGCGGCGGCCGACCAGCCATTCCGGTCGGTCGAGCTCGCGACGATTCACCGCCGGGCGCCATTCGACGGTCCGGTGAAGCCCTATCAACCTACTTCTGATTCGTGGGCGCGCGCGCGAGAGATGTTTCAGCGGCTGGAATTTCGCAGCCTGATCCGGCGGATTCCGGAACTATCGGGGGACACCTCTTCAAACGCTGAAGAACCTACCTCCACCCAGATTGAGGTCGTAGAGATCGAAAGCGATGAACAGCTCCGGACAGCCCTGCGGGAAGCCGCTGAGGCGGAGGAGATTGCAATCTGCACCAGCCTAATCCGATCGCAACCGGTGCGCGCCGAGCTGAACATCCTGGCATTCGCGGTATCGCCGGAGAAGGCCTATATGGTTAATCTCGCGACCCCGACCGGACCAGCCGCCGGGCTGTTCGCGGAGCCCGAGCACGAAGAGGAGGGATTCCGGGTCCCAATATCCGCGCTCCAGCCATTGTTCCAGGGCGCCCGCTGGTCCGCGCATAACGCGAAATACGAATGTATTGTTCTGTGCCGGCGCGGGCTGGAACCGGGAGCGCCTGCTTTCGACTCCATGATTGCCGGCTATCTGTTGTCGCCTGGCCGGTCCGCGTTTCCTATGGATGCGTTGGCGGAAGAGTATCTTCACGTCGAACACGCGCAGTCCAAGGAAAACGCGCAGATAGCCGCGGATGCCGCGCTCGTCCTCGCGCTGCACCAACCGATGAAAGAACGCCTAGCAGCCGAATCCCTGGAAGACGTGCTGGAGCGCGTGGAAATGCCTCTCGTGCCCATACTGGCTGAGATGGAGCGTACCGGAGTCCCCGTGGATCGCAAATGGCTGGGCCGGCTGTCCGATGAAATGCAGTCGAAGATCGCGGAGCTGACGAGCGGTATCCACGAGCTGGCCGGAGAACCCTTCGCGATCGGATCGACCCAGCAGCTCCAAAGAATCCTGTATGAGAAGCTGCAGCTCCAGAAGGGCAAGAAGATCAAAACCGGCTATTCGACAGCCGCCGATGTACTTCAGGCGCTAGCCGTCGATTACGAGATATGCGCGCGGATCATCGAGTATCGCGAGGTGACCAAGCTAAAAAGCACCTATGCCGACGCACTTCCCAAGCTGATCAACCCGGAGACCGGGCGGCTGCACACCTCGCTGAATCAGACGGTGGCGGCAACGGGCAGACTCTCATCGAGCGACCCTAACCTGCAGAACATTCCCATTCGATCGGAAGTCGGTCGGGAGATCCGAAAGGCATTCGTAGCCCCTCCGGGCCAGGTCCTCCTTTCCTGCGACTATTCGCAGATCGAGCTTCGGGTATTCGCCCATTTCACCCAAGATTCTGAAATGGTGCGCGCGTTCGAGGCGGATGAGGATATCCACGTGGCGACCGCAACGCATCTCTTCAACGTGGAACTGGACAACGTCACGCCGGAGATGCGGCGGCGGGCCAAGACGGTCAATTTTGCCGTGATGTACGGCCAGGGCGAGTTCGGACTTGCGAGCACGCTCGGCATCTCCTCCGAAGAAGCTCGCGAGTTCATAAAGACCTATTTTGTCCGATTTCCGAGCGTCCGCAAGTACACGGAGGAGACGCTGGAGCAGGTGCGAAGAACCGGATTCGTCCAGACGATTCTCGGTCGCCGGCGGTACTTCCCAGACATCCGCAGCGGGAATTTCAACATACGACAGGCCGCGGAGAGAGCGGCCGTGAACATGCCCATTCAGGGCACCGCGGCCGACATAATGAAGCTTGCCATGATCGACGTCTCAAATCACCTCAAGACCATGTGCTACAATTGTGCCCTCCTCTTGCAGGTGCACGACGAGCTGCTTTTTGGAATCGACGAACAGCTGCTTCCCAAAGTCGTACCGGAGATAGCACGCCGGATGGAAGATGCGATGCGCCTTTCCGTTCGCCTGCGCGTCGATGCCCGCGCGGGAAGAAATTGGGCCGAAATGGAGCGCGTGTAAGGGGACGGGAGGAATCTCCGGTTCATCCGCCGAAAACAACGATTCGCAGGCATCGGCCGGCCGAGCTGTGCGTATTTGTGGAACCCCTGGGAGTAGTTCTGCTGTCTCACTATTGAATCTTTGCCCAGACACCAGGCCCGACGAGTGAGTTTTTCAAGGCGTATCGGCGCGCGAATTCTACGCGCCATGACTGACGACGTTGACACCGGCTGCTCAATGCCGATAACGGTGTCACGAGAGGAGAGTAGTCCCAATGACTGACGACATTCGCAGCGAGGAAACCACCCCGGCGGATACACACGCGCCGGAGCCGGCTGAGCCGTCAGCGGCTTCGCCGCCGGTTGAAGATAAGGTTTCGGCGCTTTCCGTTCAGGAACCGGCAGCGACGGACGAAGTAAGCGCACCGGATACCGCTTCTCCCGCCATCGAACATCTGGCGGCCGAAGTATCGGAACCCCCCGCTGCGGAAGCTCAGTCACACACGAACGCGACCACGGATGTGGCGCCGCCCCAAGAACCGGCCGCTATCGCAGCCGAAACTCCGGCGCCGGAGCCTGTCACGACCGCCGCTGAAGTGAAGACTCCGCCGTCGCCTCCGGCGAAGACCGGTTCGGGGGACGATTATTCACAAAGTTTTCCGTCGCTGAATGAAGGCGACGTTGTTCAAGGCACGGTGGTCCATATCGACCGCGAGGGTGTGCTTGTCGATGTGGGCACGAAGTCCGAAGGCATCATCCGCCGCAGCGAGCTGTCGCGCGACACGAGCATTCCGGCGGAAGACATCGTCAAAGTCGGAGAGCGCATCAGCGTCTACGTTATGGAGGCGGAAAACCAGGACGGCAACCTCATACTCAGCAAGAAGCGCGCCGATTTTGAAAAAGCCTGGGAGCGCGTGCAGGAGGCTAAAGAGAAGAACGAGACGATCCATGCCATGGTCACCGACCGCGTCAAGGGGGGCCTCGTGGTCGATCTCGGCATCCGGGGATTTGTCCCCGCTTCCCACGTCGGCAGCGGTTCCGTAAAGAACAATCTGGACAAATATGTGGGCCAGTCGATCGCCTTGAAGGTGATCGAAGTGGATAAAGAGCGCCGCAAGGTCGTTCTGTCGAACAAGATGGCCGCGGACGAGGACAGACAGAGCCGGAAGGCTGAGACCGTGGCCAGTCTGTCACCCGACCAGATCCGCCGCGGGATAGTCCGCCGAATTACAAATTACGGGGCATTTATCGATCTCGGCGGCATCGACGGACTGCTCCATATCTCGGAGATGTCCTGGACCCGAATAAATCATCCGTCGGAAGTCCTCAAAGAGGGACAAGAGCTCGACGTGATGATCCTGAAGATGGACATCGAAGCCGGGCGTGTGAGCCTTGGGCTCCGTCAGATACTGCCCGATCCGTGGACGGACATTGAACAGCGATACCATGTCGGAGATCTCGTGTACGGGACCGTCAGCCGCATGGTGCCGTTTGGGGCATTCGTACAGGTCGAGGGCGGCATCGAAGGCATCATACCGAACGCGGAGCTGAACCCGAAAAAAGGCGCAAAAGCCGGCGGGATCGTCCAGGGTCAAGAAGTCGAGGTAAAGGTGATCGACTTGCGGACTAACGAGCGCAAGATGACCCTGTCTCTTCGCCAGGCTCGACAGGAGCTGGAGACTAAGAAAGAGCGCGAACAGGTTGAGGAGTACCATGCCCAGGCCGCCACGGAAGAGCCGCGCTTTACGATCGGCGATGCGCTCCGTGCTCGAAAGCAGGCGGAAAAGCCCAACGAAAACGAATCGGACGAGGACGAGGAATAGCGCCCCCGGCTGCAGAATATGCCGACGATCGGAATAACGGGTGGCGTGGCGACCGGAAAATCCACGGTCGCACAGCTCTTTGGGGAGCTCGGGGCGTGTGTTCTGAGTGCGGACGATGCCGCCCGAGAAGTTACCGCTCCGGGAACTCCCGCGCTGGAAGAGATTTCCGCGGAGTTCGGCGAAGATCTCATATTAGCGGACGGCTCCTTGGACCGGAGGAAGCTGGGACGGATAGTCTTCAAGGATGCGCGTGCCCGACGGAGACTGGAGGACATTACCCATCCCAGGATCCGGAGGCTGCTCCGCGAAATGATCGAGCAGGCTCGCACAATCGACCCGACAAGAGTTATCGCCGTGGAAGTCCCGCTGCTGTATGAGGCGGGGATGGAGGATTGGTTCGATTCCGTGGTCGTCGTTTCGGCATCCCGTCGCACGCAGATAAAACGGCTGGCCGCGAAAGGATACGACGCGGAGGACGCCGAAAGACGGATCGACGCGCAAATCCCCCTGGCGGTAAAAGCAGCCAGGGCAGACTACCTGGTCGAGAATGACGGAGATCGGGAAGGCCTATCCCGTACCGTGCAGAGCGTCTTGAAGAAGATCGTAGAATCCGGCTGAGAATCGGCTGTAACCTTTGACTCACGTGGGGGTTGTAAGTCGTACCAGGCACACTATCGACACCGTTCGCAAGGTCGTTCAATCGGTGGGCATCAAATTGGGTATTGCGCAATTGGAGAGCTTGTGCTATAATCCATCTCGGTAGGGCTCATTAAGTACCCTGATAACGCCTGGCCCGCCCCAGCAATACTCATATTGCTTTCCCCCCACTTAAAGCGTGCTCTCTCTAGGAGGTAGAATTCGTCGTGAAAAACGCGAGACAAAAACACGTCTGCCTTATCACGCTCCTTTCCCCCATATTGCTGTCCACGGGCGCATTGGCACAAACTCGGCGCAACATTGTTCATGTGCACGAGCAATTTAGCCGCGTCGGCACTCAAATTCGCCAGCCTCGCGGCAAACCATTCCTGGGTGGGCCGCTCCCGCGCGAAGTTACGCGCATGCCATTGCGGAAGACGCGCGCCAACGCGATCCCGCAGACTGCGGACCTGACAGCGAATACGCCCACCGTTAATGACACCAATCCGTCCATCCCCCGATCCGCCAATGCCACGAATGAAGTGCCGATCGTATTCCAGTCCAACCGCACCGACCTGAATGGAACGCAGGCCGGCGTGTCGACGCATATTTACCGGATGGAAGGCGACGGCAGCGGGGTTACGGCTTTGACCGGGCCGCTTGCCCCCGGGCAGATCGGTCAGAATTCGTCGCAGTCAGAGCCCGCGTTCAACTCGACAGCTACGACGGTCGTGTATATCGACACGGTCGGTGGGGCGCCGGATATTATTGAGTTGAACCTCAATACGCGCGTAACGAAATCGCTCACGAAAAACAATCCGAACGGTTTCGCATTTGACGCCCTCAATCATCCGGAATATGGAGTGGCGCCGGGTCGTCCGGGGGTCGGCGTCGTTTTCGCCGGCAGACTGAACGGAACGACGAACTTCCACCTCTTTGCCGTCGACGTGGCTGGCGGCTCGGTTACCCAGCTTACGGCCGGAATCGCGGACGATCGGAATCCTACGCTTGGTCCGGACACATCTCAGCCTGTCCTTGCGTTCGATTCGAACCGTGGCAATCCGAACGGGACGACAATCGTAGGTACGCGCAACGTCTGGGCGATGGACGCCAACAACCCATTTGCGCCGGCAAAGCAGGTCACCACAGCCGTGGGATCCGATAATATCGAGCCGGCATGGAGCACGAACAAAGTCGACCAGCCCGGCGGTACACAGCACCCGGTAAATGGCCAGACCCTCTTGGCGTTTGCTTCTACCCGCAACGTGGCGAATGGGACGCATGATATCTGGTGGCTGAAGGTCAACGTTTCAAGAGATCCTAACAATAGCAACCTTTATACCGTCGTCAATCCCTTTAACCCGAACAACCCGCCGGAAGCAGCGAACAATCCGGCGTTACAGCTCGACACCAGTGATCCGGGTCATATCTACGACGATCGCCACCCGACCTGGCCTCAGTTCATTACCAGCTATCGCGTAACTTACCACACCAACAGAACTTCGTTTTCCGCCGGCTCGGGGCAGTCCAGTCCGCCTTCCGATCCGGCAAGCCAGAACGACATATTCTCGTCGACGCTGATCGATCTGAACGCACCCGCGCTCGTTCGGTTCAGCGAAATAACCGGCGACATTCTCGATGTACAGCCTCGGCAGGCCGTTCCTGGCGGAACGGTAACCATCCAGGCAAAGGTCCAGGATCTCGAGACTGGGGTGCGGGACGTTTGGGTTCAGATAAAGAACCCGAACAGTAAGTACCAGTCCTCCGACAACAAGGAGCACAAGGTATATCTGTTTGTCGGGCTCACACCCGACAATTCCAACACAGTTGTGAACGTGCCG
>ORMF010978948.1_pt1 | contig 13039 bp, 13 predicted proteins | sample 1779871 | NCBI WGS metagenome assembly ORMF01 (sample SAMEA104232316, study PRJEB22302) | groundwater metagenome | biome: forest; feature: aquifer; material: groundwater | place: USA | collected 2011-08-07 | depth 5.4 m | reverse complement strand
ATGTTCCTGCTCAACTTGTCGCAGCGCCTTGCCGCGCACGGCGGCTCAGCCGCGGAATTCAATCTGCGCCTGACGCGCGAGGAGATCGGCAGCTACCTCGGGCTGAAGCTCGAAACCGTGAGCCGTACATTCTCCAAGTTCCAGGAAGACGGCCTGATCGGGGTGCAGCAGAAAAACATACGCATCCGCGACAGTGAAGGCCTGAAGAGCGTCCTCGGCCGGGATCCGGGTTAACGGTACACCAGCACCGGAATCTTGCTGTGGGTCAGCACCTTGTGGGTTTCGCTGCCGAGCAACAGTCCCGACAGGCCGCTGCGCCCGTGTGAAGCCATAAAAATCAGGTCGCAACCGCCTTTCTTGGCCGCGTTGATGATTCCCACGTAAGGGCTGTCGGACTTCACCACCGATCCGCTGTATGTCAGCCCTGCGGCACGCGCCACAGTCTCGATCTGCTGCAGGTATTTTTCCCCGGCCTCGCGCGCGCGGCGCTCGAATTCCTTGGGCGTGGGCATGTCCGGCGGAATGTACTCCCCGAAATAGTAAGGCTGAAACGGCTCGACCACGTAGCAACCGGTGACACGGGCATTGATGCTCTTGGCGAAAGCCACGCCCGACTTGATCGCCTTCCGCGACAATTTCGAGCCGTCCGTGGGAATCAGTACCTTCTTGAACATGACGCCTCCTTTGAAAAATCGATCAGCAGCACCCGCCGGGCTGTCCGCGCTTGGGGCAGCCCTCCGGCCGCTGCAGTTCCTGCCGCCGCCCTGAGGATGGTATCGACGTGACTCGCTGATCTGTTGACCTAGATCAAATACCCTTCGGCGTCCCGGCAAAGATTGCCGCAGGCTGTTTTCGTCGAACGCGAACCTCAGATCCGGGAGTCAGGAGCCGATCGATGGTTCGCCTTACGCAATGTTCCATCTCCCCAGCGTTTCGACCAGTTTGTGTTCCGCCTTCAGCTTGATCAGATGCGCCAGCAGCGACCGGCTCGCCACCGGATGAATGCGCGCCGGCACGTCGTCGTACACCACCGGCAGCAACTCCTCCAGCGTCGCGGTGCCAGCCGCCCGCACCGCGTTCAGCACCTTGTTCTCGCGCGTGAGGCGGTGGATCAGCAGGCGCTCCAGCACTTCCTGCGGCTTGTCCATGAGAAACCCGTGCCCCGGTGCGAACCAGGCGATGTCCTCGCCCTGCAGCCGGCGCAGCGAATCGAGATAGACGCGCATGTCGCCGTCGGGCGGATTGATGACCACGGTCGAGCCCTGCATGATGTGGTCGCCCGTGAACAGCAGGCTCTCCTCCTCGAGCAGATAGCACAGCTGGTTCGAGGCGTGCCCCGGCGAGTGGATCACGCGCAGCACACAGCCGCCCAACCCGATACGCTCGCCGTCGGCCAGCACGTTGTCCGGGCGAAAGCTCTGGTCCTGGCGCTCGAACGGCGGAGGCGGCATGCCCAGGAGTTCTGCGCCGGTCTTCGCTTTCAGCAACGCAGCCGCGGGCGAATGGTCCATGTGGGGATGGGTGACGAGGGTCCAGCGGATGCGAGGGCCGGCCGCGGCGAGCCCCGCCTCGATGTGCGCATCGATTGCCGGACCCGGGTCGATCACTGCGATGTCCCCGCCTGCGCCGAGAAGATAGGTATTGGTGCCGGGGCCGGTCATGAATCCGGGATTGGGGGCGGTGAGGCGCCGCACCTTGTCGGACAGCCGCACCACGGTGCCGGGAACGATTTCGCCGGCGGCCGTCCCCTTGCCCTCCGGATCGAGCCGGCCGACCTCGGCGTAGGCGTAGTCGCCGGGCACCAGCAATTTCTTGCCTTCGCGGCTGCTCGCGGTGCGCGGGGCCATGACGGGCATTTTGCGCGGCGAGCGTGCAAACTCCATCAGCGCGGCAGCGCTATTGAAACGGGCGATGCTTTCCAGTGTCTTGATCGTGGGGAACACCAGATGCAGCTCACCGCGCCGATGGCGCTCCAGCGCTTCGGCGGGCTCGATCCAGACGTGATCGATGGTCTCGCTGTTATCGTGCGAGGGCGTCTGTGCCAAAGGCGCCTCGGCTACGAAAAAGCGCGTGTCGTAGCGGCGCGGGCGCCCCGGCTGAGTGATCCAATGGCTGTAATAAGCCATGCGTCCTGCGGCCAGGCGCAGCTGGTGTTCGCGGCACAGGTCGGCGAGCGTCGCCCGTCCGGCGCGTACCGACTCGCGCCATTGCGCGAAAATCTGCACGCGCTGCGGCTGGTTCAGGTCGGCATATTCTCCGCCGGCGTCATGGGCGAGCAGCAGTCCGGCTTCCTCGAAACACTCGCGCAGGGCCGCGGTCCAATAGGCCAGGCCGCCCTGCTCCACGCCCAGCAGCCGGCTCGCCTCAAAATCGTCCAGGCCTTCGCAATAGGCTGCCAATTCGGCCGAAGCATCGGCGGCATCGACGCCGCCGCCGGGAAAAACATGGGCGCCGCCGACGAACTCGGCCGCCTGCGAACGCCGGATCATGAAAACCTCCATGCCGGAGTTCGTGTCGCGCACCAAGATCAGGGTCGCCGCGGGACGCGGAACCATGGAAACGAGGGGCTGATTCATTTCTTCACCGGCGGAAACTTAGCCATCGCCCCGCCGGCGGCGATCGGTCCACCACTCCGAGCGGCTCGTGACGGGTGAAGTTAAAAAAGCCTTTTTTGTCGAGCGGGATGACCGCGCCCTGGATCTTGTCGGCCAGGCCGCCGAAATAGTAGTACCACTGCGGGATATAGTTGAGCTGGCCCTGCATCTCGGCGATCAGCTTGCCGTTGTCGCGCACCTCGGTCTCGGCCAGCTTTCTCGCGTCGCGCGCCACCAGGTCGCCCAGTTTGTGCAGCAGCAGGCCGCGCTGGCTCGCGCTGAGTTGCGGCCACGGCCCTTCGGTGTAAGCCTTGTGCGCTGCGTGCACGGCGCGATCGGCGTCCTCGGCATTGCCCTGCGCGATCTGCACCCAAGGCTCGCCGGTATAGGGATTGTAGCTGTCGAACCACTTGCCCGAGGCCGGGTCGACGTATTTGCCGTCGATGTACATTTGATATTTCCGCATTGCAATCTCCCGTCTCTGAACTGCTGCGAATCTTAGCGCAAAATATTGCCCGCTGTCGTAGGGCTAATGATGCGATCGCTGGCGCATGCGGAAATCGCGCAGCTCCGGAACGCGCCAGAACGGCAAGACGGCGATGAGCAGGGCGCAGATCGAGAACACGAAACTGGGCCGGTAGCTGCCGGCAAAATCGTGCAGCAGCCCGGCCATCAGGGATCCCAGCCCCGCGCCTACGGCATTGCTCGCATAAATGACGCCGTAGATACCCGCGACATGGTTTCCGGCAAACAGTCGCGTGCTGATCGAGGATACGATCGGGCCGCGCGCGCCCTGGCAGATGCCGAATATGAGCACGAAGGCGGCGAGCAAGCCCTCACGTGGGAACCAGGACATCGCGAGCAGAATGGACACGCCGGTGATGCTGCCGGCGAAGGTGAGGCTGACGATGTTGCGCGGGCCGACGCGGTCGGCGATGGCGCCCGCGCCGAGCACGCCGAATACCGACATCATCGAACAAAAGCCGAATGCGGTAGCCGCAACGAGGGGGGAAAAACCCCGCTCCACCAGATAGACGACGGTCTGAACCATGATGCTGAACATGCCCGACGCGGTAAAGAAGAACACCCAGGCGAGGCCCCAGAATGCGCGTGTCCGCATCGCCGCGCGCACGGTCCAGTCGCGGCCGACGACGGTGCTGCTCTTTTTCGGCTGGGGATATTCCGGGTGGCCTTGAGCATAGCGTTTCCAAGGCAGGAAAAACACGACCGGCACCAGAACCAGCAGCAGCGTGCCCATGATCTGATAGGTTTCGCGCCAGCCGTGAATTTGCAGCAGATATTGCACGCCCGGAACGATGAACAGCGCCCCCAGGCCGAGGCCGGCGAAAGCCACTGAAATCGCCGTGGACAGATGCTCGCGGAACCAGCGACTGATCAGGCTGGATGAGGGCACCAGGCCCAGGGCCGCGGCTGAAATTCCCGTCATCGCACCGACGGTGGCATAGAACTGCCACGGTGTTTGCACCTGCGGCGCGAGCAGATAGGCGCCTGAGAGCGCGGCCATGCCGCAGGTGTACAAGGCGCGCGGCCCAAAGCGGTCGAACAGCATGCCCACGATGGGCGAGCTCAGTCCTGTGACCAGCAGGTAAATTGAATACACGCTGGTCATTTCCGAACGCGTCCAGCCCAGGTCCTGCTCCAGCGGGCGCAGGAACACGACGTAAGTGTCGGCAGTGCCGCGACCGATCAGGTTCAGCATCAGACAGATGCCGAGCACCGTCAGCGCAGTCCTGGTATGGGGGGGCCGAGGTTGCGACGGTAGCTGCAATTTATTGAGAATTATCCAACTCCATGACCGTTTCGCCCGCCTTCGCGCGCCACCGTTGCGCCGAGAATACGCTCGATGTCGTCCTCGGCAAATCCCAGTTCCTGCAATACCTCCCGGCCGTCTGCATTGAGAGCGGGCGTGCCGCGCCTGAGTGCGCCGGCGCGGCGGCCGTTGGCCCAGAGCGGGAACAGGACATGGCGCTCACCGTCCACCTCGGCCACGGCTTCGCGCGCCTGCGCAAATTCAGTGCGGCTCGCTTCGGCCGGCGTCAGCGGCAGTTCGAGCGGAACATCCTGCGGCTCAAGCAGCTCATGCCACTGCTTCGCGGTTTTCTGCAGAAACAGTTTTTTCAGCAATCGCGACAGCTCGTCGCCATGCTTGCGCCGGCTGGGATCGGTGTCGAACTTCGGGTCCGCCAGCTCGGGCGCGAGGTCCCCGACCGCGGCGCGGAAACTCTCCCAGAAATGCTGCTCGACGATGCCCAGAATGAGAACGCTGCCGTCGGCGGTTTCAAACAGATCATTTACCGGCCAGATATGGGCGCGCGGATCGGTGTGCTCGCCGATGCCGTGGCGCAGCGCGGCGCAGAACAAGCCCGCTTCGTACAGGCTCAGGTCGAGCTCGGCGCCCTTGCCGGTCCGGCCGCGCTCGTGCAGTGCCGCCAGGATGGCGATGGTACCGAAGCTGCCGCCCTGCATGTCGGCGATAGGAATGCTGGAGCGGGCAGGCTTCCCGAGCCAGGAGCCGGGATAGGAAAGCCCGCCGCTCGCGCCGACATAGCCGATATCGTGCCCGGGCTTGTTGCGCCAGGGACCGTTCTGGCCGAAACCCGAAAGCGAGCAGTAGATGAGTCTCGGGTTCAACGCGGACAGGCTGGCGTAATCGATCCCCAGGCGCGCCGTCACACCCGGACGGTTGGATTCGATGACGATATCGCTCCAGCGCGCGAGGCGCTCGATCACGGGTTTCACATCGGCTTGCTTCAGATCGAGCGCAATCGAGCGTTTGTTGCGGTTGGTCGCATGGAACACCGCCGGCAACAGGTTTCTTCCCGAATCCCCCCCGGGAGGTTCAACCTTGATCACATCGGCCCCGAGATCGGACAGAATCGCCGTTGAAAAAGGCCCGGGTATCAGCGCAGAGAAATCCGCAACCTTGATCCCTTCCAACGGCAACCAGCTCACGCCTCACGCTCCAGCGTGGCGCGCAATTCAGTGAGCAGCTTCGCGTGACGCTTCAATGCGCCGTCCATGCGGTGCATCGGCCCCGCCAGGGCGACGCTATAGGTTTCCCCATTCACCGCCACCGCCATCAGGTCGGCCACGATTTCGCCGCGCGTTACGTACCAGCCGCGCGCGCGAAAGCCTCGAACAGGTCCAGGGTGCGATCGGCTGTTTTCACATTCATGAAAATATTCTAGCATATGTGAAATGCGATTTTGCGTGGACAAAAAAAACGTCCGCGCGGATTGCCGATTGCGCACGGATGAAAAAGCCATCCGCGCGCAATCGGCGATCTTGTATAAAAACAAACCTAAGCCGTCCTTGTTTTTATCCATAACCGCGTGTTCTGTACGGATGCTTCTTATCCGTACAGAACACGCGGTTGGCGCGCGCAAGTCTACCAGCAAGTGCAGGGGCGCCTCGTGAAGCACGCTGCCGGCACACACCTGCACATCCTCGTTACCCGCGATGGCGGTCATCCTTTGCAGGGAGCAGTCCGGCGCACCTTCCTGCCCCAAGCCGCAGTCTGGCGGCAAACGCGCCAATCTGGTGCTCACACCGCTGGAGTTGATCGAGCGCATCGCCGCCCTGGTGCCCCCGTCCCGCACACTATAGGCATCGCTACTTTGGCGTGCTGGCACCCAATGCGCCACTGCGCTCAGCGGTGACGGCAATGGCGCTGGCGGCTGCCAACGAGTGCAAGCCTGCGCCCGTGGCTGGGACATCACCCCAATCCCGCTGCCCGGGCGGCGCTTTCTGAGCGCGGACCTGCCAAACCCGGCTCCAGAACGCGCAGAACCGTATTTGACAAACCAATCTACCGTGAGATACTTGGCTCGAAACGGTTGAATTACCTATCGGTATCCGTCTTCATCCGCGCCGAGCTCGTGAAGTGGGAAAAGGTGATCAAGGAATCGAAGATCAAGCGCGAATAACGCAGCGCAAAACGAAGATGGAGCAGGCAATGGATTTCAAGAGTGAAGTGCGCGACGGCATGCGCATCGACTGGGATGTGCCGGTCACGATGGACGACGGCCTAGTGCTGCGCGCCGACGTGTTCCGCCCGGTGGCCGAGGGACGTTATCCGGTGATCATGACCTATGGCCCGTATGGCAAGGGCGTGGCGTTCCAGGAGGGTTACAAGACCTCGTGGGAAATCATGTGCCGTGAAAACCCGGATGCCGTTTCCGGCACCACGAACAAGTATGCGAACTGGGAAGTGGTCGACCCCGAGAAGTGGGTGCCCGACGGCTATGTGTGCATCCGCGTCGATTCACGCGGGGCGGGCCGCTCGCCGGGATACCTGTGCCACAACAACGACCGTGAGCAGCGTGACTATCACGACTGTATTGAGTGGGCGGCGGCGCAGCCGTGGGCAACAGGCAAGGTGGGGCTGAACGGCATCTCCTACTACGCCGCCAACCAATGGCGCGCAGCGGCGATGCAACCGCCGCATCTGGCCGCGATCTGCGTGTGGGAGGGCTGGCACGACAATTACCGCGACGGCAATCGTCACGGCGGCATCCTGTCCACCTTCCGCAAGAATTGGCAGGACATGCAAGTGAAGACCGTGCAGCACGGTGTCGGCGAGCGCGGCAAGAAGAGCCCGGTCACCGGTGAGCTTGCTTGCGGGCCGGAGACGCTTTCGCCCGAGGAACTGGTCAAGAATCGCGAAGACATGGCCGGCCAACTACTCGCGCACGAACTCGACGGCCCTTACTACCGGGAGCGCTCGGCGAACCTCTCGCGCGTCAAGATTCCTCTGCTCTCGGCGGCGAACTGGGGCGGGCAAGGACTTCACCTGCGCGGCAACCTTGAAGGCTTCGTGGGCGCGGCTTCGCCGCAAAAATGGCTCGAGGCGCACGGTCGCTCGCATTGGGCGCCGTTCTATACAGACTACGGCGTGCGCATGCAAAAGAAGTTTTTCGACCATTTCCTCAAGGGGGCCGACAACGGCTGGGAGCGCGAGCCGCGCATTCGCTTGCAGATTCGCCACCCGGGCGAGAAATTTGTCGAGCGCCATGAAACCGAGTGGCCGCTCGCGCGCACAAAATGGACACGGTTTTATCTCGACCCGAACGGGATGCGGCTGTCACCGACGCCAGTGACTACGCAAGGTTCGCTCACCTACGACGCGCTCGGTGATGGCGTGACGTTCATGACACCGCCGCTTGAGCAGGCGACCGAACTCACCGGGCCGTCGGCACTCAAGCTCTGTCTCTCGTCATCCACCACCGACGCCGACGTCTTTGCCGTGTTGCGAGCGTTCGCACCGGACGGTACTGAAGTGGTGTTCCAGGGGGCGCTTGATCCGCACACGCCGATCAGCCTCGGCTGGCTGCGTGCATCGCACCGCAAGCTAGACCCGGTGCGTTCGCTGCCGTACCGGCCGTTCCATACACATGACGAAAAGCAGCCGCTCGAGCCGGGCAAGGTGGTGGATCTCGACGTCGAGATCTGGGCGACGTGCATCGTGGTGCCCAAGGGTTATCGGATCGGGCTCACCCTGCGCGGCAAGGACTACGAGTGGGACGGCCCGGCGACGGCGCTCTCAAACATGAAAAATCCGATGCGCGGTTGCGGGCCCTTCGTGCATGACGACCCGGTTGATCGGCCGGCCGACGTGTTCGGTGGAAAGGTCACGCTGCATTTTGGCCCGGACCAAACGTCGAGCGTGCTGCTGCCGGTGATTCCGGCGGCGTAGATGCCTCTACCTGCTGACTGCTGAACTAGCCGGAATTGGTGGAGGCGGCGTCAGAGCCACTTCCCCTTGAGCCGCCGATTCTCCTTGCGCTGACCCCTTCCAGGTTGACACCTCGTTGGACAAGACTACGCCTTGACACCCCTGCACTTCCTTGCCGCCGCGGCAGAAACGCGGTACCGTGGCGCCGGAAAAAACCACCCAGGAAAAGGAGTCGACATGCAACAAGCCATTCGCCTCGATGGCAAGACCGCGCTCGTCACCGGCGCATCCAGCGGGCTCGGCTGGCGCTTCGCCCAGGTTCTTGCCCAGGCCGGCGCCAGGGTCGCGCTGGCGGCGCGCCGCACCGACAAGCTGGAACAGCTCAAACAGGAAATCGAGCAGGCCGGCGGCAATGCCTGCGTGGTGAGGATGGATGTAACCGACGTGGCGAGCGTGCACGCCGCGGTGGCCGCCGCCGAACTCCCGAAGACGCTTGTAGAACGTCCGTCGGCTGCTGTTTTGAGGCAGGAAGCGCCATCTGAGCTGTCTTTGTTTCAGATGCGGGACGGGGTTCGATCCAGTGACCATTGCGATTGCCGCGGCATCATGCGGACGCCAGTCTGCCGGGCCGAGCCCATTTGGGAGCGACAGCCTCATTGAGGTTGGTCTACGCCGGCACTCCGGCTCGCGCGAGCTCGTCCAGGAGGACAGGCACGCCCATCGTGCAGGTGTGCATGCCCAACACGGAGGTGAGTTGATAGACCTCTATAATTTCTTCCTTCGTCGCGCCATGCTTCATCGCGTTCTGGATGTGGATTCGCAGTCCCGGTTCATAGAGATGTGTCGTGGCTGCGTCAATCGCGATGTAAATGAACTCCTTGATCTTCGGCTCCAGGACGCCCGTGGTCCACGGAATGGAGCAGAAATGGAGGTATGCCTCAAAGAAGTCGGGCGCCAATGCCACTAGGTCTTCCCAGAATGCATTCCAGTAGCCCCGGTTCTCGATGAACTTCGATTTGAGCGCGACCTGACGCTCATTTGGCACGACGTCGACCTCGGCACCTCTGCCAGCCTTTCGGAACTCGTCGGTAAGCACAGGCATTCCCATCGTGAATGTATGCATGCCGAGTACAGACGTGAGTTGGTACACCTCCATGATCTCGTCCTTCGTCGCCCCATACTTCAGTGCATTCTTGATGTGGATGCGCAAACCGGGCTCATACAGATGGGTCGTCGCCGCATCAATGGCGATATAGATGAACTCCTTGACCTTGGGCTCCAGTGTCCCGGTTGTCCAAGGAATGGCAGAAAGTTGCGTATACGCTTCGAAAAAGTCAGGGGAAAGCGTTACGAGGCCCTGCCAAAAATCGTCCCAGTAGCCGCGCTTCTCGACGAAATCTGCCTTCAACTTGTGTTGGCGCTCAGACCAATCGCTCATGGAAACCTGGTCGCATGTGTTCACGTTCGCTCCAGAAGTTAGAAGTCTCGCCCGGCAACGTCACGTGCCTTTGGCAAGATGGATCGAAATGGGGTGCTCACCGGTCCGACGGGCGGAAGCTGGCGAGAGCACGGAGTTAACTGGCGATGGCCGCGCATCAAGCCCAAGGCTTGCGCGGGTAGACGCCCGGGTCCTCCGCAAGTTCGGCCGGATAGACCACCTTGGGCTGCGGGTCGTCACCGAGCCACTGAATCACCGGGACACCAGTGCGCTTAATACGCCCTCGCCGATCGAACGACAGAGAACCCCACACCGATTCCGTCTCGATCTTTAGCAGCTTCTCGCGGATTTTCGATTGATTGAAGGGGTCCGCGGGGTCCGCGTCGCGGAGCGCGAGCTGGTAAAGCAGCGGGATGGAGTACGCCAGAGCGGCATGGTAAGTCGGCGCGTATCCATACGTTTTTTGAAACCGCTCTGAGAACTCCGAGGGGCTCTTGAAGTTGGGGTCCTTGTATTTCATCTGCGGCATCCAGAAGGTGACACCCAGCACCTCGCGCAACTTTGGCCCCAGGGTTTGCTTGACGGTCGGCGAGGTAGTCAGGTGTCCTCCGTCGAACGCTTTGGGGGAGACGCCCAACGTGGACATTTCTTCCACAAGCTTGACGCAGATGATGTCCCAACCGGTGTTCAGGACAATGTCGAGGTTGCCAGCGCGCTTCATCTTCAGGACGGTGGGCCGAAGGTCCTGGACATTCATTGGCAGAACCTCTTCGAAGACAATCTTGATGCCATGCTGTGCACAGCGTTCACGCATGCCTACAGCCATCTCGTGATAGACGGGATCGTCCATAATCACGATGCCCGCCGTCTGGGGCTTGGGCGACTTGGCGGCAAGGAAGTCAACTGCGAGCGCGTGATAGTTCTTGGCAGCACCGACGACGGTAAATGCGGTGTGGCCCCCAATCTCCTCGTCGACACGTACAGAGGCTGCGCCGCCCTGGATGAGCAGTTTATTTCGCTTCGCTGCGATCGCACCTTGGGCCAATACGGTATCGGTCCCGTAGCCGCCTACAATGAGATCTACCTTGTCGTCACTGATTAGTTTCTCCGTCAGCTGGGCTGACCTGGAGGCATTGTTCTCGTCGTCGTAGATCAACCATTTCACCTCCCGCACCTTGCCGCCCACGGTGATCTTGCCGCCGACTGTCTTGGTCCAGAAATCATAGCCATCGCGGTAGATCTTGGACACCTTTTCATATGGCCCGGTGAATGGGAGCGAAGCGCCGAAGACGACCTGATCGTTCCTCGAGCCCGCAGCCTGAGCGAATGCGGACCCAGCGAGAAAGGGGGATATGGCACCGATGGCGGCGACGGCGCCGGTGCCCGCCAGCGCGTGCTTCAGCAGCTTGCGCTTGCTCAGGGAGGTCGGGATGTTTCGTTGGCTCATTGTCTGCTCCTAGGTTTGATGGAACGGTCGGCTTTGAAAATCTAATTTTATTTTTACCAAATGCTAGTTCAAAATTAATTCGATGTCAACGGCAATTTTACTAGTGTCACACCAAAGGCATCGCGCGAGCTTTATTCACATATTTAACCAAACAAACACTTGAACTTGAATTTATTTTATGATGGGATCATGAGGATGGCCTTTGCCGCGCGAAACGCTGTCTTTCGGCTTAACCCCCTCCGGAGCTTTCATGACCATCCCTGCCAAGCCCGCGCCCTTGAAGGGCATTCACATCCTGGACCTGACCCGACTGTTGCCGTGCATCCGCATTACGATTTCGACGTCAACGGCAGCAAGGCCCTGCAGCAGTTGCTGGACGAAATCCGCAGCCGGGTGGCGGTGGCGATACCGCCGGCGTACAATCGTTTCCAGAACAATTTTTCTCACATCTTCGCTGGCGGCTACGGTGCGGGCTATTACAGCTACAAGTGGGCCGAGGTGCTTTCAGCCGACGCCTACGGCCTGTTTGAGGAGAACGGCGTGCTCGACAGTCGCAGCGGCAAGCGCTTTTGCGACGAGATCCTGGCGGCGGGCGGCAGCCGGCCCGCGATCGAGTCGTTCAAGGCGTTCCGCGGCCGCGAGCCTAGGGTGGATGCGCTGCTGCGGCACAGTGGCATGATTGGTGCCTGAGCGGGGGGGACGACGAGGGGGACACTCCTTACAGGTCCCCGATTTTGGTGCAAGCTCCAGGTTCATCTCTTGCCGGAGCGCTCTATGCGCGTACTCATTGCATTCAGTCTCCTTGTGTTTGCCCTTGCCGCCGAGACCCAACTCTAGCGCTGGACCGATGAAAGCGGCACGGTGCATTACACCGACACGCCGCCCTCCCCGCCATTGCCAAGAACGTGCAAAAGAAGGGTTCGGCCCGCCCTGGCGGCGCCGAGGCCGCCTCTGCCGCACAGCAGTCTTATGCGCTGCAGCAGGCGGTAAAAAATTTCCCGGTGGTTGTTTATACGTCCAAAGAATGCAGCGATGCGTACAAGAAAGGGATCGATCACATGAAGAAGCGCGGCGTGCGGTTCACTGAAAAAGTGGTCGCCAAACAGGACAAAATCGACGAATTGATCAAGCTGGCGGGCGCAGCCCGCGGGCCGGTGATGGTCATCGGCGTCACCATGCGAAAAGATTACCAAGAGCAAAGCTGGAACGAGGCACTGGACACTGCCGGCTTTCCCAAGACCGGCGCACCCTGATGTTAGTCCGCATGACGCCGGCTTGATCCCGGGCCGCTGCGGGCGTCGGGTGTGCGTCAAATCGCTGAGACAACTGCGCCAGCGTCTGTTCGTCTTTGAGCGCTGCCAGCGCCACTTTCGCCTTGAAGGCCGCTGAGTGATTGCGGCGGGGTCGTTTCGTCTGCTTTGCTCCTTTTCATGCGGCTCTCGCCGTCGATTAGAGCAGAAACTTCACTTATCCGGCTGTCCGATTTCTTGGGACCACCTCTCTTTCCAACACCGCTCGTTGTCGTTGCTCACCATAATCGCCATCGCCGTCTTCATTACGCACCCCGCTCAAGCAATGCTTCTATGACATTGGCAACCTTTATTGGTTCTTTCAATTCGCAAGCACTACACTAGAGGGGAATTCCACCGACTATTGATCAGATGCAAGCAATACGAAACCTTGATCCCGTTCAACAGTGTCACCAGGCTTTACGAAAAGCTCACTGACCTTGCCCCTGAATTCCGTAGTTCTTAACCGGTCCATTATGCGGCTTTCTTCAACTGTGCCGCGGTCCAGTTATTCTCGAACTGCATCGGGCTGATATAACCCAGCGTCGAGTGAAGCCTTCTGTGATTGTAAAACGT
>ORMF011368075.1_pt1 | contig 13041 bp, 10 predicted proteins | sample 1779871 | NCBI WGS metagenome assembly ORMF01 (sample SAMEA104232316, study PRJEB22302) | groundwater metagenome | biome: forest; feature: aquifer; material: groundwater | place: USA | collected 2011-08-07 | depth 5.4 m | reverse complement strand
GCCTCGTCGAAGCATTCATAGGGTTTTTCAGCAGAATCGACCCCTACTCCCTACTCCAGACGTAAACCCTATTGGTGTTTAACTGATGCCGCCAGCAATCTGAATCCGGAATAGCGATTCACCATGGGAAAAAAAGGTTGAAAATCAGAAAAGATTCGCGCCTTTCCCCCCCTTTGGATTGCCGACTTCCTTCCGTCGTCTTTCTTGTCTCCGTCCTAGCCGCTTTATCCTAAAAACAGCAGTTGAGGTGTCTAAGCGAACTATCGAGGGGCCAACACCGGTCGAAATTTGACCGACAGGATATCCCGCCACGAAGGACACGAAGAGCACGAAGCAAAAAAACTGATCTTAAAATCCGATGGCTTTGCCTATCCTGTTCTCCGTTCTTCGTGTCTTTCGTGAACTTCGTAGTGATGAGAAAAACTTCGGTCGAGCAAGAAATAGCTTCATGATTTCGTCGTATGCAATACGGACCAAAAATGTCAGTCTCAGAAGTTAGAGAAACTGTTTACGCTTCGGTCAGTTACGCCAAGCAATCATCAGGCAACAGTAGAATCCAGGTTTATAAAAAGCGGCCTCATAGAAGATCGCGAAATCGCATCCGTGTCTTGACAGAATTAGTGAGTGAATGCTAACCTCCGACAAAATGAAACTTTCATCGCGATTGTCCTCCGAAGATCGCCGCGAAGCTATCGTCGAAGCTGTCAAAGGGGTTTTTGCTGAAAAAGGCTTCGATGGCACGACCACGCGAGAGCTGGCGAATGCGGCCGGCGTCTCAGAGGCGCTTCTTTATAAGCACTTTCCCAGCAAGGAGTCGCTCTATGCCGCCATGCTCGACGCCTGCGCGAAGGGACCTACCTTCGTCGAATTCAACCGCATCCTGGCGCTCGAACCATCCAGTGCAACGCTCGTGATCATGGTTCACTTTACCATTCTCCATTACATCCAGGGGCGGGCCGGCGATGTTAACAAAACCGTGTTGAACAGTCTGTTGGCGCGCAGTCTCCTCGGCGACGGAGCGTTCGTCAGGCTGACGCACAAGAAGTTCGCCAGTGCTTGGATCAAAAAATTCGCCGCCTGTTTAAACGAGGCGATCAAGGCCGGGGATCTGCGGAAGGTTCCGGTGCGCGGCGACCTGCGCGTATGGTTCGTTCACCATGTCGCCTTCTCGTTGATGCTTCATCGCCATCCCAAGATTCCGGCTGTCGATTATAAAGTGTCCGCGGATACTCTCGTTGAGCAGGCGACTTGGTTCGCGCTTCTGGGCGTCGGTTTAAAGGAGGAAGCGATCAAGCGGTATTATAATCCAAATGCCTTGTCGTTGCTGGCCGGCTGATGTTCTTACGATGTCGATAAGTAAAGATTCACTCAGCATTGAGATTCAGGGCGCGAGGTGGAGGATATGAAATTCAAAAACAATCCGGCGGCTTAAAGTGAGGACAATCCGGCATGAGAAATAATCAGAGATCGTTTTCCTATTCTGCGGGAGCGCTGGGTTTAATCTGCTTCTCCGCGCTGGTGTTCGCTGGCTGCGAGAAAAAGGCGCCGGCCACCTTCGAGCGACCCCCGGCGCCAGTGACGGTCGCTGCCGCGATCACGCGGGACGTGCCCGTGTATCTCGACGCCATTGGCAAGGCTGTTGCGCGCGAGGTGGTCTCCATACAGCCGCAAGTCTCCGGACGGATTGTCCAGATTCATTTCACCGACGGCGCAGACGTTAAAGTCGGCCAAGTTTTGTTTACCATCGACCCGCGCCCGTACCAGGCCCAGGTCAATGCGGCGGAGGCCAACCTTGCCCAAGCCAAGGCGCAGTTGGATCTCGCGAAAATCAATTTCGACCGCGTTGCAAGCGTCACCGACCAGAGAGCGGTCTCCAGACAGGACTATGACGCTAAGAAGAACGCCATTGAAGTGGCCGAGGCGCAAGTGAAGCAAAACCAGGCTGCGGTCGAGACTGCTCGGCTCAACCTCGACTACTGCACGATACGCTCGCCTCTCAATGGCCGGGCGGGACAGAGGCTGGTAGATCTCGGTAACGTCGTTACCGCGAATAATAGTTCCCTGTTGGTAATTCAGCGTTTCGATCCCATCTACGTCGACTTCACCATTCCCGAAAACGACCTCACGGCTGTCCAGCGAAATATGGCAAACAAGACGTTGCAAGTCGAAGTGCGCTTGCCTGATCAAGCAGACAAACCGCGTGACGGCAAACTTACTTTCCTTGACAACTCTGTCCAGGAAGGAACCGGCACAGTGAAACTCCGCGCCATCATCGCCAATAACGACCGGCGCTTTTGGCCTGGCCGCTTTGCCAACATCCGTCTCATTCTGGACATGCACCGGGGAGCAGTATTGATTCCAGCGGATGCGCCGCAGATGTCGGCCAAAGGCCCATTCCTCTACGTGGTAAAAGACGACTCCAGCGCCGAGCTGCGGCCCGTCAACCTCGGCCAGCGCCAGGGAGATCTGGTGGTCATCAACCAGGGCATTAAGGCGGGTGAGCGCGTGGTTGTCCAGGGACAGCTCGCGGTTACGCCGGGCGGCAAAGTGAACGTCGCGAAAACGGGCGCGCCGGCAGGCTCACCGGCGACGAAGGCAGAGAGCAAGTCGTGAATTTTTCGGAACGGTTTGTCCATCATCCGGTCATGACGACGGTCTTGACCCTATCGGTGATTTTGTTCGGCGTGCTTGCTTACCTGCGGCTTCCGGTAAACGACTTGCCGGCGGTCGACTATCCGGTCATCCAAGTTCAAGCCAGCTATCCGGGCGCCAGTCCCGAAACCGTGGCGAACAACATCGCCACGCCACTGGAGCGCCGGTTCATGCAGATCAACGGCTTGGAACTGGTGACCTCCAAGAGCACTCAAGGGCACACGAGTCTCACGCTTCAGTTCGATTTGGACAAGAGCATCGATGCCGCCGCGACCGACGTGCAGACGGCGATATCGCAGGCCACCGGCAATCTGCCGGCCGATTTGCCGGCGCCGCCGACCTTTTCCAAGACCAACCCGAACGATCAGCCGATTATGTATATCGCGCTCACCAGTGACTCGGTGACGCCGGGCCAGCTCTACGATTACGCCAGCACTCAAGTCGGCCAACGCATAAGCATTTTACCCGGCGTGAGCCAGGTGAGCGTCTTCGGCGCCAAATCGGCGGTTCGGATCAAGGCCGATCCCGCAGCCATGTGGGCGCGAGGAATTTCCATCGACGATCTTTCGGGCGCGATTCGACAAGGGAGCAGCAGTATCGGAGCAGGTCAGTTCGACGGTTCGGCGGGCACGCTGCTGCTGCGACCCCAGGGCCAACTGGAAAATGCCGAACAGTACAGCAACCTGATCGTTAGCAGCAAAAACGGCTCGCCCGTCTATCTGCGCGACGTGGCGCAAGTGAAGAACTCCATCGAGGACGAGCGCATCAAGATGCGTTTTTGGGTGCGAGGTTATCCCGAGCCATCCGCCACCGTGATCGTCGCGGTAAACCGCCGGGCCGGAGCCAACGTCATTGAAGTCGCCAATAGCGTTCGCAATCTTTTGCCGTTGATCAGCGCGGAGCTGCCGGGCTCGGTGCGGGTCACGCCGGTGTACGACCGTTCGCAGACGATCATTCGCAATATTCTCGAGGTGCAAGTCACGCTCGCTATCGCCTTTGCTCTGGTCGTGATTGTGATCTTTCTTTTTTTGGGGCGGGCGACGGATACGTTGATCCCGACCTTGGCGTTGCCGCTGTCGCTTCTGATCACCTTCGTGGCGATGGAGCTGTTGGGATACAGCCTGGACAATCTATCGCTGATGGCGCTTACCTTGGCTATTGGCTTTCTGGTGGACGACGCCATCGTGTTTCTGGAAAACACGGTGCGCCGGATGGAGCGGGGGGAGCGGGCGCTGGAGGCAACGATCAACAGCGCCAAGGAGATCAGCTTCACCATTCTTTCCATGACCATCTCGCTCGCCGCGGTGTTTCTGCCGCTGGTTTTTATGTCCGGGATCGTGGGCCGCGTTTTTCGTGAGTTCGCCGTCACGATTGTGATCGCGATCATGGCATCGGGGCTCGTGTCGCTGACCTTGACTCCGCTGATGTGCGCGCGCCTCTTGCGGGACCGCGGCCCGGATTCGAAACAGACTAGAATGGAGCGGGTGACGGGGGCTTGGGAGAAACGTTTTTTAGGCTTTTATAGCAGAACGCTCTGGTGGTTCCTGCGCCTGCGCTGGGTGGCGGCTTTGATCTGGGTGGTTTGTCTGGCGGGTACGGTTTGGCTGTTCATGATTATCCCCAAGGTTTTTCTGCCTACCGGGGACAGCAGCTTTATCTGGGGTGTCATGATCGGTCGGGAAGGTTCTTCACCGCAGCAGATGCGCGTCCTTCAGGACCAGGCCGACGGAATCCTGCGGCAGGACCCGGGCGTCGGCGCGACTTTAACCATGACCGGAAATGCCCAGTTCCTGTCGTCAAATCAGGGCCTGCTGCTGGCGTTCCTCGCGGGGCCGGAAGAGCGTGCGCCTATCCAGGACGTGGCGGGCCAATTGATGGGTAAGCTCGGTACGATCCCGGGTGTGTTGCCGTTCTTGCGGCCTTTCCCCGTGTTGGAGATCAGCACCGGGGCGACGAGCCAGAATCAAGGACGGTACGCTTTTTCGCTTTCCGGAATCCATCCACAGCAAGTTTATGACTCGGCAACAAAACTTATGGCGACACTGCGATCCTTCCCAGGGTTCTTGACGCTATCTTCGGATTATTTCAACAACACGCCGAATCTCGATATTGAGATCCACCGCGACCAGGCGCGAATTTACGGAGTTTCAGAGGCGCGCATTCTGAATCTGCTGCGTAATGCTTATTCACAGAACTATCTCTACCTGATCAAACAGCCCGAAGATCAATATAAAGTGATTTTGGAGGTCGAGGACAAGGCGCGTTCGCAGCCGGGCGATTTGTCGCGGCTGCACATCAAATCGGACGATGGTAAAAATCTCGTGCCGCTCAACGCTCTAGTCAGATGGAAGACCTCCCTGGGTCCGCAAGCGGTCAATCATTTAAACCAGTTCACCAGCGTGACGCTGTTCTTCAATCTCAAGCCGGGCGTGGCCATCGGCGAAGCCACGGAATTCATCACCCGCGCGGCGACGGAGATTGTGCCGCCGGCAATCCGTGCAGGTTTTCAGGGCGAGGCGCTGACTTTCAGCAACACGGTCCGCGATTTGACCGTTCTCATGTTTCTGGCGGTATTTGTGATGTACGTCATACTTGCCATCCTTTACGAAAGCTACCTGCATCCATTGACCGTGCTGTCGACACTGCCCACGGCGCTTGTCGGCGGGCTATTGACTCTGTATCTGTTCGGCGAGCAAGCATCGCTTTATGCATTCGTAGGCATGTTCATGTTGATGGGGCTCGTCAAAAAGAACGGCATCCTGATCGTCGATTTCGCCCTCCAGCGCGTCGCGGCAGGTGAGTCGGCGGAAAAGGCCATTCACGACGCCAGCATGGACCGCTTTCGGCCGATACTGATGACGACCCTCGCCGCGGTGTTCGGCGCGCTGCCGATTGCGCTCGGTTTCGGAGCTGACGGCGCCTCGCGCCGGCCGCTCGGCCTTGTCATCGTTGGCGGTCTTATCGTTTCGCAATTTATCACCCTTTACATCACGCCTGTGATCTACCTCTATCTTGAGCAGTTCCAGGAGAAGGTGCTCGACCGCACCTCCTTTTTCCGCTCGGAACGCATTGCCGCAGGCGGCCTCGTCGAGCAGGAAAAAATGAAATGAAGTATCAAAGACCAGGCATAAGGTTCCAAAGCGCGGGGTTAGTTCTTCTTTTATTTTTTTCCGCCTGCACGGTCGGGCCGAATTATGAGCGCCCCGAGGTAGTCATTCCATCGGCTTGGAAGGAGGCTCAACAAAAGGGGATAGACACCCAATCGGCCGAGCTATCCCGCTGGTGGACCGCATTCAACGACCCTTTACTGAATTCTCTGGTGGAAAGGGCCGTCAAGTCGAACTTGGATCTACGTATTGCCGAAGGGCGGATCCGCGAAGCCCGCGCCGCCCGGGGCTTCACCGCCGCCGATCTTTGGCCCACGGTGGATGTTTCGGGCGCCTATAGCCGAAGCCGTACCAGTAAGAACGCTCTATCCTCCCCCTCTCAAGGCGGTGGCAACCCGGAACGAAACCTCTTTGAAACCGGTTTCGACGCCGCCTGGGAGATCGATTTATTTGGTGGGGCGAGAAGGAAGGTGGAAGCCGCCGACGCGGCTCTCGAAGCTTCCGTGGAAGACCGGCGCGATGTGTCGGTGACGCTCTTGGGAGATGTGGCGAAGAATTACATCGATCTGCGTGGCCAGCAGCGGAGGCTTGCGGTGGCGCGAGATAACCTCAAGGCGCAGCAGGAGACCTTGGATTTAACGCGGGTGCGCTTTGAAGCGGGACTTGCCAGCGACCTGGACGTGGCGCAGGCGGAAGCTCGGGTCAGCACCACCGCTGCGCAGATTCCCACGCTGGAAAGCTCTCTGAAGCAGGCCGCCTACGCGCTCGATGTTTTACTGGGGTTGCAACCCGGCGCGCTTTGGGACGAACTGTCAAAGGAAACGGCGATTCCCCGCCTGCCGGCGGAATTGCTCGTCGGGCTGCCATCGGACCTGCTCAGGCGCCGGCCGGATATCCGAAGAGCCGAAAGGCAGCTTGCGGCGGCAACGGCACAGATTGGCGCTGCGACGGCGGATTTGTTCCCGAAGTTCTCCCTCACGGGCGCCTTTGGCCTGCAAAGCATTAGCGCCAGCGACTGGTTCACCGGTGGCAGCCGGCTCTGGTCCGTTGGCCCGACGATCCGCTGGCCGATTTTCGATGCTGGAAAAATCCGCGCCAACATCGAAGTGCGCAACGCTCAACAAGAGCAAGCGTTGCACCTGTATGAGAAAACAGTTCTCACCGCCTTCCAGGACGTAGAAACATCGCTGGTGAACTACTCCAAGGAACAAGTGCGTTACCGCTCCCTCATCAATGCGGTGGCTGCCAATCGACGCGCGGTGCAGATGGCTAATGAGCTTTACCTTAAAGGACTCAATGACTTCCTTAACGTGCTCGATGCACAACGGTCGCTCTATTCCGCGGAAAACGATTTGGCCCAGAGCGAAGCAGCCATGGCTTCGAACATGGTCTCACTTTACAAGGCTCTCGGGGGCGGTTGGTAAATACGCTAAAGCTGCGCCTGACAGAGTGGCCCTAAATTAGCCGGAAAAAAAAGGCGGACCGGCCATGGATGTTTTGTTTTTTATTGGAAGGCTCTTCTTCGGCGGAATTGTTATCTTCAGCGAGTTCATTCACTTCACAAAGAGAGGAGAAATGTCTGCGTAAGCCAAGGCGAAGGGCGTGCCGCCTGCTTGGATGGGGTGCCGGCGGCTGGCCCGCTGCTATTGCTCGGTAGTTTCAGTCTGCTTCCGGGCGCCAATCCCGTTTGAAGAAAGAGAAAGGGGTCAAGAATGGGTGGCCCCGAAGACGAGCACGATCACGAACACGGAGTTTATTCTTACTCGCCCTGAGGCCGCATCGTGACATTCCCTACGCGGCGCAATGAATTGCCGGGGGCAGTCCGTGGCGGCCTATGGATGGTCGCTGCGGCGGCGTCCTTCACGGTGATGACCACGCTGATCCGTCAAACCGCCGCCGGCATCCATCCCATCGAGATCGCCTTTGTCCGCGCGCTGGTGAATCTCCTTTTGATGTTGCCCTTCGCGATTCGCGCGGGCAGGGCCGGACTGAAAACCAACAACCACAAAGCCTTTCTGCTCCGCGCCGTATGTGGGTTCGCCTTTCTGATGTCTTACTTCCCCGGCGCCGCGCTTATTCCCGTGGCCGAGTCCCAGGTACTGACGTTCACATCGCCGCTCTGGGCGACGCTCCTCGCGGTCTTATTCCTCGGCGAACGCGTGACCACGACTCGGGCGATGGCGCTGTTCGGTGGATTTGCGGGGGTACTTATCATCCTGCGCCCCGGCGTCGTTGAAATCAGTCTCGGCGCGCTGCTCGTATTGGCTGGCGCGCTGGCCGCCGCCGCGAGCAACGCCATCGTCAAGTTCACCACCCGCACCGATCACCCGGATGCGGTGGTTTTTTATCAGATGGTGTATGTCACGCCGATGATCTTCGTGCCCGCGTTGTGGGTATGGACCTGGCCGACTCTGCAGCAACTCTTGCTGATGATCGCGGTGGGCTTCTTCGCCACGCTGAACCAGCGCTTCCTCTCCCGCGCTTATGCGGCGGCGGACGCAACTGCGGTGTCGCCCTTTGAATTTGCCCGCCTTCCCTTCGCCGCGGTAATCGGCTACCTGGTCTTTGCCGAGCTACCCGATATCTGGGCCTGGCTGGGCGGCGCGGTGATCTTCAGCGCTTCGCTCTATATGGTGCAACGCGAAGCCCGTACGGGTCGCTAAATAACTGCGGACCATTATCGTTCGGCGAAAGGGGCGCGGGGTCAGACTATTACAACATGACTGTCTTTGTTAATTCATCGAACCCTTCTCCTTGCTTCCCCAGCTCCTGCCCGCAGCTCCAAGTTCGTTGCTATTAACCCCTGACAGATTCGCTCTGCTACAACATGGTGTCGAGTTTGGGTTGACAGAGCGGGGCGGTTAGGATGAAAATGCAACTCACGTCATGCGGAAGGGGTTTGTCATGGAAAGAACTGTAGCGAGTTGGTTGGGCGTTTCGCTGCCGGAGGAACTTTCGTTTTTCATCAAGTCCGGCCTGTTTCTCTTCGCCTCTTGGTCGATGCTGTACGTTATGCTCGCGGTCGAATACCCGGCCATTCACGACACGCTTCACAATTTCCGTCACGCGCTGGCCGTGGTGCCTTGCCACTGAGAACTTTCTTCCCACTGTTCGCGCTCGTTGTTTTTCTCGGCTCGCCTCTCTGGGCCGAAGAGTTCAATATTTATTTCAAGGCTTCGCCGCGATTGGAGTTGCTTTATCCCTACTCCGATCCCGCGACCCTGACGTTGTTGGTCACAGGCGCCGACGGCAGGCCGGTTACTCAAGGTCGCCTGGCGATTCGTCTCGACGCGCCCAAGTCCGGGCGGTTTTTTTCGACGGACTTTCCGTTTGTCGAAGGGAGCCGGTTGCTGGAAATGACTTTATCGCTCAGGCAGGGGAGGGCGGAGTGGAAGTATTTGTTTCCGATTCGCGGCGAATATCTTTTGGCGGTCGATTTTGTGGCGTCGGACGGGCGCAAAGCGGCCAAGACATTCAACTTCAAGATCCGCGAGAACAAGCAGAAATGGTTTTTTCTCGGCCTATTCTCACTGGCGCTCTTTGTTGTCGGCATGGTCGCAGGGAGAATCTTCACGCCTCCGGGATTGAATGGCGCGAAAGGGCTTGCCGCTTGTCTGCTGCTTGCGCTAGGGGGTTTGCTGTCGGTAATGGAGAACGCCGCCGGGCAAACGACGTGGCACGGTGAACAATTCGGTTGGCTGGAAGTGGATTCGGCAACAGTCGGAAAACCTACGAGCGTTCGTTGGCGATTGGGAGGAGACGAGCAGACGGAGAAATCGATGGCTCTGCTTGCGCTGACCATCACTCACCCGGAAAAAGACAAAATCGTGTTTGCTCTCGAAAGGCTTTCCGTGGCCGGAGAATTCGCAATGAATTTTCAGTTTACTGACGGGGCGGAGTACCGAGTCGCGGCGATCGCCCACGTTGCCGGGCGCCCGATGCTCCGCACCGAGAGGAACATAGCCGTGATAGCGGCTGAGCCGCCGGTGCGAGCGATGATTCCGGCGATTGGTTTTTTCGTTGCAATCATTGTTTTGGGTTTAGCTGTGGGACGGTGGAGCAAGCGCAGAACGCCAAACGTCCGACCACAAAGCAGGTAGCGCCGCAACCAAAAAGTGAAAACCGATTTCACCACGAAGGCACGAAGAACACGAAGTTAAGAAGTTTAGAAATATCATTCTCCGAAACCTTCGTGTCCTTCGTGAGCTTCGTGGTGAGAAAGCGTTTCGGCGTTTTCAAGTCGAGCGGGGCCGGTTTAACCTTCCGAAACGTCGATCAGCACGCCGTCGGGATCGGACATTTGGTATTGACCGAAGCAGCAGGTCGCGAGCAGTTTTTGCCTCACTTCGTGCTCCGGGTTTTTCTCCGGTCGGTCGTCGGGTGTTGGGTTAGCGCTGGTGAATTTTTCCAAGTCCGCTTTGAACGCTGTCATGCTTTCCACTTTAAAACCTATGTGGTCAAGGGCCGGCCGCTCGATGCCGGAGCCATAGAAATCGGCAATTTTCCACGGCATAACCGCCAGCGTGACTTTGCCGTCCGACAGATAGTGATTGAGATCGTCGGCGGGCTTTTCGAGTTCCGTCAATTCGAAAACGGATCGATAGAATTCGGCGCATTGCTCCGGCTCGACGCAACGGAGACCGAAGTGACCGATGCGGCGCTTGCGCTCTTCGGCCTTGTCGGCGTAAAGATCGCGGCGATTCTCCATGCCCTGCTGTGAAAGATCGAATACGTTGCCCGCTGGGTCATGCAGGCTGATCCCGGCGAAAGGGCGGTTGCTGGGGCGTCTGAGCACCTGGACTTTGGGATACTTTTCCTCGAGGCGCGAAAAGACCAGCTCGACGTCCTGCACCTCGAAGCCGAAGTGATCGAAACCCGCCTGCCGACCCGGCGCCCGCGGATTTAAATTCAAGCCGACATAGCCGTCGCCGACGACCACGGCACCGCCGGCTCGAACTACGCTTGAACGCCTCATGTCGAACACGTCTCTGTAAAAATCGCCTTCGAGATTCCCGTTGCTGGTAACGATCGCCATATGTCGCATTTGTGCAAACATCGAGGGCTCCTTTATCCATCCAGGATTGGGCACGGCCCGAAAGGGCAGACACAGATGTGCCCCTAATTAAACGTTGACGATAACCACGCCCTTGGGTTCGAGGTAGTAGTCCAACGCTTCGGGGCCATGCTCGCGGCCGACACCGCTCGATTTTACGCCGCCGAAGGGCAGCTCGTCGTAGCCGTAGTGGAGCGAGTTGACCCAGGCGTTGCCGGCCTGGAGCTTGTCGATGGCCTTGTTGGCGTTTAGCAAATTGCGCGTCCAGATCGACGAGCCGAGACCGAACTCGGAGGAGTTAGCTTTCTCGAGCGCTTCATCGAGGGTCTTAAACGTATAGACCGGCAGCGCGGGACCGAAAACTTCTTCCTTGGTCATGCGCGCGTCGTCGGGCACGTTGGTCATCAGCGTCGGCAGATAGAAGAAGCCTTTGTCGAGGTCGCCACCCTTGGGGCGCTCGCCGCCGAACCATGTCTTGGCGCCGCGCGCCTGGGCGTCTTCGACCTGCTCTTCGTTTTCCTGCCGCGGGGAGCCGATATGGATCGGGCCCATCCGGGTCTCTTTGCTCATGCCGTTGCCGACGGTTTTCTTTTTGAGAATTTCCACCAGACCGCCCAAGAAATTATCCGCGATGGATTCCTGGAGAAACAGCCGTTTGACGCCGAGACACATCTGGCCGCAATTGAAATAGCGGCCGACATCAGCCATTTTCACGGCCAAGTCGAGATTCGAGTCCTCCATGACGATCATCGGATCGCTCCCGCCAAGCTCAAGCGTGACGCGCTTGATCTCCCGTCCGGCGACCTCCATAACGTGGCGGCCCACCGGCGTCGAGCCGGTGAAGGCGATGCGGCGGACGAGCGGGTTGCGCAGGAGTTCTTCGCCGACGCTGCCGCCGGGGCCGGTGACGATGTTGACCGTTCCCTTGGGCAGCGTCTTTTGCGCTTTGCCTTCGCCGAAGGTCGCCTGAGCGACTAGCTCGATCACTCTAATGGTTGCCAGCGGCGTGGTGCTCGCCGGTTTGATGATGATCGTGTTGCCGGCGGCGAGCGCCGGACCGAGCTTGGTGCCCATGAGTGTGAGCGGGAAATTCCACGGCACGATGCCGCCGCACACGCCGATGGGCTGGCGCACGACCATGCCGTAGGCGCCTTTCTGTGGCAGCGGCACATGGGAGCCGCGCACTTTGGACGCCAGCCCGGCGTAGAATTCCAAGCCGTGAACGAGGTGATGAATTTCCAAACCGGCTTCGAATAGTGTCTTGCCTTGCTCTTGGGTGAGTAGCTGGGCGATTTCCGCGGCATTCTTTTTGATCAGCTCGCCGGCACTTAAGAGGGCGTTGCCGCGATCCTCCGGCGTCACATCGGACCAAACCTTGAAAGCATCCTCCGCGGCTTGAATTGCCTGCTGAACGTCCTTGTCATTTCCTTGCGGCACAGTGTCGACCGTCGCGCCGGTCGCGGGATTGCGCACTTCGGTGGTGTTCTTGGTTACGGAATCGACGGATTCGCCGCCGATAAACATCTTAGCCATTAGCTTTCCTCCATGAAATAAATAAAGTTCGAGCCGTTCAAACCGTTCAAGCGGTTCAAAGCGTCTAAACGGGAAACGGGAAACGGGGATAACTACTTTCCTTTGAATTGCGCGGTTCGTTTTTCCAGGTAAGCTTTGACGCCTTCCTGTCCGTCCTCACTGGCGAAGGTCTGGGCGAGAAGTTCTCTCTCGAAGGCGAGGCCGTCGGGCAGGGACAATTCGAGGCCGGTGTTGATCGCGCGTTTCACTTTGCCGACCGCCAGACTGCTCTTGTTCGGAACGATGAACTGGCGCGCGTAGTCCATGACCTGCTCCATGAAATTCTCGCGCTCGTAAATGTAATGGACGAGGCCCATGTCGAGAGCTTCCTCGAAGGCGATGGTTTTTCCGGTCGCGCAGAGTTCCATGGCGCGGGCCTTGCCGACCAGGCGCGGCAGTCGTTGTGTGCCGCCCATGCCGGGCATGACACCGAGATTGATCTCGGCCAGGCCGACGCGGCCGCCTTCCTTTTTGGCGATGCGGATGTCGCAAGCCATGGCGATTTCCAGCCCGCCGCCGACGGCATGGCCGTTGATCGCCGCGATGACGATCTTCGGGGTATTTTCGAGCCGCATCAGGACTTCGTGGCCGTGCAAGGCAAAATTGTTCTTAAAAGATAGGGGTTTGCTCGACAACATGTTGATATCGGCGCCGGCG
>ORMF011678764.1_pt1 | contig 13043 bp, 12 predicted proteins | sample 1779871 | NCBI WGS metagenome assembly ORMF01 (sample SAMEA104232316, study PRJEB22302) | groundwater metagenome | biome: forest; feature: aquifer; material: groundwater | place: USA | collected 2011-08-07 | depth 5.4 m | reverse complement strand
CCACATGAGGATGCGGCGCAAATCCGGGTGGCTGGTAAAAGTAACCCCATAAAGGTCGTACGCTTCGCGCTCTTGAAACTCCGCGCCGCGCCAGATGGGGGTCACCGAATCCACAACCGGGTTTTCGCGTGGAAGCTTTACCTTGATGACCACCGGCCCGTGCTTGTGGCGCATCGAACAAAGGTGATAGACAGCGTCGATGCGGCCTGCCCCGCCGGAGGCTGGGTCAGGTAAGTAGTCGATAGCGGTGAGGTTGGCGACGTAATCCATCCCAAACCGCTCGTTGTCCTTAAGCAGCCGGCAAACCGCTGTCAGGTCCTTCGCCTCAACAATCAGCGCAGGCGCTTCAACAGCCAGATGAATGCCGGGCAAGAGGCCCTCTAAAACAGTTTTCAATTCGTCGACAGCAGGAAGCATTAAGTCTTGTTCGGATTCCACACTTCGGGATTGTATTTCGGTTCAAGCCCGTTTTCGCCGAATTCAGGAATAGCGTACTCGCCTTTTTTCTCCGCCATGGCTTGCTTAAACGATTGCCCGCTGATTTTTTCCTGAAGCTTCATTAAGCCTTCAAGCAGTGCTTGGGGCGTGGGCGGGCAGCCGGGAATATAAATATCAACAGGGATGTAGCGGTCGATGCCCTTAAGCACATTGTAGCCGGTGTGAAACGGCCCGCCGGAGGTGGCACACGCCCCCATCGAAATCACATACTTAGGCTCAGCCATTTGATTGTATAAACGCACGACCTGCGGGGTCATCTTCTTGGTAACGGTGCCGGCGACAATCATCAAATCCGCCTGGCGGGGGGAAGCGCGGAAAATCTCTGAACCAAACCGGGCGATATCGTAGCGTGACGCGGCGGTTGCGATCATTTCAATGGCACAGCACGCCAACCCGAACTGCAGCGGCCAAATCGAATTGCCGCGGCCCCAATTAACCAGCTTGTCCCACGTCGTAAGGTAGACGCCGCTCTTTTGCAGTTCGCTTTGCAAGCCTTCGTCGACAGCCATGGCTACTCCCACTCCAATACGCCCTTTTTCCAGGCGTAAATCAAGGCAACGGCAAGGATGGCGACAAACAAAATCATTTCAAGAAAAGCCACAGGCCCTAAGCCCTTCCACACCAGCGCCCAAGGGTACATGAAGACCACTTCAACATCGAAAACGACAAAAAGCAGCGCATAAACATAATATTGAACGCGGTATTGCACCCAGGAATCACCCGTGGAAGGCACGCCGCATTCATAAGGCGATTGTTTGGATGGGCCCGGCTTTTTGGGGGCAACGAAATGGGCCAAAATCAGGGGGGCGATGCCCAGGAAAAGAGACACGAACGCCAATAAGCCGATGAAAAGGTACTCTTGCGCGTAGGTTAGTTCCATGGAACCCGCATTATAACCCACGCTCGCTTCATGCGCTAGGCTATCCCCTGTTGAGCAAATCCAGCCAGCGTCTGTTGGCTGAAGGTCTGGGGATGGAAGATCGAGGCAAGCAGCTCGATGCCCTGCACCAGGCGCGGGCCCGGGCAATTAAACAAGGCTGGCCCATCCACCAGCCAAACGCGGTTTTCGCCAACTGCCGCAAGCTTGCCCCACTGGGGATGCTGCGTAAGGACGCTAAGCTCTTTGCGCGTGCGCTCAATGGGAAAACCGCAAGGCATGAGGATCAACTGGTCAGGCTGCGCGCAAATCAGCTCTTCCCAGCTGATATACCGGGAGGGTTCACCGGCACGTCCTAAGCTATCTCTACCGCCGACAAGCGATACCATCTCCGGAACCCAATGGCCGGCAACCATCAGCGGATCCATCCATTCGATGCAGCCTACGGTGGGGCGCGTTTTTTGCAGTGCCGCACGCTCTTCTACAGATTCGATGCGTTTGACCAGAGCGCTGACCAAACAGCCCGCTTCTTGATTGCGGTTTAACCGGTGGCCCAGCAAACGGATTTCGAGAAACAGTTCTTCCAGGGTATGGGCATGTAGGGTAATGACATCCGGGCGCGGGTCAAGGCTTTGAATGATTTTGCCGACGCCGGAATCATCCAGCGCGCAAACAGTGCATAAAGACTGGGTAACCAAAACATCCGGCTTCAAGGCCTGAAGCAGCGGGATATCGCATACATATAATGACCGGCGCTGCTCGATTGCGGCGCGCACGCTACGGTCAATGGCTCCACTGCTTGCCTGTTCCTGGTCGATAAGGGTGCGAATGATGCGCGGTTTAGCAGCAGCTTCGGCAGGATAGGTGCATTCGTGGGAAACGCCGACTATCTCTTCACCCAGCCCCAAGGCATAAAGGATTTCTGTTGCCGCCGGGAAAAGCGAAGCGATTCTCACGCGTTGACTTCCTTCGCGCTGGCGGAGACCGCTTCGAGGATGCGCTTAAGGCCGGCTTCCAGATTGCCGCGCAGGTGAAGGCGCAAAACCCGGCGCTTCTTCTCCTGCAGCGCCTGGAAATCCCCCAACGCTTGCGCGCTCTTTAAAACAGAAAAACTAAACGCTTCATCGGGAATGGGCAGATCCGACGGATCATCGCCGGTAATAAGCATAATCCCCTCGGCATCCGGGCCGCCCTTATACAACTGGCCGGTTGAATGCAAATAGCGCGGGCCAAAACCGAGCATGGTGGAGCGGCCTGTTTTATCATTGATGGCTTGCCGGATGAGTTGGACCTGTTTATCGAGGCTGAGTGTACGCGCCAAGAATGACAAAACAGCTACATATTCCTGCCCGCGAAGCTGACTGAAAAGTATTTGAACAGCATCAGCCATAGACTGCGGGGTTTTGGCAAGCTGGCTGCCGAAAATTGAAATATCGCCGTCGATGAACAAGGGTTTTTCCGAAGGCAGCGATTTCTGAGTAGTATAGGCAGCAAGCAGTGCTTTGGTGCGGTCTTTGCTTTCTTTCACATTCGGCTCATCGAAAGGATTCAACCCCATCACGTTGCCGGCAACTGCGGTAGCGATCGACCACTTGGCCACTTCCCCGCCCAAATCATAAACATCCTTGTAGTGGATGCGGATAACCGGCTGGCCCAAGGCGATGAGCGCTGTGACCTGTTTATCGATGGCGGGATCGATTTTGCCTGCTATCTGCAGCTCAACAAACACATGGTCGCTGCCGTAAGCAGCTGGATCGCACAGCTTCTCGCCGAAGATAGGCGCAATACCCTTACCCACTTTACCGACGCTTTCGGCGATCAACTGTTCCACCCACGTGCCAAAGCTCGACAACGGCGGCGAACATAACAGCGTCATTTTATCGCGGCCTTGCCCATAAAAAGCCCCTAGGGCAGCGCCTAATACCAAGGCGGGATTATCCTTCGCCTCTGCTTGAGGCCCGCACTGTTTCATCATTTCCTGGGCGCGGCCTAACAATTTGCCTACATCAATGCCCATCAAAGAAGCCGGCACTAGGCCGAAAAACGTAAGCGCCGAAAACCGGCCGCCCACATCGCTGCCGGAGGCGGCATCGTGGGTAAAGAGCTTACGCACTTTCCACGCTTTGGCCTGCTCTTCTAAGGCTGTGCCGGAATCCGTAATCACCAGGCAATGGTTGCCGGGGTTTTTGTCCACCGCCTTGAATTGATTGTAGAAATATTTTGAAAGCGCCGAGATTTCCGCAGTACCGCCGGACTTGCTTGAAATAATCACGAGCAGGTTCTTAAGCGAGCATTGGCTCTGGGCCGCTTTTATCGCAGCCGGATCGGTAGAATCCAATACGGTCAAATGGACGAAACCCTCACTGACGCCGAAAGTGTGGCGGCAAACTTCTGAAAACAGCCCGCTTCCGCCCATACCCAAAAGCAGCGCGTGGGTAAAACCTGCTTCGCGGATTTCACGGGCGTTGGCGCCAATCGCACCGGCATTGCCTGCCATGACATCGGCAACCCTAAGCCACCCGAGCCGGTTGAGGATGGTTTTTTGAACATCCGGGTCAGACGACCAAAGGCCCGGGTCGCGGTCCCATAATCGTTGGATGAAGCGCTGCGCCTGCAATTGGGCCAGCGCTTTCTCAACGACGGCTGCCTGCTTTCCCCAGGAAACGGCTTGCGTCATTTTTCTGCCCTAATGGTGAGGTCGTCGTAATAAGCCAGGCCGTAACCGCCGGCACTGTCGGTATCTGTCATTAAACCGATAGCAGCGACGCGCGGCGGCTCGGCGTGATAACAAAGCTTGTAATCTTCATATAAGTTGCGCTCTTGCTGGATCCACCGGCCCCTATTTTCAACCCCGCTTGCGGCAATTACAATCTTTGATGAAGAGCTAAACGGGCTGTCGAGCACCGTGTTAACAGGCAAATGCGCCGACCAAACATAATCAATGCTGCGTTTTTGCCAGGGTAGGCCCCGCGTGTCAAAGTACACATAGACGCGGGCTGAAGCATCGGAGCCTGCTTTGCGGTATAGATCTTCGCCTTCAACAAAATGATCCACGCGCCATTGCCAGGAAAGCCAGGGGGAAACGCTTACGTCTACCGAAATTTTATGCACAAGGATGGAGGCGCTGTCATGGCTAAGCGCCTCTAAGCAGGGCCGGCCTTCAAGAACCGTGACGTGGTAGGTGCTGTGGCGCTTAACATCAATTTCGCGCCATTGCTTGAAATCGAGGCGGTCAAAGGTTTCATGCCAGGCGCTTTGCACGCCGCTGGTGGAAGCACGTTTAATAATCGCAGGCGCAGCGCCAGAGGCGCGGCTTCGCAGAGCAGGACTTAGCCGGATTGCACAGCCGGCATTGGCCCCGCCAAGCAAGAGGCAAGATATAAAAACCCGGCGCCTGGTATTGTTCGTCATTCATCCACCCTGCGCCGGTTAGTTAATAACGGGTTACTTTGACGCCACTGTCGCGTCGCTGCCGGATAGCTCAGCGTATTGCGCCAGCTTCGACCAAGTCTGGTTGCCTACCTTGCCGTCCACCTTCAGGCCGTTGATACGCTGAAACTCTTCAACCGCCTGGTGGGTTACGGGCCCCATTTTACCGTCGACGCTGCCCTGGTAAAACCCGGCCATCTTAAGCGCCTGCTGAACTTCTTTGGTGGAAGGCTTTCCCGAAGAGGAAATTTTTGCGGATTTCTTGGGGGAATGCACGGCTACCCCTGAGGAGGATTTCCATTGGGTGTTTCCTGTTTGCGCGCCGCCGGATCCCCAGGCTTCTGTCGAAGGCATATCCGTGGTGAACGAAGAGGCGGTTGAGCCGGGCCCGATGCGTTCAAGCTGCGTGACACGCTCATCCAATAAACCGACTTGAGACGACAAACGCGCAAAACGGTCTTTTGTCCCGCCTGAAGCACAACCACTGACAGTAACAGCAAGTAAAACCAGTACCCACAAACGGACAACAGGCATCAGGGCCTCCTTAGGTTTCATTGGCAAAAATCACTTAGTGTTAGTTTAACAAAGACCTGCTACCGCTTCAACTCTCTTAAGCGGCGCAGGAATTCTTCCGCCGGCACAAATCCTGTGACGCGCAAATCAGCGCGCTCAGCACCGTTGCTGCCGAATAACAGCACCGTTGGTACACCGTAAACTTCGTGGCGCTGCAGAAGCAGCTCCGCATCGCCCGACGCTTCCCGCGTAACATCAACGCGCAATGCGGCTATATCTTTGAACGCGTCAACCACTTCCGGATTGCGGAAAGTGACATGGTCCAATTCAACGCAAGGCAGGCACCAGTCAGCGTAAATATCAACAACCACCGGCTGATGGCCATGCAACGCATTTTCAAGGGCTGCGGTAGTATAGGGCTGCCAGGCAATCGACGGGCCTTGCGGGGTTTGAGGGCGCAGGATAAACACAGCGACGGCGAATAATGCGACGGCGAGGCTTCTGCGGATTTTAACCAGATTACCTTTGCCTGACCGGCTGCTTTCAAGCCAACCCAGATAAACACCGGATCCAACCAACAAAAATACCAGGCTCCCTTTCATCAGCACCGGTGGCAAAAGCGGACGGATGAACCACAGGGCAACGCCCAACAAAACAACGCCGAGCGCTTTCTTGCTCCACACAAGCCATTCGCCTGATTTCGGCAATGCACTCAAACGCCGTGCGGCAAGTGCCAGAACAATCGACGGCAGCCCCATGCCGAGGCCCAAAACAAAAAATAACAAGAAGCTTAAAAGCGGATTGGCAGACTTGGCTGTCACCAACAAAAGGCTCACCAGAAACGGCCCCACGCAGGGCGCAGCCACCAGCCCGACACCCAACCCCATGGTGAATGCCCCCCAGAAACCGGAACCTGCCGAATCAAACCGCTTCAATATCACTTGCGGCACGCGCAACTCATAAACACCAAACATGCTAAGCGACAAAGCAACGATGGCAACGGCGATCCAAATAGTAACCAGGGGCGACTGCAGCCAGCTTCCAAAAATAGCGCCGGTCTGCGCAGCCACAGCGCCCAATACCGCATAACTTAAGGCGAGGCCTGCGGCGTAAAAAAACGCAAGAACAGCGACGGGCTTTTTTTCCGTAAGCGCCTGCCTGTTGAAAAATGCCAGGGTCACCGGAATCATCGGATAAACACAGGGGGTCAGGTTAAGCAACAGGCCGGCTATAAAAGTTGCCAGCAGCCCGAGGCCGAAGCCTTTTTCACTGACTACCGAAGCGAGCCAATCAGCAGATGGCGTAATCATGCATGCATTTTATAGAAAAAACAGTCCGGACACCATTTAAAGGTAGCCTGCCTGGCGAAACCAGGCAAGGGCGCGGCGGATCGACTCTTCAGGGGAAGTCTGAGGAATGCCCAGCTCGCGCACCGCTTTGGACCCATCCAGCTCCTGGCTGATGCGCGCATTGCGCACCATCTCCCGCGGGATAAGCGGCTCTGTGCGCACAGCCCAGGCAATGCCTTCGCTGATTTCCGAAGCTAGGCGTGCAACAACCAACGGCAGCCGGATAAACGGAGGCGGGCAGCCCGCCAAACGGCAGGTAATCAACGCCAACTCTTTTAATGCGACCGCTTGATGCGTAAGCAAGTAACGCTCGCCGGTTTTTCCCTTCTCTGCGGCCCGCAGCAAACCCACCGCTACATCGCCGGTATAAATGGTGCTCACTGTTTTATCCATATAAAACGGCAAGCGGTATTTGGCGAAAGCCAGGATTAAGCGGCCAGAAAAAAAGTGGGCGTCGTATTCGCCCAAACAAACAGTTGGATTGACCGTGACGATGGGCAAACCGGCGCGCGAAGCCACCATGACTTCATTTTCCATGGCGATCTTAACTGTTGCGTACAAAGGCCGCGGGCTGTTCAGGGGCCAAGTTTCAGCATCTTGCTCATTTGCCAAGCGCCCGGGGATGCGGGCAATCGTAGCCGCGCTGCTTACAAAAACAATCCGCTTGAGGTCAGCTTTTTGAAAAGCTTCAAGGGTTTGCTTTATCGTACCGATTCCCCGCGAAAGGGCTTGGTTGCGGTCAGCCTGATATCCGGGATAGTAGCCAGCTGCATGAAAAACCCAATCGCATCCGTCGAGCGCTTCTTTTAAGCCTTCGCCTGTGTCTAAATCAACGTGCGAGCGCTCAACCGGCAGCTTATCGAGCACAGAAATAAAACGCTCACTGCGGATGGCGGCGCGCACCGTGTGGCCCTCCAAAAGAAGCTGCCGCACCGTATGGGCGCCGATATGGCCTGTTGCCCCGAGCACTAATGCGCGCATCAAGCTTTGGGTCTCAAGCTTGGGGTCTGACCCCAGGGTTGAGCTTGGGGTCTGACCCCAAAAGGGTGTTTGAGCGGCAGACTTCAGCGTAGCGGCGGGCACTATCGCGGATAGTGCGCTGCTGCGTGGCGTAATCCACTTCAATAAGGCCGAAGCGCGGCCCGTAACCCTCGGCCCATTCGAAATTATCCAGCAGCGACCAGTAGCAGAACCCGATCACGTTTGCTTTGCGTTTTATCGCGCGTGCCACCGCCTGCAAATGCCCCTCGATAAATTCCCATCGGCGCGCGTCATCCGTCATCCAAGCACCGTTTTCGGTGACTATAATAGGCAGCCCCAGGCTGCTCCAGCGCACCAGTACGCGCTCAAAAGACGCAGGATCTACGTCCCATCCCAGTGACGTGCGCTTAGGCACGCGGTGCGGATGGTCAGCCAGGTCACAGTTGACCGCAGGCCAGCCGTTGATGGTGCGCTGCCAATGAATGAAATTGCGACCGTAAAAATTCACACCTAGAAAATCAAGCGATTGCCTGGCTTCAGGAAATTTCCAATCGCCTACGCCTTTTACTTTCCACCGGCCTTCGGTAAGCGCATCCAGAAAAGCGACGTTAAAAATATGGTCTGTTATCCGAGTAACCCAATGATCCATGGGTGACCAGAGCTTGCACGCGGTAAAAGCCGGCAGGTGCTTGGCAACACTCACTGAAACTGTTGTTCCCCGGGCCTTGGCCGCGCCATGCAGGATACGGAAAGCAGCCGCATGCGCAAGGATCATATGTTCGATCACTTTCAAGCCTTGCCCTAAATCCTTAAGGCCGGGGGGGCCGAGGCCTTCGAGATAATGCAGCCGCAAAAAAACCATCGGCTCATTGATCGTGATCCAGAAATGCACTTCTCCAATTAGTGCATCGGCTATACGGCGCACATAACGCGCGTAAAGATCAACCACTTTGGGGTTGGTCCACCCACCCTGAGCGGTGAGCCATTGCGGCGAAGTGAAATGATGGAGGGTAACCAGCGGTTCAAGGCCTCGCGTGCGCAGCGCCTTGATCACATCCACATAATGGGCCACCTCAGCGTCGTCAAAGCGCCCTTCTTCAGGTTCGATGCGCGCCCATTCAATAGAAAGGCGGTGTGCGTTGTGGCCCAACGAGGCGGCTAGGTCAAAATCAGAAGCAAACCGGTTGTATTGGTCGCACGCCAGGCCTGAGCGTTCTTTCACACGACCGGCCTGCTCCCAGGCCCACCAATCGCTGTGGGTATTATTGCCTTCTACTTGATGCGCAGCGGTTGCCGCGCCCCAAAGAAACCCGGAAGGAAACTGGAAGGTGCTCACGCTTTTCGTCGTAGGATTTCGGTAACTTGCCTGGCGAGGCTGGGATGCGCCATCACCGTATCCGGGCCTGACCAAGAAGGGCGGTTATGCACATCCACTAAGACACGACCGGTGGCTGAAGCTAAGGCTGCCAGCGGCACCATGTCCCAAACCTTAACTCCATATTCAATCACGATATCCGTATGCCCGCGCAGCGCCCAAAGAAAACCGTAGCAATCTCCATAGGCGCGCTCCAAATAGCAGGAATCAATCAAGCGGTTAAATCCCGCTTTATAAGGTGACTTATTCCACCATTTGGCACCACCGTGAAAAACAACACTGTCTTTCAGCGCCGGCGGCTTCAAAGCCCGGGCCAAACGCTTAACGCTCGTGCCTGTCTTTTCATAAGCCGCCACACCAGGGGCAACAGCCAGGGTGGTGCCCAGCGCAGGAAAATCACAAATCCCCAGCACCGGTTTTCCAGCTTCCACCCGGCCTACCAGGATGGACCACGTGGGCAGCCCTCGCGAAAATGCCCGCGTGCCGTCGATAGGGTCAATGGTCCAGTAATTGTCCGGCGATTTGCCTGTCCGGCCGAATTCCTCCCCGACAATGGCTTCCCCGGGGCAGAGCCGCGATATCGCCTTCCTTAGATGCACTTCCACCGTGCGGTCGGCGATAGTAACCGGCGACCGGTCAGCTTTGCGCTCAATGCGCAGCCTGGAATTGCGGAAATGCTTAAGCGCAATCGGGCGCGCCCGGGCAACAGCTGTTTCTACAGCCGCAAGCAGTGTCTTTGAGGATGGGGCCATCGCGCTATGCTAACGAAATCCGAAGCCATTGACAAGCGGCATGGATATCGGTTATAGTTTAGCAGGTAAATAGTTCACTAAACTAACTATTAAGGATTTAAACCATGGACCTCCAACTTTTCGCCGAACGCATGGTAGAACTCATTCCGCAGCTTATGCGCGGTATGAGCCGGCACGAACACAACTCTTTCACCCGTGGCGAAATTACCCTGCCCATGCTCTCAGCCATGGAGTGCCTCGCCCGGTCCGGCGCCTGCCCCATGCATGAAGTCGCCCAATTCCTCGACATTTCACGGCCCTCGGCCACCGCGTTGATTAACCGCTTGTTGGCGCAACAGCTTGCCCGCCGCGAGCATGACGCAAAGGACAGGCGCATCGTGCGGGTTACTTTGTCGCCGAAAGGCCGCAAAGTGCTCACCGATATCTGGAGCCAGAAGAAGCGCACGCTAATTGACGTATTCGGCCAGATCGCCCCTGCCCAGCGCACCCAATACCTTCAAACCCTGGAACAGGTAGTCGGCATCCTCGCCGCCCAATCAAAACCCTCAATAGCCACTCGAAAGAAATAACAATGAATAAAATTATGCTTTTGCTTGGCGTTGTTTTCTTTGCCCAATGCCCCGCCGGCCTAGCTGCTGAAATGGACGTCGCCCCCATGCCGCAAGCCCTGGTCTCGCTGGCTGCGCCGGTAGACCCGCAGGCGCTGACGCTTGCCGAATGTTATCAGCTGACGCTTAAGCGCAGCGAAACACTGGCCATCAGCACCGAGCAAATCAAGGAAGCTCAGGCGCGGTTTTTGCAAGCACTCGCCGGGGCCCTGCCCCACGCATCCTTCGTTTCCCAGGATATCTGGCAGGATGGAAGCGGTGCTTCCGCCTTTACGCTTAAGCACTTGCCGTCACGCTATTTCAACATCAGCCAGACGCTTTTCTCAGGCTTCAAGGAAATTGCCGCAACCCGGGGTGCGAAGCTGGAAAAACGGCAGCGCCTCGAAGAAAAGGCGCGGGTTGAGCAGCTGCTGCTGGTGGATGTGTCGGATGCTTTTCATTTACTGCTTGAGCAGCGTGAAGACATGGCTACCGTTGATGCAATTCGCGTGGCATTGCTTGAGCGCATGGACGAGCTGACCGAACGCGAGAAATTGGGCCGTTCGCGCGCCAGTGAAGTCAAAACCATTGAGGCGCAACTGCGCCGCACCGAGGCAGATTTGGAATCGGCGCGCAATAAAGAAACGATCACCCGGAACTTGCTTGAATTCTTAACCGGTTTGGATGAAATCCCGGCCATCACCGACACCGTAATCCAATTAAACCCGCTGGATGAAGAAAAAACTTACCTGGCCAAGGCGGACACGCGCGCCGATGTGCTGGCAGCACAGGACGCCTGGAAAGTGTCGGAAAAGGCGGTAACCGTTGCCCAGGCAAAGTTGTGGCCTACGGTAACAGCCGACGGCAACTATTACACCGACCGGGCCGGCGTCTCACAGGACATTAAGTGGGATGTGACACTTAAGGTGACCGTCCCCTTATTTCAGGGCGGCGAGGCTGTAGGCGGCATTCAAGAAGCGCTCTCGAAATCTAGGCAGGCGCGATGGCACTATGTGGAGCGCCAGCGAAGCGCGGAACTGGATATTGAAAACGCTTACGCGCGGCTGCGCGATGCGGTGACGGTAAATGGGCTGCTTGAGCAGGCACTCCTTGCTGCAGAGGAAAGCTACCAATTGCAGGTTGAAGATTACCGGCGCAGCCTGGTCAACAATTTGGATGTGCTGCAAGCGCTTCAAACGCTGGAGGGCGCTCGCCGCGACCATATTCACGCCCTTCGCGAAGCGAAGCGGCTTTATTGGCAGTTGCGCGCAGCCATAGGACAAACCACATGACGCTCTCCGACATATCGATAAAAAATCCTGTCTTCGCCTGGATGTTGATGGCGTGCCTGATTTTATTCGGCGCTATCGGCTTTCAGCGCATGGGTGTCAGCCAGATGCCGGATGTGGAATTCCCCGTCATCACGGTCAGCCTGACTTATGAGGGCGCAGCCCCCGAAGTCATGGAAAGCGATGTGGTGGATGTGGTTGAAGACGCCATCACCAGCATCCAGGGTGTGCGCGAGATTTCTTCTTCGACCCGCCAAGGGGCGGCGACAGTGACCATCGAATTCGATTTGGAGCGCAACATCGACGTCGCGCTGCAGGAAGTGCAGACCAAGATCGCACAAGCGCAGCTGCGCCTGCCCAAAGAATTGGATCCGCCGATTGTCATCAAGGTCAACCCGCAGGATCAGCCCATCATGTGGCTTGGCGTCGGCGGCGACGTGCCCACGCGCGACTTGATGGAGTATGTGCAGGACCAGCTTAAAGACCGCTTCCAAACCATCAACGGCGTCGGTGAAATCATTTTTGGCGGCTTTGTGGAACGCAACCTGCGCGTGTGGCTGGACGCCGACAAACTGCAAACCTACCAATTGACCGTGGAAGATGTAATCTCCTCCATTCAGCGCGAGCATGCGGAAGTGCCGGCCGGGATTATTGAAACGTCAAAGCAGGAATTGAACGTGCGTTCGATGGGCGAAGCCACCAGCGTCGAGGAATTCGGCAACATCATCATCACCCAGCGCGCCGGCGCGCCCATTTACAAGCCGATCTACCTTAAAGACGTGGCCAGAATCGAAGACGGGCTGGCTGATGTGCGGCGCCTCTCCCGCGTCATGGGAAAGCAAGCCATCGGGCTGGGCATCCGCAAGCAGCGCGGGGCGAATGAAGTGGAAGTTGCCCACCGCGTGCTGAAGCGGCTCGAAGAAATCAAAAAGGAATTACCCAAAGGTATCGAAATCGGCGTTAACTTCAACCGCACGAAGTTTGTCGAGGATTCGATCCACGAACTTACTTTCACGCTGATCCTCTCAGCCATCTTGACTTCCATCGTCTGCTGGCTATTCCTGGGCTCCTGGAGTGCGACCATAAACATCCTGATGGCGATTCCGACTTCCATCGTCGGCACATTCATCTGCCTTTACTTCTTCCACTTCACGCTCAATACCTTCACATTGCTTGGGCTTTCACTGGCCATCGGCATCGTAGTCGACGACGCCATCATGGTGCTGGAAAATATCGTGCGCTTCCGCGAGGAAGGCTACGGCCAGGTGGAAGCAGCCCAGCGCGGAGCTAGGCAGATTACTTCGGCCGCCTTTGCGGCAACGCTTGCCATCATGGCGATCTTCATGCCGGTGGCGTTTATGACCGGCATTATCGGAAAATTCTTTTTCGAGTT
>ORMF010176122.1_pt1 | contig 13044 bp, 11 predicted proteins | sample 1779871 | NCBI WGS metagenome assembly ORMF01 (sample SAMEA104232316, study PRJEB22302) | groundwater metagenome | biome: forest; feature: aquifer; material: groundwater | place: USA | collected 2011-08-07 | depth 5.4 m | reverse complement strand
GTGTGCAGCCGGTTGAACAACTATCTGTATTCGTACTCGCTGCCCGAGTTGAAGCTCCTTGGCGGCGCCGAGCTCGGCGGGAAAGGCGCGGGGGGGGGAACGCTGACGCCAGATGGGCGGCCCGCCTATGTCGCCAACCCAGTCACCAACGATGTGTCGGTTGTTGACGTCGCGTCAATGAAGGAAGTCTCCCGCATTCCCGTCGGCTTCGTGCCGAAACGAAACGCCACGGCCCTGCTGCAGTAGAGAACCGCGCGGGTTGACCCTGCCCGGCGAGTCGCCGCAGAGGTCAATACCGTTTCGGATCCCTCCAGTTCGGCAGAAGCTGCGACGGCTCACTGTTGACCGTCGCGCCGGCGTGCATGATTGAGCCTGCCGTCCGCTGAAAGGCGGTTGGAAACACGACCGGCGGCTCGGACAGGCGATTCAGCGTCGCGATCTGGTGCTCGGTCAGGACCACGTCGAGCGACGCCACGTTCTGATCGAGCTGATCGAGCCGGCGGGCACCGATGATGATCGATGACACGCCGGGTCTCGAGCGCACCCAGGCCAAGGCGACGGCAGCCGGGCTCGTCTCGAGCTCCTGGCTGATACGCCGCAGCTCGTCGACAATCGTGAACGTGCGCTCGTTGAGATACGCAGTGACTCGCTCGCCGCGGTCGGCCCGCTGCCGGCTCGCATTCTCACGCGTATATTTTCCTGATAGTGCGCCCCCACGAAGGGGACCCCAGGGCGTCACGCCCAGCCCGAGCGCTCGGGCCATCGGGACGAGTTCACTTTCGACGGTACGTTCCAGGAGGGAGTACTCGATCTGAAGAGCGATCAACGGCGTCCATCCGCGAAGCTGTGCCGTCACCTCCGCCTGCGCGTCTTCCAGGCCGGCGTGTCGGAAAACCCGACATATCGAATCTTGCCCGCCCGCACGAGGTCGTCGAGCGCGCGCATGGTCTCATCGATCGGCGTGAGCGGATCCCAGGCATGCATCCAGTACAAGTCGATGTAGTCGGTCTGCAGGCGACGCAGCGATTCCTCACACGCGGCCGTCAGCGACTTTCGACTCGCGCCGCCGCCGTTCGGGTCGCCGGGAAACAGGTTGGTGAAGAACTTCGTCGCAATCGCCACTCGGTCGCGCCGGCGTCGGTCGCGCGCGAGCGCCGTGCCGATAATCGTCTCTGAATGGCCGAGCGTGTAGCCGTTCGCGGTGTCGAGAAAGTTACCGCCCTGCTCGAGGAACCCGGCAAGAATGGCCTCCGACTCGGCGACGCTCGAACCCCATCCCCACTCCTCACCGAACGTCATCGCACCAAGACAAAGCTGGCTCACACGCAGACCCGAGTTTCCCAGCGTCACATAGTGATTCAGCGGCATCGTCGTCTCAATTCTCAATTGATTCTAGCGGGCGTCCGGCTCGATGACTGACGCCCGAATGATTGTGCGCCCGGCTTGCCAGAGGTTGCAATGTCGTTACAAACTGGGATACCGTGCAGCCACTCGATGCTGGAAGATCGCGGCCGTCTGGCTCGTGATCGGCGCTTCGGGATCCGGTCCCGACGCGCCAGCGTCGATGGGAGGACACATGCTGCGCACGCGCGTGCTGCTGACCGGTTTGGCGTTGCTGGCAATCGTGGCGCTGACGCCGCTCGCCGCGGCGGCCCAGGGCAAAGCGCCGACTCCACGTCGGACACCCGATGGAAAGCCCAATCTCGAAGGCATCTTTTCGTTCAGCACGATCACACCGCTCCAGCGGCCGGACGCGCTCGCCGGAAAGGACACGCTGACCGAGGAAGAGGCAGCGGCGTTCGAAGCGGCGGAGAACACCCGGCTCAATCGCGATCTGTTCGACCCGATCAAAGGGCAGCCGAGCGCGGGATACGCACCACGATCTGAAGGCGGCGTGCTGTCCTACAACGAGTTCTGGTACGAGCGCGGCAACCAACTGACCAAAGACAAGCGCACATCCCTCATTGTCGATCCTCCGAACGGGAGAATTCCGCTCACCGAAGCCGCGCGCCGGAAGAATGCAGAAACCGCCCGGCGGTTGAGCTCCGGCTTCGCCGACTCGCACACGGACCGGAGCGTCGCCGACCGGTGCCTCCTGGGCTTCAATGCGGGCCCACCGATGGTCCCAGGCGCTTACAATAACAACCTGCAGATCCTGCAGACCCCCGGACAGGTCGTGATCCTCAACGAAATGGTGCACAACGCCCGCATTATCCCGACCGATGGACGCCCGCACACCACACTTCGACAGTGGTCTGGAGATTCCCGCGGCCACTGGGAGGGCGACACGCTCGTCGTCGAGACCATCAACTTCCTCCGCGAGACAAGTCTGCAGGGCTCCACTGCGGATACACGGTTGGTTGAACGCTTCACACGAGTCGACGACGATACGATCAAGTACGAATTCACGGTATCCGATCCGAATTCGTACTCCAAACCGTGGAGCGCGATGCTGCCCTTGTTGAGAATACAAGGGCCTATCTTCGAGTACGCCTGCCACGAGGGCAACTACTCGATGACGAACATTCTCGCCGGCGCGCGCGCCAAGGACAAGGCCGACGGCAGGTAATCGGTTCGCGCGCGCACGACAATGAGTGCCTCGTCGGGTTGGGAGGTGATATGAAACGTTGGACATGTCGGTTGGTGAGCACGCTCGTCGCGGTGTCATGCGCTTTCCTGGCGCCGTCGCCGGTTCACAGTCAGTCGTCGAGGGTGTCCACCAGCAAATGGACAGCTCCTCGGACGGCGGACGGGCAACCGGATATCCAGGGGCTGTGGAACAGCGAGGGCTCCTTCTACGCCCCGCTGCAGCGGCCGGCCAAGCTCGGCGAGAAGTCGAACTTCACCGACGAGGAGCTTAGGGCCATCCTCCAGGAGTCGGTGGACACCAAGATTGAGAACTCAGACAGAGGCACGGGGGCTGGCCCGATACACTGGTACGAGCCACGAAAGGAAAAGACGAACTATTCGGTGAACTGGCTCATCAAGGACCCGGCAGATGGGCGCATTCCAGCGATGACGTCGTGGGCCAAAGAGAAACTCTCGTATGTCAGGGCGCATGAGTACGACTCCTGGGAGTTCTTCGATCCGGGCGATCGGTGCATCTTTCGCGGCACTCTCGGGAACATGCTGCCGACCTTCTACAACAACGGCAAGCAGATCATGCAGGTGCCGGGCTACGTCATGATCTTCAACGAGATGATTCACGACGTGCGCATCATTCCGCTCGACGGCCGTCCGCACGTGGGGCCGGCAATTCGCACGTGGCAGGGCGACGCCCGGGGGCGATGGGAGGGCAATACGCTCACTGTCGAGACGACCAACTTCCGTGCGACAGACGTCATGAGAAATCTCGGCCTGAACAGCGACAAGCTGCGAATCGTGGAGCGATTCAGCCCCGTCGGACCTCACACCCTGAATTACGAGGTCACGATCGACGACCCCGTGGTCTACACGCGCCCGTGGACGATAGCCTTTCCTTTCGAACGGGATAACCAGTACCGCATCTTCGAGTACGCGTGCCACGAAGGGAACTACGCGGTCCCGAACTCGCTCGCCGGCGCGCGCGCGCAGGAGAAGAGCACGGCCGACCGCCGCTGAATTCCTGTGAGGAGGCCGTTCACGGTACCTCGCCAGCAGCTCCCGTTCGCCCTGGCCTTGCTATGCCTCGCCTGGGGCGCCGTCCCGATCGCGAACGAGCGCATCTTCGTCGACCAGTGGAGCCCGACGCGATCGGAGCTCCTCATTGCCAATGCGGACGGCTCGAACCCGCGAAAGCTCGTTCCCGGGTCGCAGATCGACTACAACGCCTCATTCTCGTTCGACGGCCAGTGGGTCGTCTTCACGTCCGAGCGCTACGGATCCGCTGACATCTTTCGGGTTCGTACGAGCGGGATGGGACTCGAGCGATTGACCGACGACCCGGCCTTTGATGACCAGGCGGCGCTGTCACCGAACGGTCGATCGCTCGCCTTCGTGTCCAGCCGCGACGCCGGATCAACCGATATCTACATCCTCGATCTGGAAACGCGGAAGGTGCGGAACCTCACGAGAGCACCGGGCGGCGACTTCAGGCCGTGCTGGTCGCCCGATGGACAAATGATCGCGTTTTCGTCCGACCGCGGAACAAAGGTCCGTGCCGCAATTGGACATTGGGAACAGGTCCAGGCGGCGAGCGTCTATGTTGTCTCGGTGGACGGAAGTGGACTCCGCAAGCTGTCCCGTGACGGTCAGCTCGCCGGATCGCCGAAGTGGTCGCCCGATGGCAAGCGCCTCGTGTTCTACGAGGTCGCGATCGGGGACACGTTCGATGCGCGTCAACTCTCGGACCAACCCAACGTCGAGTCACGAATTGTTTCGGTCAGTGTCGCCACCGGTTCCAGACAGGAACACGCTTCCGGGCGCGGCCTGAAGCTGTCGCCCCAGTTCCTCGGGCCGGACCGCATCGGCTACTTGATGAAGAACGGTCCGCAGGCGGTGCTGGCGTTCACCAGCGGTGAGCGCGGAGCCGTCGGCGACATCAGCAATCCGGCTTGGAGTCGAGACGGGAAACAGCTCGTCTACCACAGCGGGCCGATCGCGACGATTCCCCAGCCGCGCGCCCCGGGTCAGCCGCTCTTTGGTCGTGATCCACGATTCGATCTCCTGTACGCGAGTGGGTTCCCGGCTGTGTCTCCCGACGGGAGACATCTCGTCGTCAGCGAACGCACCGGCAGGGCAAGCCCCGATGATCGAACAGCCCTGGTCGTGTGGCAGACCGATGGAACGAATCCGCACCGAATCTTCCGGGCAGATGGGTCGGCCATGAGTCCACAGTGGTCTTCGGATGGACGGCGGCTCGTGTTCGGCGCCGGCAGCTATTTCCTGGCGCGCAAGGGTCATCCCGCGCAGATCATGACGGTCGGCTCCGACGGGTCAGATCCGCGCGCCCTTCCGACAGGGCCCGGCAACGCGGGATTTCCGAGCTGGGCCCCTGACGGTGTCCAGGTCGTCTATCGCTTCTGGGGCGACACCGCGGGGGGGTTACGAATTGTGAGCGTCACGGATGGCGCCATCCGCACGCTGACCACTGGATACGATAATTTTCCGATGTGGTCGCCCAAGGGCGATCGGATTGTCTTCAGCCGTTTGGCGAACGACAACTTCGACATCTACACGATCCGCCCCGATGGGACCGGACTGCGACGCTTGACCGACGCCGAAGGAAACGACTCTCACCCGGCATGGTCGCCGGATGGCGAATACATTTTGTTCAGTAGCTCGCGTTTCGGTTTCAAGGACGAAGCACCGCTCTTCGACATTCCGCAACCCTACGGCGAGCTCTTCATCATGAACGCCGACGGCTCAGATCAGCGAGCGCTGACGGACAACAAGTGGGAAGAAGGGACTCCCAGCTGGATGCCTGCCCGTAAGTAAGAAGGACGCTGGTCTGATATTCAGTCATTGACCATGTGTCGGCGCGTGTTCCGATCGTCGAGAACGAGGATCGTTGCCTCTACCTCAGCAACGGCCGTCTCGCTGCTGGTGACCGCCTGCGCCCAGACTGCATCGCCAACCGGTCCATCCGATTCGTGGGTTCGGAAATTACCGAGCTGGTCGCCGTACGTCGTCCTTCAGCCGAATCACGATGCCCTTCCCGGGTACGAGCAGGCATTGACGCAGCTCGTCAACCAGCACGCCCTGCTCGGTGCGAGGATTCCCCTGTATGGAGACGGAGGCTCGCGGTCGACTGTGAATCTCGCCGCGTCGCTCGGGTTGGAAGTGGTTGGCATCATCGCCAACGAGGATCTCCTCAAGCCGAATAGCGAAGAGGTCTTCGACCACTACGCAGCGCTGTATCCGGAGGTTCGGACCTTTCAAGTTGGCAACGAGATCACGGCGCTGCTGCCCCGATGGAGCATCAGCATCGAAGAGTACATGGATGTCCTCGGGCGCATATATGCGCACGTGGCGCAGCACTATCCAGAGGTGACACTGGTTTCTCAGTCCACGGTCGGATCCGGCGAGTTCGGCGCCCACGAGCTCGCCACGATGTCGCTGTACCTGAAGATGATGGGCCTGTCGCCGCGCCGATTGATTGTCGGAATCAATGTCTATTCGCTGACGGCCTCAACCATCTACGCGAATGTGATTGGAAAAGATTTGATCGGCTACCGCGTCTGGATTATGGAAAGCGGCGTCGCGGACCAGAGCCAGCAGACGACGTATGTCAATCGGACATATCCACGACTGCGCACGTTACTCCGCGCCGAGCGGATCTACTGGTACGCCTTGTGGGCCGGAGATGTCGGGGGTGACAGCGAATTCAGCCTGATCAAGAATCCCACTCGACCGCCTATTGTGGCGGGGCCGCTGTTTCGCATGCTGACCGATGTCGAATGACATGTTCGTCGGAATGCCAGGGCGATGTGTCGGCGGGCTTCTTGCCGGCACACTGATCGTGTTCATCCTTGCCAGCGCGGCGCCGGCACAAGAACCTGCCAATCCGGCCGCCGGCCCTCGAGCTTTCCTGAGCAACACCGAGATTGGCGGCCTGGCCGACGTCTACTACGACTGGTACTCGACCAAGCGCTCGAGCAGCCCGCTGTATCGAAATTTTGACACCAAGTACAATGAATTTTCCTTCACGATGGTCCAACTGTGGCTGGCGAAAACAGTTACGGCAGCCTCGCGAGTCGGTTTCAAGGTGAAGCTGAACTTCGGACCCGCTGCAACGGAGATTGTTCACGCCAGCGATCCGGGCGCCGCACTCATCGACAACCTGCAAGAGATGTACATCAGTTACCTCGCTCCCGCTGGAAGGGGTCTGCAATTTGACGCCGGCGTATTCGTCACTCCTGCGGGTGCCGAAGTGATCGAGGCCAAGGACAACTGGAATTACTCGCGCTCGGTACTCTTCACGCTGGCAATTCCCCACTACCACACCGGAGTGCGCGCCACATACAAAGCCGGCGAAAAGGTCACGCTCATGGGTGGCGTCGTCAACGGCTGGAACAATCTCGTTGAGAACAACGGCGGCAAGACGGCTCTCGGCTCGGTCACCGTCAGACCAATACCGGCCTTGACCTTCATCGAGAACTATATCGGCGGACCAGAAAAGCACGGCAATGACAGCGACTGGCGCCACTTGCTGGATACAGTCCTTACCTACAGGGTGTCGCCCCAATTGAGCCTCATGGCGAACTACGATTACGGCCGCGACACGTCTGGAGAGATCGGGGTGCGCTGGCAGGGGATCGCCGGGTACCTGACGTATCAGCCAATCAAGTGGCTGGCGGTTACGCCCCGCGTCGAGTACTACGACGATGCCCAGGGGTTCATGACGGGTGTCACGCAACGGCTCAAGGAGGCGACGGTCACGGTCGAACTCAAGTCGGCCGACAACCTCCTTTGGCGCGTGGAGTATCGCCGCGATTTCTCGAACCAGGCGGTGTTCAAGAACGACGTGAACACGTTCGAGAGGAATCAGCAGTCGATCGCCGTTGGCATGCTGTATTCCTTCAGTACTGGCGGGCAGTAGGCGGCCTTCTCCGATGGCACCAACCATCACGCGCGTCTGAGTCTCAGCGGTCCTGAGAACTGAAACGCGGCCCACACGAGAGCCGGCCAGAGTTGGCCAACGAGGCGACCGAACGACACAGCCATCTGCCACTGAAGGGGCAGCGGCGTGATCACGTAGACGAGACCGTAGGCGAACATCATCGCGGCGACCAGCAGCAGCCCCGCGCTTGCGCGGATGGCGGAGCTTCGATCTGGCCGGGCGGTGAGCGCAACAGCCAAGGCGAGACAGACAAACGCGCCTCCTGGTACCTCACCCCAGGCCGCACCGAGATTCGCTACTCCCTCGGCAACGCTCATCCATCTGGAGCGATCGACAAGCTTCTGCACGACGCCAGGGCCCTGCTGACTGAAAAGATAGTGCGACGTTTCGATGTGCAACTTGAAGACTGCGAGCGTCACGGCCGGCACGGCGGCGCCGATCGCCACCCGCATCAGCGCTCGAAGCCGTGAAGGACGGAAGGCCGCAACCAGCACGACGAGCGCAACGATCGGCAGCCCTTCATCTTTGGTCCACGCGGCGAGGCCGGCGGCCGCACCGGCCGTCAAGAGAAGGGGCCCCGGCTTCGCTTCGCGCAAACTCATCGTCACAAGTGCGATCGCGACGAGGATGTAGAAGCCAACCGGAACATCGCCGCACTGGCACGCGCTCTGGAAGACGTATGTTCTTGCGATGAGCAAGGTCATGCCGCCCAGCAAACCGGCTGGCCAGCCTCGCAGTCGGGCGACGCCGGTCACCACGACCGCAAGCGACGAGAGGAAGAACAGGAGCGCCACAGCGGCGGGAACAGCTGTACTCTCCCGGCCCGTGTACGCCCAGAGACGGGCGATGCTGAGCGGCACGAGCAGCGGGTAGTGGGGACTCGACCACTCGAGCGCCGGAGAAAAGATCGCGGCCCAATCCGGCGCGCCCCGCGCAATCGCCCGAGCTCGGAGATTCCAGATGGCAAATGCATCCCATTCGCCCTCGGGCCGCAGGGACCAGCGCAGCCAGAAGGCGAAGAGTGCGAGGGCGCACAGGATGAGGAGTCCCGCGGCGGTCGCCGCAATCGCCGGCGTCCACGCGTCGGGCGCCTCGGCGCGGGGGCAGGCGCTCGTCGTCATCTCGGCGGCGCTTGCGGGCGTCACCACGACCGGGCTGCCCCCGGACTGGCTCCGGCGCCAGCCATCAATCAGGAGGCAGACAGCGGCTACGAGCCACAGGGTGCCGTCAAGACCTACGACAATCCTACGGTTCGCGGCGAGGTGGAGCAACGCGAAGTACACGCACGAGGCGAAGCCGACACCGAGTCCGGGCGCCATGGCCGCTGAGAGGGCCTGGCCGAGGAGCGCGCCGGCCATTCGCCTGAGCACCAAATACGACACCAGGCTGGGCACGAGAAGGGCGAGTGTCGCGCCGACGGTCACTTGAGCCGCCTGAACACGCGCAGCCCGTTGTCGAACCGTTGCAGGAGTGCGAAGTCAGCGAGCCGCGGGTCGCGACTGATGCCCCCCGAGTCGCCTGCAACCGAGGCTTCGGGCACCACGATGACGTACTCGGGAGCGGTGCTCATCACGACGACCCGCGGAGTCAGGGAGTATTCGGCCAGGTAGAACCGGCGCTGCGCCCCTGCGGCTGGCCAATCGTCCGGCTGCAGGTACCCGACAACTCCTCGAGGCGGGAGTGACGAGATCAGCGGAAGATATCGCTGTGCTTCCTCCGTGACGATGTCCAGCCCATCCCCCCTGTCGCTCAGGAGGCGCCGGTCCGCTCGAGCAGGACCGAGATTCGCGCGAAGGCCTGCGTAGAGCACGAGCGCTGTCGCCAGGGAGATTCGGATACGCGCGACCGTAGCCGTCAAACGTGGGATCCTCTGCCGCAACTAGAACTGGACGCCGAGACCCGCCAACTCCTTAGTACAGGAGCTTCATGGGGCGAACGTGTTTTCTGAAATGAGACCATCGCGGGCCTGCGCGCGAGGCTCGAGCCGGGTCATTCTACCTGAAGCGAGTTCGCGATGGCCGCTTCCCGAATCCTTCCAGGGCCTCCCGGCTAAACATCGCTCGACGCCCTTCAAACGAGTCATAATGCGCGTCGGGTGCTGGCGCGGACACCGACGGCCCGAAGACCACCCTATCTTGACTTCGCCAATAGGAGGGCGTTCATGAAGTCGTGTATTGCGGTCCTCGCACTTGCAGCTTGTCTCGTTGCAGCACGCGCCAGTGGTCAGCAACCGCCGCCTGGTGACGCCATACCGGTCAGCATCGCCCCCGGTTCGCTTCCGAATGAGCCGCAGATTCTTGACGCCGGCGGACAACTTGTCCGCGTCGTGCCGATCAAAGGATTGGATCATCCATGGGCGCTCGCCGTTCTGCCCAACCTGGACATCCTCGTCACCGAACGGATCGGTCGTCTTCGGATTATCCGCAACGGGGTGCTCGATCCTCAGCCAATCGCCGGTGTGCCGACGGTGAATACCCGCGCCACGTTGGCGGGTCTGTTGGACATCATCCTGCACCCGCGGTACGCGGAGAACAAGCTGATCTACTTCACGTACTCGAAGGGGAAGCCTGGCGGTCCGTTCCCGGACCTCGTCGGCACGAGAGATGCGGCAACGGTCACGTTAGTTCGTGCCCGGTACGACGGCGGCAGCGCACTGACAGACGTGAAAGAGATTTTCGAGTCCGACGCCTGGTCACAGGGAACCTCCGCGGGCCGCATTGTCTTCACGCTCGACGGCAAGATTATTCTGGCGATCGGCATGGCGGCTCGCCACAAGGTCGGGACGGCCGAGGATGCGCAGAATCCCAGGAACCATGGGGGCAAAATTCTGCGGCTGAACGAGGATGGAACGGTGCCATCCGATAATCCCTTCGTCGGGCGACCAGGATACCGGCCGGAAATCTACGCCCTCGGCATTCGCAATGCGATTGGCTTGTTTGTGCACCCGCGAACAGGTGAGATCTGGGAGACCGAGAATGGCCCGATGGGCGGCGACGAGATCAACATCATCAAGCCGGGTCGCAATTACGGCTGGCCAACCATCTCGTACGGGAAGGACTACAGCGGAAACAAGATGGGCGGGGGGTCGGGAACGACGACGCCGCACTCCGAGATGGAAGGCATGGAGGAGCCGTTCCTGTTCTGGATGCCTTCGCCGTCGGTGACCGGTATCACGATCTACATGGGAGACAAGTTTCCCCGGTGGAAGGGCAACATCTTCGTGGGAACCATGGGCGGAGCCAATCTTGGGGCGCGTCAGCTGCACCGCATCATGTTGAACCGGAACGGACAGCCGCAGCGGAGTGGCACGATGCCGATGCTGGGCGAGCTCAAGCAGCGGATCCGCGACGTCAGAGAAGGTCCTGACGGGCTCTTGTATCTGACGACGGACGAGTCTGATGGCGCGGTTCTGAAGATCGAGCCTGCCGACAAGCCTCAAGCGAAGTGAGGCTGCCACCCCATGAGACGTTCCTTTTGGATCGGCCTGTCAGCGGTTGCGTTCACCGCAGGTTTACTCGGATCGGAGATCTTCGCACATCCGCAGCAACCTGCGGCTGGCAATTGGGTGACGGGCTGGGGGACGTCTCAGCAGGCGCTCGGGATGACTGCGGTCTCGAATGCCACGGTCCGGATGATCGCCCGCATCACCATCCCGGGCGAGGCGGTGCGGATCCGTGTCGACAACACGTACGGTACCGTCCCGCTCAAGATTGGGAAGGCGTTTATCGGATGGCGCCGGGGCGGCGCCACAATTTTTCCGGCGTCCAATCGATCCGTGACATTCAACGGGGCGCCGGAGGTGACGATCCCCGCGGGCGGTAGCGTCGTCAGCGATTCGGTGTCTCTGGGAGTGCTCGCGAGACAGGACGTGGCGGTCAGCTTGTACATTCCAGATGCCGATGTGCGTCCGAGTCAGCACGGCAACTCCGTTGTCACGTCGTTCACGACCAAGAATGGTGTCGGCGACCTAGCCGCAGACGAAACGTCGAAGGCGTTCACCGAAACCACGACCGCCGGCCTCTGGCTGAAGTCGATCGACGTACTGTCATCGCCGGCCACCAGCGCTATTGTGACCTTCGGCGATTCGATCACCGAAGGCTCGTGCGCCACGCTGGACGGCCACGATCGCTGGCCGGATTGGCTCGCCATGCGGCTCAATCTCGACGGCCGCCGTTTCGCGGTGGTCAACGAAGGGATTGGTGGCAACACGGTCCTCGAGAAACATCCTGAGCCGATTCCGCCTACCGGCATGGCAGGGATGCAGCGGCTGGACCGCGATGTCCTGTCGCACCTTGGTGTGTCCCATGTCGTCCTCTTCATGGGGACGAACGACCTGCGTCGCAGCGCCACGGCCGCCATGGTCAGCGAGGGGATACAGGACATCATCAAGCGCGTGAAGGCGCGGGGCATCAGGGTTTACGGTGCCACGCTGATCCCGCGGCACAACAATCAGCAGATTCCGTGGAATCCGGCGAAGACCGAGCAGCGGAAGGCGCTCAACGAATGGCTCCGCACGAAGGCTCCATTCGATGCTGTGTTCGATTTCGACAAAGTCGTGCGCGATCCGTCCAACCCTGATCTTCTCAACCCGCCCTTCGACTGCGACGGGATTCATCCAAGCCCGCTCGGCTATTTCGAGATGGGCAAGTCGGTGCGTCTCGATCTCTTCGGCCGGCCCGCCCGATCGACCAAATGAATACATGAGCGGTTTGTTCGAGTTGTGGGGACGCGCGATCCGAGGACGTCTGGTGATGCGATGCGTCCGTGTGGCGTCGCACGCGTGCCGGGATCGGTCAGCCGCGGATGCGGAAGTTCCGCATCATGCCCATGTCCTCGTGCTCGAGGATGTGGCAATGGTAGAGATATAAGCCGGGATGCTTGGAGAAGGTCACCTGCACGCGCACGGTTTCACCGGGCAGCACCAGGACCGTGTCGGTCCACCCCGCATCGGTGATGCCCTCACGAAGCCCGTTGGTCGAACCGCCCGCGCGTGACAGTACCCGGAACTGCGGGCCGTGCAGGTGCATGGGATGTGCCATCGCCATCCCCATCGGGTTGGGCTGGTTCACGAGCTCCCAGACGTGGGTTGAGCCGGGTGCGACCGTCTCCGCGGTGGCCACGTTCTTCATGTCGAAGACGCGACCATCGAGGGTCCAATTCATCTGCATGAAGGTCAGCGGCACGCGACGAACGGGCGCGGACGCCACTTCGCGGAAGTCGTGCACCCAAAGACGATCCGGCACGTGGAAGCGCGGACCCTGCACGCCCGACACGCGCAGTCTCATCAGTGTCAGCGGCGCGCCCTGCGGTACGGGTGATGTCTGGCCCATCATCCCAACCTGCCCGACATGGTCGGAAGGAAACGCGAGGCTCTGGAGCCCGACGTCGGATCCGCGCGCGTGCGCCGACAGATCCAAAAGCACGTCCGCACGCTGACCCGGCGCGAGCGTCACGGCGCGTTGGGTCCGCGCGCGCTCGAGCAAGCCCCCGGCGCCACATACTAC
>ORMF011798827.1_pt1 | contig 13054 bp, 10 predicted proteins | sample 1779871 | NCBI WGS metagenome assembly ORMF01 (sample SAMEA104232316, study PRJEB22302) | groundwater metagenome | biome: forest; feature: aquifer; material: groundwater | place: USA | collected 2011-08-07 | depth 5.4 m | reverse complement strand
GGCCCTTTCTTCGGCTGGAGGCGCTCCCCGGCCCCGCCCCATCCGTTCGCCCCGCCGTACGGCGAAGTGAAGCGCCGCATCGATTGGCACGACGTCCCACACTCCAGCGGCCGCCCCGGCACCCGAGATCGAATCGAGTCGCTGCTGCGGAAAAAGCCCGCACATTGGTTCGCATATTGGCAGGGCCGCTTCCGCAATCCCGAGGGCGGCCCGACGTCGTTCGTTCCATCGCAGCTTACGGACGACCAGCTGCGCGAGATGAACGCGATGATCCATGTCGAGAACGAGTTGATCGACGACGCGGTCGGCCGCGTGACTGCGTGCCTGCGCGAGCGCGGAATCGAAAACGACACGGACATCGTCTACACGTCCGACCACGGCGAGTTGCAGGGCGACCACGGTCTGTTCTTCAAGGGCCCTTATCACGTCGACGCGCTACTCCATGTTCCGTTGATCTGGAAGCCCGCGGCGAATGCTCGCGTCACGTCCGCCGAGATCCGTGAACCCGTCGGTCACGTGGATCTCGCGCCGACATTCTGCGAGATCGCGGGGGTGCCGGTGCCACCGTGGATGGAGGGCTCACCCTTGCCGACCACGCCCGGCTCCGAGCGGCGCCGCGTGATCACGACGTTCGACAGCCAGTTTGCGCCGGTCGGGATGCATCTCCGAACCATCTACCGCGACGACATGCTGTGCACGGTCTATGAACCGAGCACGACGCACGAAGGCGGGAATTTCCCGGTGTACTGGTCGGTCTGGGGTCGCGGCACGCAAGTCCCACACTACGATGGGACCGAAGGCGAGCTGTACGACTGCAAGAACGATCCACACCAGCACGAGAATCTCTGGAACGAACCGTCGCGTCGTGCGATCCGCGACGACCTTGCCGCCGACCTTCGCGAACACGTTCCGCCGCTGCGCGTGCGACTCGCCGTCGACGCGCCGACCTAGGCGGCGCCCCGCGCGTCGGGCGCGTCGTGGTTTCGCTCGTTTTGCACGTGATACGCTCGGCCATGCTGCGAAGCACGCTGCGAGCCCTGAGCGCCGCCGTTCTGACCGTCGCGATCGCCGCGTGCGGCACACCGACGTCACCCGCCGACGTCGTGACGACGGACTCCGAACCGTTCGACGACCGGCCGGCCGGCGATGCCGCTGCCGATGCGCCGAGTGAATCCTCGTCGGATTCCGGGCTGCCGCGCGGGATCTTCGAGTTGCGCGGAACGGACCGCACGCTCCCGACGACCGACCTCGCGCCGCTCGCGGCGACCGTCCGCGACGTCGATGTCGTCGGACTCGGTGAGTCGATTCACACGTCCGGTGGATTCGCGCGAGCGAAGGCACGCATGACTCGATTTCTCGTCGCCGAGCAGGGCTTTCGGGTCGTCTCGTTCGAAAACCCGTGGGCGAGTTCGGACACGGTGAACCAGTACGTACAGACGTGCACGGGCACGCCGGAGGACGCAACACGACAGCTCGATCCGATCTGGTGGGACGTCGCGACGGCCGAGACACTGCAGTTCTTGTGTGAATGGAACCGCGCGCACCCGACCGATCGGGTGACGTTCGCGGGTTTCGACATCCGACAACCGTGGGTGGACGAGCCCGCGCTTCGTCGCTTCTTCACGATGACCGCGCCGACGGAGGCCACGCGCCTCCTCGACGGGCTGCGCACGTGCATCGGCGTCGGGTACGCGGACGTTCGCGCGTTTTTCGCCGATCCAGCGATCATCGCGATCTACTCGAACCGCGCGCGCATCCAGGACGCGCCGCACATGGCGTGCATCGCAGGAACCGCAGCCGTGAGTACGTATCTCACCGACAACCGCGCGGCGCTCGTTGCGGCGAGTTCGGCGGACGCCGTCGAGTACGCACGACTCGCGAACGTCGGCATCGAGGCCTTCGAGAACACGGGCTACCAGTACTTCGGCCGCGACATTCGCATGGGCCAGAGTGCGCGGGACACCGCGATGGCCGACGCGTTCTTCACGTTGCGCCGCTTGCGACACCCGATGGCGCGCACGGTGGTTTGGGCGCACAACCTGCACATCACGTTCAACAGCGATCAGATCGAGCAATCGCCGTACCGCGGCGTGCGCAACTTCGGCACGCGCCTGCGGTCGGTGCTCATGAGTCGCTACGCGTCGATCGGCGTGATCGCATGGCGGACGAACATCCACTGGCAGATGGGGCCGCAGACGTTGCCCGAACCCTTGCCCGGCGCGATCGAAGTCGACCTGCACGGTCTCGCACGGCCGTTCTTGTTCGTCGACACGTCCGCGGCGTCGACGGGCGCCGATTCGTTCATCGACCCGACGGTCCTGTACGGCGTCGGGGGCACCGAATCGATGAACCCGCATGAGCACTACACGGCGTTCTTCTTCATCGACGATTCGCCGGGGTACACGTTCGTCGGGGGCGTGAACCCGTGGACGGGAATGTAGCGCCTCCGGCCGTTTCTTTGCGCTCGCGACGCGGACGATCTACCAACAGCATTCACGGGGCACGGACACCCGCCGCGCATGCTCGCTCACCGCTCCACGCGTCGCCGAACGTGCCGCATCGTCGCGGCAGCGGTCGTCGTGTGCGCAGCGTTTCAGGCGCGACGATCCGGTGCGCAGGACGCCGCAACGGATTCCGACACCGCGCCCGCGTCCGACGCCGCGGTCGAAGCGCCGGTGCACGCCACCGACGAACCGTCGCCCGCCGACGAGCAATCTGCGGAACGCGCCCTTGGACGCGCCGATGACGACATGCCGGACCCCGTTGCCGATGAGGGCGAACGAACCGGCACCGCCGAGGGCGAACCGCTGCCGGGTCGATCGATCGCAGCCAACGAGATCGCTGCGCTGACCGATCGCGCGTGTCTGCGAGCCCTACTGCGCGAGCACGTTCCGATCGAGATCGTGCGACGCAGTGTCGCCGGCGTCGCGACGCCGATTCGACTCACGGGCGCGGTCGGTGGCGTCCGGTATCGCGCGAGCGATCGCCGAGAGATTCACGAATTGATGGATTGCCGCCTCGCCGTGGCGCTCGTGCGCTTCTCGCGAATGTTGCGCCACCTCGGCATCAACGAAGTCCTTCACTACTCGACGTACCGTCCGCCGAGTTCCAGCGCCGCCGCGCGCCAGCCGCTTCAGACCCGCCACCCGGGCGGAATGGCAATCGACGCAGCTTGGTTCGTCCGCGACGACGGCCAGCGATTCAACGTCGAGCGCGATTTCCACGGGCACCGCGGGCGTGTCGTATGCGGGCCGGACGCGCGCGTGCCGCATCACGAAGGCGCGCGTCTCTTGCGATCCATCGCGTGTGACTCGGCGAGGCGCGGGCTGTTCCATGTCATTCTCACGCCAAACCACAACTACGAGCATCGAAACCACTTCCACCTGGAAGTCACGCGCGCGGTCAACTGGCAATACGTGCACTAGTGCCCTGCCAATGAATTGGCGGGCGAACATTGGGGATCGCCGGCCTACGCCGGCTCACGTTCGTGCTCGTGCTCGTGCTCGACATTTCGATCACGCACCGCCGACGCTTCACCCACGTCGCCGCACCGCGATCCGGTAGATCGGCAAGCCGTCCGCAATCGAGCGCGACTCGCGGTTCGACCGCGCCGGCGCGAACGGGCTCTCGCCAACCAACGTCTGTCCCGCGGGCGCAATGTTCTCGAACGCGTCGCGCGCCGTGAACTGTGCCAGGTATTCCCGCGCCCGATCCTCGACGTCGGTCTGCACGAATACGACTCCGCCCGGCGCCACCAATCGTTCGAGTTCGGCGAGCAAGACGTCGCCCACGACGAGGCGCTTCGCGTGCCGTTTCTTCCACCACGGGTCCGGGAAGTGAATCGCGACGGCGTTCACGCTGGCGGCCGGGTCGAGCCGCGGCAAGGCGAGGCGCGCATCGTCGGCGAAGCAGCGCGCGAACGGACCGAGCGCGGCGAGGCGATCTGCGAGAATTGCCGCGTATTTGAGCCGGATCTCGAACGCGAGTACGCGATGGGTCGGGTTCGCTCCAACGTACTGCATCGCAAATTGTCCACGGCCCGACCCGATCTCGAGCAACAGCGGTCCCGATCCCGGAAGCACGGCGTGGACATCGACACGTCCGTCGGGTGGGAGCCGCGGCGCATGCGCATAACTCTTCGGGGACTCGCGCGTGCCGCTCATTGCGCGCGCGTTGTAGCAGTTACTCGCTGGGGAGCAGCAACCGGAACATGCCCGCGGCGTCGGCCGTCGTTCGCGCCACGTCGATGTCGACGAAGCTCGTGCCGGCGCCCCGAAGCCGCAGGTATGCGCCCACGAGCGACTCGCCCATCTCGTGGCCCATGGAATCGACGACCGTGCCCGTGAGTGTGAGCGGCGCGTTCAGTGCGAGCGGCGGTACGACCACCATGCGCTGGCCGATCCCGACTGCAACCGTCTGCGCCGAGATCGCGGAGGAGTAACCCGAGGCGGTCGGCGGCCGCACGACGACACGGTAGAATCCAGGGTCGAGCAGGAGCGTATAGCTTCCTGTCGTGTCGGTACGCGTTTGTGCGGAACGCGCGCGACGCTCGACGGGACCGAGTGACCCCGCCGGGTAGAGCGGCGTGAGCGGGACCGCCGAAACCTCGACACCCACCATCGTCGTCCGCGCGGTCACGGTGCCCGTCACTCCGCTGCGCGGTTCGAGCGTAAAGACGCGGCCGGCTTGGACCGGCGCATCGCGTCGCACGCCGACGCTCACCGCGGTGACGGCAAACGCAGGGTCCGTCGGAGTCACGGTCCCCGAGTACATCCCGGGCGCCATTCGCGCGCGGTACAACCCGTCGGTGCTCGCCTGGATCCTGCACTCGTACCAACCGCGATGACCCGTCGGAAGCACGCCGTACGCGTCGTCGGCGCGCAACTCGATGATCGTCTCGCGCACATCCGCGACGATGCCCGACGGCCGAGCGCCCTCGACCGAGATCTCCACCTGCGCGCACGCGGAACACGACTCGCCGGCGGACGGGAAGCCCATGTCCGTCGGGAGACGCAACGCGATTTCCGTGGCGCCTCCGTACGCCGTCGCGATGCCCAACGCTTCCGGCGTCACGCGGTACACGAAGCGTCCGTGGTAGTCGGGAGCATCGCGCGGCGGCGGGGTCATCCCGGTCGACGCGGTACCAACGGAGGCCGAGACTTCGAGCGACCAGTGCGCAGGGGCCGCGGACTGCGGAAGATACGGCGCGAGACGCAGATTGAATGCGCCATCCCAGTCGGACGTTTCGACCGTAGAGAGGGACAGGTCCGTGCTGTCCTCGGCCACGAGCCGGACCTGCAAGCCCTGGATCGGTGCGCCGGTCCGCGACAAGATGCGTCCTGTGACCGCGACGCGTTGCGCTGGATAGGTAAAGTTCATGACGAGCGGCGTGCCGTCGACGTCGCTCTGGATCTGCTGGTTGCGGAGATACAGCGGCGGAAGCGCTGCACCCTGGTTCGCGTCTGTCGGCGTCACGGTGATGTCGTATCGATCCGGGACCAACATCTGCGAGTACGTGAACGACACGTGTTCACCCGCGACGTCAGTTTCGCTCGCGTTGGTGCCCGCAGCGACTTCAACCGGCTGCTCCGTCGGCGGCGCGTTCTGACGCCGGAACCGAATGCTCGCCGCGATGCTCCGGAGTCCCGCGGAGCCGTCGGCCTGCACGAGCCCGAGGAGGCGTCGCTGCGGCAGGAGCTGGATGTTGCGCGTCCCGTTGTTCGCAACGGTCTCGGGATCAAAGCGCGTGGCCGCCGCGTAGGCGCTCGTCCGCATCGCGGACGGAGCGGCGTACAACACCACCTCGGCGCGACCGAACTCCGCGACGCACACGTGCTGCACCGGGTCGCACACAGTTCCGGGACACTGCGCGTTCGTCACGCAATGGTTGCCGGACGCGTCCGGGAGAATGTTCGGCCCGTAGGCGCCGCAGCCCACGAGCAGCAGAGCGAACCACCCGAGCGTTGCGGCGCGAAGTCGCATGCTCAGTTCAGCCCGCACGGGTCATTTGTGCGCACGAGCCCGGGCTGAAGCACGATCACGTACCAAAAAGCGTGTGCCACGTCGCCATCCCGCACGGGACGCGTCGCGTACTGATCCGTGTCGCGGAATCGGCTCGAGACGTATACGTCGATGCGATGGCACTGATCTCCGGACGGCGTCGCCGCGCGGATGAACGGCAATCTCACGGAGACATCGATGAGGGTTCCAGAACGCGGTCTATCGGGTGACGCGAGGTACGGCTCTTCGCGATCCCAGTGTCGGCACGCGATGCCCTGGCACGCCAACGGGCGATCCACGAAGAACCGCACGTAGACGCTCTCGTCCGGATTGGGCTCGATGACTTGAAATACGAACCCGACTTCCACCTGCGAATTGGTCTCGGTCGTATCGCGGCCGATCAAACTCCCCCCCGGTATCAACCTGCCGGCCTCGTCCCGCGTCTCCTGCTCGAGAATCAACGGCGGCGTCAGGGTCGGCCCCCCATCTCCCTCGAAAACCACGCCCCGCCCGAGCAAGCAGCTCGATCCGGCGAGACTGGAAACAAGGGCGGCGGCCATCACCCAACGCATTGAGCAGAAAGTGTACCACTCGCCGGACGTCCGTCCCGCGGCGATTTCCCCCGTGATGACGCCATCCTCCGCGCGGCCCCCCCGCGGTCGCTGCGACAGATTTGTCGCGCTTCCGGCCGCTCGCCCGCTACCCCTCGTCATCCGGAACTGGCCCGCCCGCCGCGCCCGGCGCCGGCCCGCCCTCGCGCTCCAGGTACCGAAAGATCGTTCGCGGGTCGACGCCGAGGTCGCGCGCGGTCTTCGTCCGGTTGCCGTTGTTCCGCTCGAGCACGTCGAGAATGTACTTCCGCTGAAACTCTTCTTTCGCTTTGTCGAGCGGAAGAATCGGCTGCATCTGGTCTTCCGTCAGGTCCAGATCCTCCGGGCCGATCAGCGTCTTGTCGCAGAGCACCAGCGCCTTCTTGATGCGATTTTCGAGCTGCCGAACGTTGCCCGGCCAGTCGTACTTGCGAATCGCGATCACGGCATTCGGCGTGAACCCGCGCACCTGACTCGCGAGCTCGGCGATGTACTTGTTGAGAATGAACTTCGCGATGACGATGACATCGTCGCCTCGCGCTCGCAGCGGCGGCAGGAAGATGTTCACGACATTGAGCCGGTAGAAGAGATCTTCTCGGAACGCGCCCTTCTTGATTTCCTCTTCCAGTTCGCGATTGGTCGCCGCGACGACGCGAATGTCCACTTTCTCCGGCTTGGACTCGCCGACCTTCGTGACCACGCGCTCTTGCAGCGCGCGCAGGAGCTTCACCTGCAGCGCGAGTGGCAGCTCGCCGATCTCGTCCAGGAACAGCGTGCCGCCGTTCGCGGCCTGAAACTTCCCGATGCGGGTCATTACGGCGCCCGTGAACGCGCCGCGCACGTGCCCGAACAGCTCCGACTCCATCAGGTTCTCGGGGATCGCGCCGCAGTTGATCACGACGAACGGCCCGGTCGCTCGCGGGCTGCGCGTGTGAATTTCACGCGCAATCAGCTCCTTTCCGGTCCCCGTCTCGCCGGTGATCATCACGGAGATGTCGGTCGGCGCGACTTTCTGAACTTTTCGAAACACTTCCATCATCGACGGCACCGAGCCGATGATTTCGCCGAACTTCTGGTTCTTGAGTTTCTGCGCGAGTTCGGCGTTGTCCGTTCGCAACGAGTCCAGCAACAGCGCATTCTGCAAGATCAGCGCGGCCTGCGACGCGAACACCGTCATGAGATCTAGCGCGCGCGGCGAGAACAAGTTCGCGACGCGGTCGTTGCCGAGATAGAGCAGCCCAAGCATGTCGCCGCCCGCGATCAGCGGCGCACACAGCACGCTCGACAGGCGCAAGTGCATCACCGACTCGCTGCCCGAGAACGCCGCGTCGCTCATCGCGTTGGACACGATCAACGGGCGCCGCGACTCGATGACCTTGGCGATCACCGTGTCGCTGAGTTGTCGCACGGCGTCCGGGATCGACTCTTGGCGTAGATTTCGGGCGGCGCGCACCTCCGGGCGATTGTCCCGAATGAGCACGACGAAGCCCTTCTCGGCGCCGGTGGCCTCGATCGCGCCGTCGAGCAACGCTTCGAGCAGCGCCTGGACCTCGCGGGTGACCAGCAGCCGTTCGCTGAACTGATACAACCGCCGGAGACCCACGATCTCCGCGTTCTGCGCAGCGTCCGCGGCGACCGTCTCGCCGGAATTGCGTCCGCCGGGCGCCTCGGCCTCTTCGAGGAGCGAGAAAACGAGTTCGGCATCGCCGAGCATCAGCTTGTCGTTGTGCGCCAGCCGTGCCCGCCGCTTGCGCTTGCCGTTGATCTGGATCTCCGCGACCGGGTCGACTTCGTCGAGCGAGAAGTCCCGACCGTCGAAAACGACTTGTGCGTGGTACTCCGCCACGCCCGGCGCATCGATGCTCACATCGCACGCGCCCGCACGCCCCACCGACGTCACGGCTTTGTAGATCGGATAGAGCTGACCGCGCCCGGCGGCACCGATCCAGCGCAGACAAGGCATGGGAGCTATTCCTTCCGAGACCCGGCACCGCGCCGCCGTCCGAAAACGACTCTTCAGCGCTGAACCGCGCGCAGCATACCGCCGCCCTGCAACCTGCGCCAAACCTGTTCGACAATGCTTGACATCGATCGAGTCGGGACGTTATCACGGCCACCAATTCGCGGCGTGTGTTCGGCATTCGAGAAGGGGACCGAACCGCGATCGCCAACTGGAGGTCGATTCAATGAAGCGGTTCTTCGTGATGTTCTCGGTCGCAGCGCTCGTTAGCGCGCTCGCGGTTGGCTGTGGCGGTTCGAGTTCGGATCCCGGGGCGAGCAGCAGCAGCACGCCGTCGGGCTCGTCGTCGAGCAGCGGTTCGAGCGGCACGGGCTCGTCGTCGAGCACGTCGTCCTCGTCGTCGTCGAGCGACGGCGGCGCGGCCACGCCGGCACCGTAACGACGTCCGGCGACAAGCCGGTTGTTGTGATGCGAAGCGCGGTCATCCGGGGCATCGGCCCAGGGTGGGCGCGCTTTGTGTCATTTGGGGTGCCGAGCGCTCTCAGCGGACGGCGTGATACTGCGTGCGCAAGTACGCGAGAAGCGCGGGGAGATCGGCGTCCGCCAGGCGTGCGACGGTAATTGCGCGCATGCGGCCGGAGCCCTGGCGGATCTGCTTGGTCATGCGGTCGGGCGCGAAGTTCTTGTTCACCAGCGACGGACCCACGTCCTCGGCACCGTTGGGATGGCAGCGGTTGCACGTCCGCGCGAACAACTGCGCTCCGGTCATCCGCGTCCCGCCTGCCCCGGCGTCGCCTGCGCGTGCTGCGCCAGCGTCGCCCGTCCGGGCGGCTCCAGTGGCCGGAGCGCTGGCCTGGGACGCGCGGTTTGCGTGGTCCCGCTCGGCCGCCTGCGACGATCCAGGACGCGCCGCGCCCATGAGCAGCACGCCGCCGACCAGCATCGCCGCGATGATTCCAAAGCACATTCCCCACTTCGTTCGTTCGGTTCGCGCCATCTCGTCCTCCACGACCGCCAGTCGATCTCGCGTAACGTCGGGCGGGTTATACCCGACCGCGCAGGGTTTGCGCATGCCTTTTGACGTGCGCGGACGTACGCGAATTCAACCTAGAATCGTCCGCCCAGGGCCAGCCCCCAACTCGGTGCGGGCGCGCCGGGCTGCGGGAGTGACCACGGGAGCAGGGTGAGGTTGAGACGCTGGAGCAATTCCTGCGGCGCCGGGCGGCGACGGAATTCCACTCGCTCTGCGCGATACGAGACGTTGGCGTGCACGATCCCCGCGACGCCCGTGGCGAGCAGCAGCGCAAGGCTCGTCACGTTGACCGCCTCGAGTGCGCGATACGCGGGCTCCAGCGCCGCGGGGAAATTCTCGCAGATCCCGACGCTGTTGCAGCGGCGCGGAAACAGCGTAAGGCCGAGCGCGTACGTCGTGCCCGTCGCGGCCCCCGAGAGAATGCTTCCGAGCATGAAGAACGCCCCCCACCCCGGGTCGCTGTTGACGAACTGACCCACGCCGAACGGCACGAACATCGGCCAGCGCGGCGTGCGGACGATCACGGACTCGCGCGAGAGCATGTCGATCATGCGCGCGCGGTCGGCGTCGCGGCGTCGTTGCGCGGTGTCCCGTGCGACGCGGTTGGCTTCGCGGATGCGCACGAGTTCGGGACCCATCCGCAGTCGCACTTGGTCGAAGAGCTGGACGGTTTCCGCGGCGAAGTAGGTCGCGTCCAACTGCGCGTCGGGATTGTCCCGGAGCAACTGCTCGAGCTGATTGGCCGCCTCCTCGCGACGGTGCAGGAACATCAACGCCGCTGCGTAGTATCGACGCGAGGCGGCAAGCAGCGGCGGATTCTGCAAGGCCGTTGCGCCCGAGACGAGCGCGCGGAGGCGTTGCGCGGCGGCTTCGTATTCCCCGTTCGCGTACGCGGTCTGCGCGAACACGAAGTCGTCGATCTCGTCCGCGTGCACTGTCGCAGCCACGAGAAATGTCGCAACCGCCACGGCCAACGCCAGCAACGGAGAGCGTGCCGACGACGAACTCAGTTGGGGCCGGTTCGAGCCCCGGCATCCACGAACGTCGAAGCGCGACTCGAGGGATTCGCGGTGCATAGATTGCTGGCTCGAATCGGGAACGCACCGGTACCCTCCGGAACGTCCACGACCACGAGCGAGTCTTGGCACCCGGCGATATTTCGCACAAGCCGGAAGCTGTGCCGCCCGACGGACAGAACCGGCGCGTTCGTCGATGATCCAAACTGCTGGGTGGGTCCGTCGTCGATCCGGAACGCGACACTGGGCGGTGAGAAGTTGAGGTGAACTTCGCGCTGGGGGACGGCCTGCGCAACCGCATGCGTCTGCCGCCCAGCGCCGTTCCCATTCGTTCGGCCGGCAACGGCGGTTGCCCGCGCAAGCGTTCCGGGCCCTTGCGTGGCCGCAGGCGGCGTCACGGCCGCGAGCATCACCGCGGGCGGGCCCCCATCAGGTCCGGCACGGGTGGCCAACGCCGGCCCGACGACAGGTGTCACCGGGGTGATCGGCGGGTCCAACGATCGAGTGAGCGCGGCAACGGGGGCGTCCGGTCGCACCGTCGGCGGGCGCGGCTGCGCGGTGTGCTGCGATCGCAGCCGCGGCACGATGAGCACCACGGCCGCGGCGGCCGCACTCGCAGCGAGCGCGACGATGGCGCCCGCGGTCAGCCCGCGACGCACACGGCGGCGCCGCGCGATGCTGTGGACGAGTGTGAGTACGCGCGCGTTGGTCGGATCGAGCGCCAGAGCACGGTTGAAGTATCCGAGGGCGTCGTGTGTGCGTCCCTCTTTGCGCGCGCGCACGCCGAGGTCTGGCAACCGCGCGAGCAAGTCGGTGCGATGCTTCTGTGCGAACGTCTCCGGGTCCTTGAAATACGTCGCAAGCTGCGCGACGGGCTTGTCCCAACCAACTTCCGCGACGAATTCTGCGAGCGCCGCACGTAGCTCCGCTGCGCTTTGCCACCGATCGGCCGGCTCGCGTTGCAGGCACTTGCGAATGATCGTCGCGAGCTGGTGCCCGATCCCCGGCGCGGCACGGAGCGGATCGGGATAGTCCGCCTCGAGAATCTTGCGCAGCAACGCGAACGCTTGCGGAGCTTCGAACGGCAAGCGTCCAACGGCCAGCGCATACAACACCGTTCCGGTCGCGAAAATGTCTGCGCGCGCGTCGATGTCGCGGCGTCCCTCGATCTGCTCGGGGGCCATGTGCGCGGGCGATCCGAGCACCTGGCCTGTCACGGTCATCGTGTGAATGTCCGCGACGAACGCGATCCCGAAGTCCGTGAGCTTCAGCGTGCCGCCCGTCTGCAACATGATGTTGTCGGGTTTCACGTCGCGATGGATCACGCCCTGGCCGTGCGCGCACGTCAGGGCGTCGCAGAGCACCATTCCGATGACCGCGACGACCTCCGGCGGGAGATTCGGGTGCTTCTCGGCGAACGCACGCAGGGTCGGCCCTTCGAGTAGCTCCGAAACCATGAAGCTCTCGGAGTCCGCTTCGTCCGCAAAGTCGTAGACTTCGACGATGTTCGGGTGCTTGAGCCTCGCGGCCGCCACGGCCTCGCGTCGAAAGCGCGCCTTGCTCTCCGGGTCGGTCGACAGGTGCGGATGCAGCACCTTCAGCGCGACGTCTCGCTGCAGCGTCGGATGCCGTGCACGGTACACCACGGCCATGCCGCCATGGCCCAACTCCCCGAGCACCTCGTACTTGCCGATGCGCCGCGGTACAGCGTCGACGGATTCTTGCTGCAAAGCTACGCGGAGTCTACCCGCGGAGCCGCGCACGCGGCAAGCCCGCGCGGTGCGATTGTCTGCACAGGAAATCCCGTGGTGTCACGGCCTTGCGGCGCTGCAGCCACGATAAAACCACACGCCCTGCCCGGCGGCACCGTCCATTCCTCGCCCGCCCAGGACCACGACGTTACCCGTCGATACGCCGATCAGCGATGGGTCGGTCACTGCGAGCGTCGCGAGAACGCGGCCTGGAGCCGGCCGGCCCGGCGGATCGACGAGTACCGACTCGACGTCCATCACGGGCCCAGCGGCGTCGCGGCCGCCCGCAATCACCACGCGACCGCCGTCTGCCAACGCGCCCCGCGCGGAGTGGCGCCGGTGCGAAAGCCACGGACCGCGCGACAAAACCGCCGTGCACGAGCCCGGCGTGCGCAGCAAGCAATCGCCGTCGATCAGTGCGTCGTCCATCGCGAGCGAGCCGTCGCGATTGACTCCACCGAGCAAGAGCACGAGCGGATGGTCCGTCTCGCTCGAGTACACGACGACGGTCGCGCGAGATCGCACTTCCAATTCGGGGTCGCCGAGCGAGAGCGCGCCGGTTGAGCCCTGCGGTCCGTACGCTTCGAACAGCGGCGCGCCGTCGGCCTGGCCGCCCGCAACCAGCCAGCGACTCGCCAGCGCGTCGGTCGCCGCTTGCAGCAGGAACACGGCAGGGCGCCGGCGCGGTGTTGCGAGCGTGCGAG
>ORMF010036311.1_pt1 | contig 13058 bp, 10 predicted proteins | sample 1779871 | NCBI WGS metagenome assembly ORMF01 (sample SAMEA104232316, study PRJEB22302) | groundwater metagenome | biome: forest; feature: aquifer; material: groundwater | place: USA | collected 2011-08-07 | depth 5.4 m | reverse complement strand
GGGCCGGGACTTGAACTCGGGGTGGAACTGGACGGCCATGAACCAGGGGTGTCCCTTGAGCTCGACGATCTCCGCCAGGTTCTTCGACGGGTTCACGCCGGTGACCCGCAGGCCCGCGTCCTCGGCTATGTCGGTCCCCGCCACGAAGTGTTCGCAAAACATTTCACCCGCGACCTCGGTGGCTTACGGGCGTCGCTCCTGAATGGCAAGCACCAGGCCGGGGACTTTGAGTTCGCCCGGCACGCTGCCGGCACGAATTTCGAGGCCTTCATGGCCTTGGGCGACGGACTGTATCTGATCTGCAACAACACGCAGTTTTCGATGGATGAAATCGCGAAAAACCCCCGCTGGTTGAGCGCGCAGGTACCATTTGCCGACCTCAGTGAGCGAGTGTGTGCCTGTTCGCCCGCTTACGCCAATTGATCAAATGGTAGGGACAGCGCGCTGCGCTGTCCTGCGCCGCGTGCAGCGGCGCAACGCGTTCACCAGAGACTCGCGTTGCCTCGACAGAGTTCCAGCCCTGCACGGGCCGGGGTCGTAGCAGCGCGACGCCCCTACCTCACTTCAGCAAACCCTGTTTCAGGAAAAATCCGTACGCCGCCACGAGCGCAAAGCCCATGAAACGGGGCAGGCGTCCCATGGCGCCCACGAACAGCAGGTGGATCACGGTCGCGCCGCTGATGACATACACGCCGGTCAAAAAGAAGTCCGGCAGCTTGAGCGTGTGATGCAGTGCGAAGATGCCGACGCACAGTGGCAGGCAGATGTGGCCGTCGCCGACCTGGGACGTGTAAACGACTTCCGGCTTTCTTCGCCAGCCGTAGTAGAGCGCGAGAATCGCGTTCGGCAGCACCATCAACCAGCCGCTCAACCAGCCGAGATTCTTCGCGCTGATGAATCCGCTGTGGATTCCCGCGAGCCACGTCATCAGCCAGTCAATGCTCACATACGACGCGTAAGCCCCCAGGCCGAGCAACGCCAGATTGAAAGGCAGTTTCCAACCCAAGGACTTTCCTTGCCGCGCATTGGTCTTCAGCACCTCGAAGACGTGGAAGCATTGCCAGAACAAAAACAAACCCACGAGGACCAGGCCGTCGTTAAACGTCAAACGTCCGTCCCGACCCAGGGCCCAGACCGCGCCGGTGAAGAATAGCACCGCCGTGAGCGTGAGCAGCATCGAGAGGCGATGAAGCTGATCGGCCGACTGGCCGCCCCCCTTCTTGGATTTTCCCTTCGGGGCTACCAGTGGTTTCACCTGCCAGATAATCGCGGGCAGGCCGATGAGCAGGGTCAGGTTCGTTACGTTATTGACCAGCGCGTTGGTCATCACGTCTTCGCCTGGGCCGCCTTTGCGCGCGAGCAGGAAGGCGAAGATCAGATTTCCGATGCCGGAGCAATACGGCATGATGAGCGTGCCCAGCACCGTGCCCTCGAAGCCGCCGTCGCTCATCGCCTCCAGCCGCCAGATCATCAGCAGCGACGCGGCGATGAACAGGCCGAGGAACGCCCAGGGCGACCACGCGCCGGTGCTTTCGATCTGATGAATCCACGAATTCAAGGCGCGCAGTTAAGCAACCGGGAGGTGGTTTGGCAAATACGCATGCAAGGCCGGCTCATTGGCTGTTGATGTTCGCCATAACCTCGACCGCTGATAAGCCAAAGACTTTCACGGTTTTGTGGCGCGACGTGTGGCCGTAGATCAGTTCCACTTTGCTGCGCGGGCAATCCAGCGTGTCCGCCAGCAGACGTATCAATGCTTCGTTTGCTGCCGCGTCCACCGGTGGCGCGGTGACTTTGATGCGTAACTCGGCGCCGAGTGGTTCGCCAATCTGGTTCTTTGAGGCGCGGGGTTGGAGCTTGATGGCGAGCGTGACACCGTCGGGTTGCACGGTCAGGTAGGTGGGCAGCGGAGAGTCGTTCATGCGGGGCGATTCGCTGAAATTGTTGTTGTCTGACCGTGCAATCTCCGGGGATTTTGCCAGAATCCTTTCCCAGATGAACAACAAAATGTCTTGGGCAGCCATCGCGTTGGTGGTCGGTTTCGGACTGGCCGGCTGTGAATCGTCACGTTACGAGCCGTCAACCGTGCTCCCCGGAGGCCAGCCGGCGGTGATGCCGGTGCAGCCGCAGTTGGCCGAGATCGAAACGCTGGCTCACGCCGCTGCGCAACCACCCGCCCCGACCGAGGGCGAAGGCTGGCGTGCCTTGTTCGACGGCCGGTCGCTCACGGGTTGGAAGGTCACGGACTTCAAACAGGGTGGGGGCGTGGAGGTGCGGGACGGTTTGCTGGTGTTCCTCAAGGGGGACAATTTCGTGGGCGTCAATTGCACGAACGAAATACCGAAGACGAACTACGAAATGACGCTGGAAGCGATGCGCGTGGCGGGCGATGACTTTTTTTGCGGGCTGACGTTTCCGGTGAACGATTCGTTTTGCAGCCTGATTCTTGGTGGCTGGGGCGGCGGGGTCGTGGGTTTGTCGAACCTCGATGGCGCGGATGCCTCGGAGAACGAGACGACGCAGTTCATTACGTTTGAGAAGGGGCGGTGGTATCGCATCCGGCTGCGCGTGACCGAGCAAAAAATTGAAGCCTGGGTCGAGCAGAAGAAAGTCGTCGATGTAAACACAGTTGGTCGGAAAGTTTCGTTGCGGTTTGGCGACATTGAACGATCCAAGCCGCTCGGACTCGCGTCGTGGAGCACGACTTCGGCCTTTCGCGGCATCAAACTTCGCGCGGTGACGGCCCCATAAGTTCCCGGGCGGCGACCACGTCACGGCCAATCTGTTCCCGCAAGCCTTCCACCGAGGAAAACTTCTTTTCGGCGCGCAGCCGGACCGCAAAAGTGACTTCCATTTCCTCGCCGTAAATCTGGCCGCTAAAGTCGAGCAAGTGGGCTTCAACGCGCAGTTGCGGGGTCGGTTGTTGGAGCGTCGGGCGATAGCCAAGGTTGACGACGGCGCGATGGGTTTGGCCGCCGACGGTGGCGTGCGCGGCATAAACGCCATTCGGCGGCAGGACAAAGCCGGTCGTTTCAAGGTTCGCGGTGGGGAAGCCGAGTTGGTGGCCGAGTTTGTCGCCCGCAACAATCTTCGCCGCGAGGGAGTAGGGGCGGCCGAGCAGTTGGCTGGCGGCGTCAAAGTCGCCCGCGCGGATGGCTTCGCGGACCCGGGTGCTGCTGACGATCTGGCCATCGAGCGCAACGGCGGCGATACCGTGAACGGTGAAGTTCAACTCCGCGCCCAGTTTTTGCAGGAGAGCGACGTTGCCGCTCCGCTGGTGGCCGAAGACGAAGTCCGCACCAACGCAGATGCTGTGGATGGGGACGAGATCGCGGGCAAGCTGGCGAATGAAGATTTCGCCGGTTTGTTCGCTGAACACATGGTCGAAGCGGAGCAGGAGCAACGCGTCCGCGCCGAGTGATTCGATGGTGCGAACTTTTTGCGGCAGGGAATAGATCAACGGCGGCACGCGGTCGGGCGCGACGATGGCGCTGGGGTGACGGTCAAATGTGAGCACCACAGCGATGCCGTCGTGTTTGCGGGCGTCGGCGATGGTCTGGCGAATGATTTGCTGATGACCAAGGTGGACGCCGTCGAAGACACCGATGGCGAGGCAGACTTTCCGCCCGTGAGCGTTTAGCTGATGGGCGTTCTGGATCGTATTCACGGGCGGACAAGCTCCAAAATCCAAGCGCCAAGCACCAGAGAAATTCCAAGCACCAACCGCCCAGCCCGGCGAGAACGATAGTCGCCGCAACCTTTGAAGCTTGAAGGTTGGTGCTTCTCTGGAGGTTGGAGGTTGGTGCTTGGAAGTTTCACGCCGCCGCCAGTTTTAGAAACGGAATCACTTTCTTCTCCAGTTCCGCCGCTGTGAGCTTCAGCACGGAGTCCAGTGGCGTGGCGTCGGCCACGTCAAATTTGCCGGAGACGCTGCGGCGCAAGGTGGTCAGGTGCGCGCCGCAGCCGAGTTTCTGACCGAGATCGTGGGCGATGCTGCGAACGTAGGTGCCTTTGGTGCTGGCGAGCTTGAAGGTCCCGATCGGCTCCCGGTAATCGGTGAAACGAAAGTTGTAGATGTGAATGAGGCGCGGCTCGCGCTCCACCACGATGCCTTGGCGCGCCAGTTTGTAAAGCGGCACCCCGTTTTTCTTGATGGCGGAAACCATCGGCGGGACCTGCATCTGGTCACCGATGAAGGTCGCGGCGGAGGCGTTGAGTTCGTCCAGCGTGATCGGCGGGACGGGCAGGGAGGCGACGAGCTCGCCGTCGGCGTCGTAGCTATCGGTGGTCTCGCCAAACTTCATCGTGCCTTCATAGACCTTGTCGTCGCCCATGAGTTTTTCGGAAAGTTTCGTGCCCCGGCCGAGGACGATGATGAGCAAGCCGGTGGCATTGGGATCGAGCGTGCCGCAGTGGCCGACTTTCTTGATGCGGAACTGGCGGCGGATGGCGTCCACGACATCATGGGAGGTCGGGCCGCTGGGCTTGTCAATGAGCAGGGCGCCGTCGAGCGCGGTGAAGTCTTGCATGGTGAAATTAATTGGCGGAAATGATGCCCAACCTCATGGCCTCGTCGCAAATCTTTGCGCCGATCTTCTTTTTTAACTCCTCGATTCGTTCAAACCGCTCGCTCTCCAGTCCGGCTTCAACGAGACATCGCTTGATCTGCCACCAGCCGGCGTCCCAATGCTCCACTTTGTATTTCGCCGTCGGCAGGTTTTTGAACTCTTTGAAAAACGTCTGGTAAATCTCGCGGCCCAGTTCCAGCAGTTCTTCGCTCGCGGCGTCCAGCTTTTGTACGGCAATCCATTTGGTGATGAAGCGGTCTTCGGTATCCGCTTTCAGTGAGCGCGTGATGTCGGAATCGGAAACCTCCCACTTCTTCACGGCGGAAACTTTGAACGGGAAAAAATGATTCTTGATGTGAAAGGTCTCCCCCTTGTAGGCGATATTTCGCAGCGACGCGGTGTGATTGGAGTCGGCAAAGAGATTCCACACGGCACACTGCCTCGTGAAACTAACACTCGGTTTCGCTTCGGGCTGGAGAAACTGGTCGCGGTCATTCACCCAATTTTTGCGGACGTTCTTGCGGACGGCGTGGACGATCATCGCCTGGTCGAAGTTTTCCGGCACGACGGACAATGCACCCGCGCTCACATACGGCCCGGAGAGCAAAGCCACATTGTTGTGGTGCTGAACATCGTTGCCGTTGCACATGAGCGAGGCAAGAAAGCCCTTGGCAATACGGTCGCGGACGTCCGTGTTGCCTCCCTTCACGGAAATCGCACTGCCGAGCGGCGGGAAAATTTCCGTGGCGTCCGGACGCTCGATCCACTTGCTCAAGAAACGGTCGCGATGTTCGGACACTAGAAGCTTGCGGCCAATCTTGCTTGTGTCGTCATCCAGCACCGTCACTTCCATCTTTTGGTCTTCGAGCCTTTTCTTCTTGGTCAAATCCCAGACGAGGAATCCAACGGGAAACGGATTCGCCGCCTGCGTGCCGGAAAAATTTGCCGACGAGAACACGAAGCCGTCTTCAAAACCGAACTGGAAAACCTGGTCGCGAAATTTCTGGTCGTTGTTCGAGTTGACGTATTTGAGTGTGGAGAAAAGTCCGAGGTGCGCCTGCCGGCCCGCGAACTCCTGCCGGATGCGAAAAAGAAATTGGGCGAACAACTCGCGCGAAACCTCGCCGAGCCCCCATTCGTGCATGAGCGGGCGGATTTTAGTGTCGCTGACACTCTTTTTGCTTTCGCCGGAGTAACCGGCTCTCTGCGACGTGGCGAACGGCGGATTGATGAAGATGATCCACTTGATGTCCGGGTTCAGCAGGTCGCGGACAAGATTGTCCGGTCTTTTGCGCGCCCGATCAAAGAGGGATTGGTCATCAAACACGCTTTCAACGTCATCATTCAGGTAGTCGTATTGAAACACGGTTGCTCCGGGAAACACGCGCTGGCAATGCTGCACATCCTCCTGGTGTAACGTCGAAAGATAGATGCTCGGATAGGCGTCCGCCGGGAGAAACCATTCGAGGTTGCCCGTGCCAGCGGCCATGTCCCAAAGGCGATAACCCTTCGTCCACCACTTCGGGCCGATGACGCGCTCCAGATAGCTGTGCGCCTTGCGCGCGAATGGCACGGGTGTGAAAAACTCCCCGGTGAAACGGCGGATGGGATCATCCGTGAGCCGATCAACCTTCGCCAGAATGTTGCGGGCGGCAGCGGCGTCGGTGACTTTCTCGTAGTTCGACCAGAACCATTCGTATTCCTTCGGCAGGATTTTCTTGGCGCGCTTCTCCTCCGGGCCGATGAGGAATACAACTTTGTTCTCCGCGCGGTTGTATTCCGAACGCCCTTGCTGAATATCGCAAAGAAAGTAGCGTGAGGATTTCGTGCCGTTGCGGACGGCGTCGCCGAAACACTGGTTCCAGTAATCAAACACCTCCTCAAAGTTGTCCTCGGTGATGAGTTTCTTGACCCGAAAATCCAACTCCGGTTGTTTTCTGCGGTGCGTGTCCAACCATTGTGAGAACAACTCGTATTCCGCCTCTTCAAGAACTTCAAACACCTTGATGGCTTCCGTCTCTGCTGCCGCCGTGATGTCGGCGACAAGCTTTTCATCCGGCTGGCTCGGCGCGAGTTCCCAATCGTATTTGGTTTCGTTGCCGAAAAATCTTTTCCACCGGTGCGTCTCGGTGAAGAACGCCTGATCGGAATCGGCGACACAAATGACCGGTGGGACGACCTTGTCGGCATGGCCGAGGCGCAGGCGTCGGACGTAATACATCACCTGCGCGAGAACGGCAGCGCGGGCGTCGCGTTTCTGAAGGCTGCGGGAGAATTTGAATTCAAAAAAGATTTCCGGCGAATAAAGGTCGTGACGAAATTCGGTGTCGTAATCCAGCTCGAAGTGCGCGGCGTAGGCGTGTTTGACTTCCTCCTCGGTCTTTGCCTTGAGTAGCGCCTTGCTGAAGCTGGAAATTTTTTTGGCCATTCGGGTCGCGACTTTGTTTAGCAGGCAAACCACGCGAGCGCGAGAAGGAAAGTGTCAGCGCGCTTGGTTGATCGCCTTTTTGATGGCGGCCACGACGCGGCGTTGGGTGGCGAGCGGACTGCCGACGAGGCGGGCGCCGGCGGCGGCGGGATGACCGCCCCCACCGAACTGGCTGCAAATGTCGTTGACGTTCACCTGGGCGCTCTTGGAGCGAAGGCTGATGCGCGTTACCTCCGGTTCGATTTCCTCGAAGACGCAGGCGACGACGACGGGTTCAATGGCGCGGATGTGGTCAATCAGGCCCTCGGAGTCCGCGCTGTCCGCGCCGGTGCGGGAGAAGTCCGCTTGCTTGAGCCAGAAGTAGGCGATGCGGTCGCCGTGGGTGAGGCGGAACTTGTTGTAAACGTGCTTGAGCAGGCGGGCGCGGGGCAGGGGATAGGATTGGTAAACTTCGTCGCAAATTTTCGCGAGGTTTGCGCCACGCCTGACGAGTTCCGCCCCAACGTGGAAGGAGCCGGGACGCGTATTTGGATATTGGAACGAGCCGGTGTCGGTGGACACAGCGGTGAACAGGCAGTCGGCGATTGGTTTGGTGATCGGCCAGCGGGCGGCCTTGAGCAGACGGAAAATCAATTCGCCCGTGGACGGCTCGCGCGGGGAAACCCAATTCAAGTCGCCATAGCGGGTGTTGCTTTCGTGATGGTCAATGTTGATAAGCAATTTCCGCTTGGCAACGTATTTGCCGACCGTCCCGAGGCGCTCGAAGCTGGCGCAATCGGTAGCGATGACGAGATCAAACTTCTGGCCGGGCCGGGGTTTTTGGATGTCGCTGTTGGGATCGAGGAACTTGTACTTCTGGGGTACGGGATCCTGATTCCAGCAAACGACTTTCTTGCCCTCGGCCCGCAAGGCGAGCATGAGGCCGAGTTGCGAACCGGCACAGTCGCCGTCGGGTCGCATGTGGCCGACGATGCAGACGGTACGCACGGCCCGGATGGCCTCAAGGATGCGAATAACAATTTGCGGGTGGCTTTTCATCAGCGGGTGGCCGGGCGGTCTCAGGGCTCGGGAATTTGTTCCGCAATGGGCGCGGTCTGGTCCAGCTCCTCGATGATTTGCATGACGCGATTGCCCCGGACGATGGAGTCGTCAATGACGAAGCGCAGCGTGGGGGTGTAGCGGAGGATCACGGACTTGGCCACGAGTCCCTGCAGGCGCGAACGATGTTCGGTGAGCAGCGCCATCCCGCGCTTCTGCTGATCGGCGCTGCCGAGAATACTGATGAAAACGACGGCGGATTTGAGGTCGCCGGTGCAGTCAACGTCGTTGACGGAGATCAGGCCGGCTTCGCTCACGTTGAATTCGCGGCGGATGGCCTCGCCGATGGCGCGCTTGAGCAATTCGCGGACTCGTTGTTGACGGAGATTGGCCATGGCGGTGTGGGATTAAGAGTAAGATGCTGATTAAGATCAAGCGATCAGCGACCGGCGCTGCTTCTCATAATCTTCATCTTATTCACAATCATAATCACCTGGTTCTTATAATTTCGCCGCCACCTTTTCGATGGTGTAACACTCGACCACGTCCCCGACCTGGATTTCTGAAAAGCCCTCGATGCGAATGCCGCACTCGAGCCCGGCGCGGACTTCGTTGACTTCGTCCTGGAAGCGGCGCAGCGACTGGGTGACGCCTTCGTAAATGACATCTTTGCGGCGACGCACACGCACCTTGCCGCGGACGATGCGGCCCACCGTGACCATTGAGCCGGCGACGGGCATGCCTTTGGAGAGTTCAAACACCTGGCGCACTTCCGCCGAGCCGACGATGACCTCCCGGGCGATGGGATCCAGCAAGCCCGCCATGCCGTCCTTCACCTGGTCAATGAGTTCGTAGATGATGGCGTAAAGTTTGACCTGCACGTTGGCGTGCTTGGCCTTTTCCGCAGCCGTGCTGTCCAGCCGCGTGTGGAATCCCAGAATGACGCCGTGCGAAGCGGAAGCGAGCGCGACATCGTTTTCGCTGATCGTGCCGACGTCGCTGTGGATGACTTCGAGCGCGACTTTGTCGGTGTCAATTTTCTTGAGCGCCTCGACGATGGCTTCGACGGAACCTTGCGTATCGGCTTTGACGACCACTTTGAGGGTCTTGCCGGCCTGGGAATCGAGGGTGGCAAATAGATTCTCCAGCGTGACTTTCGACTTCGCCTCGAGATTTTCGGTGCGATCAGCCTGGGCGCGTTCAGCGGCGAGATCCCGGGCGGCACGTTCGTTCTCGCACACGCTGAATTCGAGGCCGGCGTCGGGCACGCCATTGAGGCCGAGAATTTTTACGGCGACCGACGGCGAAGCTTCCTTCAGGCGCTTGCCCTCCTCGTTGATGAGCGCGCGGGCCTTGCCGTAAAATTCGCCGCAGAGGATGACGTCGCCAACGCGGAGCGTGCCCTTGCGCACGAGGACGGTGGCGATGGGGCCGCCGGGTTCGATGCCGGATTCGATGACGTTGCCCTTCGCCATGCGGTCGGGGTTGGCCTTCAACTCCAGCAGGTCGGCCTGGAGCAAAATCATTTCCAGCAGCTTGTCCACCCCCTGTTTCGTGAGTGCGGAGCAGTCCACAAAAATCGTTTCGCCGCCCCAATCATCGGGCACGAGACCTTTTTCCTGCAACTGCTGGCGCACCTTCATCGGATTCGCGTTCGGGTGATCGCATTTGTTGACGGCGACCAGGATCGGAACGCGCGCGGCTTTGGCGTGGTTTAACGCTTCAATCGTTTGCGGCATCACGCCATCATTGGCGGCGACCACGAGCACGACGATGTCGGTCACGTTCGCCCCGCGGGCGCGCATGGAGCTGAACGCGGCGTGGCCGGGCGTGTCGAGGAAGGTGATCTGTTGCAGATCGTTCTTCCGTTCCGGGTGCGGGAAGGAAATGGTGTAAGCGCCAATGTGCTGCGTGATACCACCGGCTTCGCCGGCGGCGACGTTGGCTTTACGCACCACGTCGAGGAGGGAGGTCTTGCCGTGGTCAACGTGGCCCATGATCGTGACGACGGGCGGACGCGGCTTGAGTTGTTCCGGTTTGTCCTCGGTATCAACTTCAATTTGTATGACGGGCGCATGAACCTGACCTTCACCCTTGGCGCGCTTCTCGACTTCAAACTTGAAGCCATACTTGGCGGAAATTTGTTGCGCGACTTTTTCGTCAATGGCTTGGTTGACGTTGGCAAAAACCCCCGCTTCCATCAGATCGGCAATGATCTTGAACGGCTTCTGCTTGAGCTGTTCGGCTAGTTCGCGGACGACGATAGGGGGCTTGATGATGATGACCTGCGCGCCCTCGGGCAGTACGAATTTGGGCGCAGCGGGCTTGGCGGGCTCGGTTGATCTTTGACCGCCCGTCGGTCTTTGCTGGCCGGGAAATCTCTGGCCCGGGCCGCCGGCACCGCCGCGCATCGGGCGATTGTCGCCCCGGCGCAGGAAATCCGTGCGACCTGGTTCCACCGGGCGTCCGGCCGGTTTGACATTGCCGCCGCGATCACCCGGTCGGGGTGCGGGTCTTTGCGTCAGTTGAATGAAGCCAACTTTTTCACCAACCTTGGGTTTGTGCGGCTCAATGGGTGCCGGGGGCGCGACTGGAGTGGCGGGTGCCGGTGCTTTCGAGGTTTCCGCGCCGGTGGATTTTAGCTCAGGCTCCGGAACTTCGACAATTGTTACCGGCACCGGAGCGGGAGGCTCAACGGGTGGCGGGGGCGGCGCGGAGACGATGAGGATCGGTTCAGGGGGCGCAGGTTTGGGTGGTTCCGGCGGCGGTTTGGGGGCGGCGAGTTCCGGATGGTCCTTGAGGATCTGCTCTTCGAGATACTCGGCGGTGATTTTATCGAGCGAGCTGGAGGGGACTTTCGCGGCGGCAATGCCCAAAGCCTTGGCTTTGGAGATGACTTCCTTGTTCTCCAGGCCGAGCTTCTTCGAGATGTCGTAAATGCGTACGGGCATAATTCTTCCAAACCAACCACCTATTTGGGCCATGCGCCTTCATAGGTCTAAATCCAACCGAACGGCAATGACTTGACCGCAACCATGGCTAATCCGTTGCCGGGGCTTCGCCAACTTTTAACGTGCGGCGCAAGGATTCAGCGCGGACGGCGTTCAACACGGCGCCCGCCTGATCACCAATTTGCGGAATGTCCGCGAGGTCGCTCTCTTCGGCTTGCAACAAATCTTCCAGGCGCGTCAGTCCGGCGTGAACCAGCGCATCCGCTTGTTCGCGGGTAACGCCTTCGATGGCCGCCAGCAACTCCACGGCCTCGGCTACTTTTTCTTCAAAACCGTGAGCGACTACAACTTCAGCTTCGATGTCCACCTGCCAGCCGGTGAGCTTCGACGTGAGCCGGGCGTTTTGGCCGCGCTTGCCGATGGCGAGCGAGAGCTGATCGTCACTGACGATGATTCGGGCTCGCTTGCGGGGCTCGTCCAATTCAAAGGATTTGAGCGTGGCCGGCGAAAGAGCATTGGTGATGAAGTTGCGGATGTTTGAGTCCCAACGAATGATGTCCACCTTCTCGTTGTTCAACTCCCGAACGATGTTCTTGACGCGTTGGCCGCGCAACCCGACACACGCGCCGACGGGATCCACCTTGGCGTCGCGCGTCCACACGGCGAGCTTGGTGCGGAAACCGGGTTCCCGCGCAATGCCCTTGATCTCGATGGTGCCGTCGTTGATCTCAGAAACTTCAATCTGAAAAAGTTTGATGACGAAACGCGGGTCGGCGCGGGATAGGATGATTTCCGGCCCGTGCGGCCCTTGCTCCACGGCCTTGACGAAACAACGAATGCGCTCGCCCACCTGATATTCCTCGGTGGGCACCCGCTCCTTGTTCGGAAGCAGCGCTTCGTATTTCCCGAGATCCACCAGGACGTCCGAACGATCAAAGCGCCGGACTGTCCCGCTGATGATGTCGCCGACGCGGTCCTTGAATTCAGCGAAGATGAGCGCCTTCTCCGCCCGGCGGAGTTGCTGCATCAACGCCTGTTTGGCATACTGCGACGCGATCCGCCCAAAGCCGGTGGGCGTGACTTCGATCTCCATTTCCTCGCCCACCTGGGCATCGGGTTTGATGCGCCGGGCGTCGAAGACGGAAATCTGGTCGTGCTTGGAGATGACTTTTTCCGAGACGATGAGCTTGGCGAAGGCTTGAATGTCGCCGTTCTTGGGGTCAATCGCCACGCGTAATTCGCGCGCCGGGCCAACGGCCTTTTTGGCGGCGGACAGCAAAGCTTCCTGGACCGCGCCAATCAGGACATCACGGCTGATGCCCTTCTCGCGCTCCCAGAATTCCAAGACTGCTAAAAAATCGGCGTTCATAAGCTCATTACGGCATTCCCATCGGGGGAACAAAAAAGCCGGCAGATTGTTACTCTTCCGACTTGGCCAACCGGTTTCACCCGGCAACTTTACCGTTCAATTAACAGCTTAGAAAACCTGACATTGCCTCGTCAAGCCCAAAGGACAGTTGGTTTTGGCCGGATGACCCGCCCGGTCTTGGGGTAGCAGACTGGGGTTATTGTGCTGTCCCCCGGGTAATTGAAAATTTCTGAGACGTGGCCAAGGCGCTCGCTTCTTAGCGTAGACGCCCTGTCCACGGGTTCTGAAGGATTTCCAATGCTGAGTCACCAACTAACGGACGATCCACCCGCCGCCGATGACGAGGTCGTCCTGGTAGAAAACCGCCGCCTGTCCGGGTGTGATGGCGCGTTGAGGCGTGTGCAATTTCACCTTCGCCCGCCCGCCCGGTTGCGTTATCACCGTCGCGGGGGTGCCCGGATGGTTGTAGCGAATCTTTGCCGTCACTTCGATCGAATCCGGCGGCCCGGCAAACGCGATCCAATTGCAGCGGTCCACGGTGAATTCGTCCCGGTCGAGCGCGGAATCATCGCCCACCACCACGCGGTTGCGCTCCGCGTCGAGTTCGATCACGTAAAGCGGTTGGGGCGAGGAAAGGCCCAACCCCTTCCGCTGGCCGATGGTGTAAAACTCGATGCCGTCGTGATGCCCCAAGACGTGGCCGG
>ORMF011440499.1_pt1 | contig 13059 bp, 7 predicted proteins | sample 1779871 | NCBI WGS metagenome assembly ORMF01 (sample SAMEA104232316, study PRJEB22302) | groundwater metagenome | biome: forest; feature: aquifer; material: groundwater | place: USA | collected 2011-08-07 | depth 5.4 m | reverse complement strand
GTGCAGGTAGTGTGGTTCGATAGCGAAAGGAACGGATCGAGTACTAATGGAGAAGTTGGCGTTCAGCCTTGGCCTGATCGTTGCGGCGCGCGCAAGGGCCGGCTGCAAGCCTCTTTCAAAGAAAACGTGATTGATTACAGGCGCATCCTGAAGGTCCTGAAAGCAACCGGCTACGGGGCTACATCGGCATCGAGTACGTCTGGATCGACTGGGAACACTGCAACGAAGTGGACAACCTCTCGGAGACGATTCAGCTCCGGGACTTTCTCCGCGCAAAGATAAAGGTTTGATTATGTTTACGATTGGCCTGGCGATGAAGCTGCGCCCGGGCGCTTACGAGAAATACAAACTCGCGCACGACAACATCTGGCCGGAACTGGCCGACGGGATGCGCGCGAACCAGGTGAGCATGGCGATTTACCGCGACGGCGACCGGCTGTTCCTGTTCGCCGCCGCGCCGAGCGAGGCGCACTGGGAGCGCAGCCGGCAGGACCCGGTTCTGACGCGCTGGGGCGCCTGGATGACGGAGTTCCTCGAAAACGACGAGCCAGGCGGCATCGCCTTCAGCAACTTGCCGAAAGCTTTCGGGTTTGGTGAATTCAAATAAGTCCAAACTTTTTGTGAATCGTCGCCACCTGATTTCGCTCGTGTGCCGATGGGCCGTCCTGCTGGGATTGTCAGGGCAGGTCCTTGCCGCGGATCCAGCCGCCGTCTTCCGCCTCGAGACCGATCCCGCTCGCGCTCGCCTCCCGGTGTTGAGTTGGGACACGGAGGGTGGAGATCGTGCCGGGATGAATCTGCTGCGAACGGGAACCGCCATCGGACTGCGGGTCAAAGTGAACGGCCAATGGAGTGGCGGCGAAACATTCGAAACCCAGGTGGAGAAGGTGGGCGTTGCGGAGACGCGCTATCGTCTCGTCATCGCGCCGGACGCGGACTTGGAGTGGCGCGTCCGTCCGGGCGCGGGTCAACTGACGATGACCTTCCTCGCCCGAGGCGCAGGGCTGCACCAGGTGGAGGGCATCGAGTTGGGATTCCCGTTCGACCCGCGCGTGGCGGCGACCACGCTGTTGCCCTCGGCTTGGGATGCGGATGGAACCATTCACCTGCCCGCCGTGATCAGCGCGCCGGACTTTGGCCAGATGCGCCTTGCCGCCGCTCCGCCCGCAAACCTCAAGGGCCGGCTGGTCGGCAGTCGCGGCAATCACACCGTGGACTTCACGGTGGAACTGAGCGTGCCGCGCGCGGACGAAACGATTTCCCTTTCGCTTGAGCCGGTGCGTCTGCCGATGCCCGCCGGCCTGAAAGACAAATCCCTTTGGCGCGCGACGCGCCGCGGCTGGTTCAACGCCTTTCAACCGAGCGCGCAGTGGGGAGACCAGGGCAATCGCTTCAGCGCGCCCGCCGGCATCCTCGCCAACAACGTGGTCAGTGATCCGGTGAGTTGTCTCCTGCATCTTTGGGCCGACCAAGTCTTGCTGACGCCGCGGTTCGCCACGGATATTCCACTGCCCGACCTGGTCCAGCGCACGGTGGATTGGTGGCTCGACCACCGCACCAAACCCACCGGCGAAGTTATCGCTTATTGGGATCACGCGGACATGCTCGACGCCAATGCCAGCCCGCTGATCGCCGCCTGGGATTATGTCGAAGCTACCGGCGACCGCAAATGGCTGGCGCGGCGCATCGGGCGATTGGAGTTCATCGCGGAGTATCTGGTCAAGCGGGACGTGGACAACGATGGGCTGGTGGAATCAACGCACAGCGGCAACTACGGCACCCTCAAGGAGCCGATGCGCGCCGGGTCGGCTTACGACACCATCAACGCCGGCCACAAAGACGCGTACTGCAACGCACTGATTTATCGCGCGTTCAGGTGTTTGGCGGATCTCGAAAAACAATTAAAGCGGCGGGAGCAGCAGACGCGCTTCGCCCAACGGGCCGACCAGCTCAAAGCGGCTTACTCCAAAACATTTTTCAATCCGAAAACTGGCTGGCTGGCGTGGTGGAAGAGCGAGGACGGCGAATTGCACGATCTGTCGTCTCCCCTGATCAGCAGCGTGGCCATCTGTTACGGCCTGGTCAAACCGCGGCCGGGACGCCAGATGCTTGACCAGCTCTGGACCAAAATGGAAGCCGCCGGTTTCAAACGGTTTGACCTGGGCGTGCCCATCACGTTGATGCCGGTTCGGCGTGGCGACTACTTGCTCGGCTTCAATGGCTGCGGTGTTCCCAAAGCGGAAGATGGCTCGGACACGTTCGGCCAGTATCTCAACGGCGGCTGCCTCGTCAGCGATGCGGTTTATTTCATCACTGCGCTGCACATCGTGGGTGAGCGCGCCAAGGGCGATCGCATCCTGCGCGCGATGGTGGAGCGGCAGGAGCGGGGCGTCTTCTCCAACGGCGGCGGTTTTCAAAATGGCGTGGTGAACGCGTATCCGCAGGGGGCCGAGTTTTACACTTGGGAAGGCCAGACCTGCGGCTACGAAGGGCATTTGACTTACAGTTACGCGTTTCTTCAGGCGGTCCTGCTGCGGGAAACCGCGTTTCGCGCGCGACTCCTTCGCCCACTGCAATGAGGATGGCCATGCACCAGGAACTTTCAAAGCGGCGGAACGGCCTTACTTGGAGGAAGTGGCGGCTTTTGGTTTTGGTGAATTCAAATAGTTGCTGAGTTTCAACCCGAATAGTTAACCCGATAATTCTATGCAGATAAAAAATGTAATCACGAAGTTCTGGTGCCAGCCGGTCCTGGCATTGTGTCTCTGGGCCGGATTGACCCTCCTCGCGCCGGCGAAGGAAGCCGTCCTGAAGACCGAAGCCAACGTCATGGTCGAGTTGACGTTTACGGCCACCCGCAGTTATGCCGACCCGTTCAACGAAGTGACGCTCGACGCCATTTTCCTCGACCCGCAAGGACGGGAACTGCGTGTGCCGGCGTTTTGGGCGGGGGCGAATGTGTGGAAGGTGCGCTACGCGTCGCCCGTTCTGGGAGTGCATCGGTTCCGCAGCGCGTGTTCGGAGACGCGTGACCAGGGACTTCACGGCGTCACCGGCCGGGTAGAGGTCAAGCCGTACACGGGACAAAACCCGCTCTACACCCACGGCCCGCTGCGGGTGGCGGCCAACCGTCGCTACGTGGAGCACACGGACGGAACGCCCTTCTTCTGGCTGGGCGACACCTGGTGGATGGGTTTGTGCCATCGGCTGCACTGGCCCGACGAATTCAAACAACTCACCGCAGACCGGAAAGAAAAAGGTTTCAACGTCATCCAGATCGTCGCGGGACTTTATCCCGACATGCCGCCGTTTGACCCGCGCGGCGCGAACGAGGCCGGTTTTCCTTGGACGACGAACTACAGCACCATTCGCCCGGAATACTTCAATGCCGCCGACGATCGTTTTCAACATCTGGTTGAGCAGGGTTTCACTCCCTGCATCGTTGACGCGTGGGGCTACTTCATTCCGTGGATGGGCGTGGAGAAGGCGAAACAGCACTGGCGCTACCTCATCGCGCGCTACGGCGCGATGCCGGTGGTGTGGTGCGTGGCGGGCGAGGCGAACCTGCCTTACTACCTCGCCAAGGGTTTTCCCTACGATGATCGCGCGCAGGTCAAGAGCTGGACAGAAGTCACGCGCTCCCTCCGCGAGACCGACCCGTTCCACCGGCTCGTCACGATTCACCCAACCGGCATCGGCCGTCTCAGCGCACGCAACGCGATTGATGACCTCTCGCTCCTCGACATTGATCTGCTCCAGACGCCGCACGGCCAGCGCGAAGCCGTGCCGCCGACGGTGCGGACCGTGCGCGAGTCCTATGCGGACGCACCGGTGATGCCGGTCATCAACGGCGAGGCCAGCTACGAAATGTTGATGGATAAAATTCCCGCCGAATGGCCGCGCGCCATGTTCTGGGTTTGCATGTTGAACGGGGCCGCCGGCCACACCTACGGCGCGAACGGCATCTGGCAATGCAACCGTCCCGGACAGCCGCACGGCCCTTCACCGAACGGGGCCAAGAACGGCGTGGGTTACGGCAAGATCACCTGGGAAGAGGCCATGAACCTGGCCGGCTCGCGGCAGGTCGCGCTCGGCAAGAAGTTGCTGGCGCAATACCCGTGGCACCGCTTCACGCCGCATCGCGAATGGGTCACGTTCACAAACCAAGCGGCTGGGAGTCTCGACGGGCCGCAAGCCGCCGGCATCCCCGGAACGGTGCGAATCATCTGGGTGCCGCGCAGCGAGCCAATCCTCGTGCGCAACCTCGGCTCGCGCGCTGCGTGGACCGCGACATATTTCGATCCCATGAACGGCGGGAAAACGGCGCTGGCGCCGATCCAATCCAGTGACGATGGGTCGTGGACTTGTCCGCCGCCTGCCGGCCCGGATCACGACTGGGTTCTGATCCTGGAGCCGAAGGCCAGTGCGAAAACGTCTTCCCTCAAGCGAGAATCCAACGCCGCGCAACCAGACGCCACCCACCAACTCACGCTCGCCAATGATCAACTCGCCTGGCACTTTGACTGGAGTGATGGCCCTCTGCGCAGCACCGGTTTCGAGAATAAACTCTCCGGCCATCGTTTCGCGATCTCCGGCGCGCAGGAACTGGCGCTCAATTTTTCCGCCGCGCTCGATCGCGTTCAGGAGCCGCTTACTCGCGTGACAGATTTCGAGGTGCGGACGGCGAAGCTCGTCGCCGACCATCACGCGGTCTTCGAGTTGCACAATCCCGCGCTGGCGCTCGACGTAACCGTCCACTACCAGCTCGACGGTGCCACGCGGCGCAAATGGGTTGAGGTAAAGAACCGCGTCAGCCGGGAACTGCTGCTTCTGGACGTGGAGCTGGACGATTTCGCGACCGAAGGCGTCACGTCGGGCGGCGGACAGGGACAGCCGGTGTTCGTCGAGGGCGAATGGTTTGCCGCGCTCGAACATCCCTCTGGCGTTAACATCGGCGACCAAGGGCGCGTCCGGCTCGGGCATCATCCGGGTCGGCGATTGTTGCCGGAGGCCACGTTCCGCAGCCCGATGGCGCTTGTGAGTATGTCCGCGCCGGGCCAGGCAGTGGACCACTTCGCCGATTACATCTACGCGCACTGCCTGCGGAAGAAGAAAGCGCTCGCCCTCTACACGCCTTTCGGAATCAACAACCAGTGGGGCGGCTGCCCGACCCTGGACGATGAGCAGACGCTCAACGTGTTGAACACGCTGGAGCAGTGGCAACGGAAAGGGATGAACTTCGATTACTTCACGCTCGACACCGGCTGGGTGGATCCGAACTCGGACCTCACGCGCTTTCGTCCGACGTGTTATCCCAACGGCCCCGGCCAGATCGTCAACCGCGTAAACGCGCTGGGGATGAAACTCGGCTTGTGGTTCGCCACGACTTGGGCGGCCGAGTCCTGTTGGGATTATCCGCCGGCGTTGGCCGGGCAGAAACCGCTCGCCATGCCCTATCGGCTCGGCTACCCGGACAAGGCGCATGAGGGCCGCATGTTTTGTTTCGCGTCGGCGCCGTATTTCAACACGTTCAGCAACGCCGTGCTTCACCACGTCCGCGAGAACCGTGCGCGCTTCCTCAAGTTCGACGGTGGCGACTACCACTGCAACAGCACCGAACACGGCCACTTGCCCGGCCCCTACGCCACCGAGTTCATGCACGAACAACTCATCGCGCTGGCTCGCGCCGCGCGCGCGGAGTCGCCGGACGTGTTCATCATGTGGTATTGGGGATGCAGTTCGCCGTTCTGGGCGTTGCATGGCGACACGATCTTTGAATCCGGCCTGCACATGGAAGGCTCGGGCACGAGCGCGTTCCCGACACTGTATTACCGCGATTCGGTTACGCTGGCACAGGATCACAACGCGCAATACGCCAAAAACATTCCGCCGATTGCCAAAGACAGTCTGGGCGTTTGGCTGGCCGACACGCGCTGGGGCAACTTCATGGGCAAGGAACGCTGGCGCGAGGCGCTGGTGATGGACTTGGGCCGAGGCAGCCTGCTGTTCCCAAACCTCTGGGGCAACCTCTACCATCTCACTGATGACGACGTGAGCTTCCTCGCGCGCCTGACCGCACTCGCCCGGAAAAACGAGTCCCTGTTTCTGCACCGGCGAAACATTCTCGGCGACCCGGCGCGGAATGAAGTCTATGGCTACATGCACTGCCAAGGCGCGCACGGCTTTCTGTTCCTGAACAACACGCACTTCGCCGCGCGCAAAGCGGAACTGCGCCTGGATCAATCCCTCGGGCTTGACGCCAAACCCGGCAGGCCGTTGCGTGTGGTCTCCCATTCCCCCGCGCCGACGCGCCTGCTGCGGCCCGATCAGGCGAGCTACCAAGCCGGTGACGCGCTGGAGATCTGGATGCGCCCATTTGAGACGTTGATGCTGGAGGTTACCTCGTCGGCGAGCGGCCACTCGTCCTTGCCGGTACGCTCGGTGACTCAGGAGGAGGCGAAGGCACTGGGCACCGGCTTGGCGCTGCACGCAAGCACGCTTGACGAACGGCTGGATGTGCGTTTCGCAGATGCCGCGCGCTTTGCGAAAGAGAAGAAACTGGCGAAGAAGACTTACGCCTTCGAGACCACGCTGCCGTCGCTGGCCGGCGAACAGCCGATCCTCGCGGTCGTGGTGCGGCTGCGCAAAGGCGGCGTCGAATGGCGCTACTCGCCGGTGGTCACCGAGATCACCCAGGCGCGGGCGCGCATCGGCGAACAGGACGTGCAACTCGTCCCCGTCCTTGACGGCCGCCAGTTCGGCAACACGCAGAACGCCGGCTGTTCGTGGGTCGTGTTCAAAACGCGCCTCAGTCCGCAGTGGTCCGGCCAGGCGCTCCAGCTCGCCGTCCACGCCTGCCTCCCCGAAGGCGTCGAAGCGCAAGTGGAAGCCTGGGTGGTCAAGCGTTGGTGGGAAGAAAACACCCGGCCCACGAGCGACGACTACTACAACGACGCGCCCTCGTGAGGCACGCTGTGTACTGCCCAATGTACTGCCCAAATGTACTGCCCAAAAACTGGGCCGACCTTTAGCTCCGAGCAACCTCTGCGCGGCAAAACGCACGCGGACTTCCCAAACCCGGCGGGAAAAAACCGCAACAAATCGCTTGCCGTCCGCCCACGGAGGTATAATTTTACCTTAAATGAGCACGCCGCAGAAGCAATTCGACTTGAATAGCAGATCGTCGAAAACAAAATTCGTATCAGTACGATCGGTGGCAAGCCCGTTCGCCATCGTGGTCACCACCAACTCTCCTGCGGCGCGGCCATCAGCAATTCCCTATCAAGCACCACTATGAATCGACGTTTATTCGTCAAGCGCAGCCTTCTCGGCTCCGCCGGTCTGGCCCTGGCATTGGATTCACGAGCCGAGGAGCTACCCAAATTCAATGCCGCGCCGGCGGCGGCCAAAGACGCCCTCCCCAAAGGCCGCATCGGCAAGCTCGCGGTCAGCCGCCTCATCCTCGGCGGCAACCTGCTCACGCACTACACCCACAGTCGCGACCTGCAATACGTCTATCGCCTCGCGGCCCAATACAACACCGACGAGAAAATCATGGCGACGCTCGCCCTCGCCGAGCAACAGGGCATCAACACCGTCTCCATGCACAACCCGCCGCATCCCATCTCCGTGCTGCGCCGTTATCGCCAGGAACGCGGCGGCAAAATCCAGTGGATCATCTGTCCCACCGCGCCGGTCGAACCGGACATGGCCAAGTACCGCGCGCACGTCGAGGAACTCATCAAGGACGGCTGCGAAGCAATCTACCTCTGGGGCGTCCATGCGGACTCGCTGGTGGCGCAGGGCAAGATTGACCTCCTGGCCAAGGCCGTCGAATTGCCGAAGGAGTTCGGGGTGCCGTCCGGCGTGGGCGGCCATTCGCTGGAGGTGGTCAAGGCCTGCGAAAAGCACGGCATCAAAGCCGATTTCTACATCAAGACTTTCCACCACCACAGCTACCCGACCGCGCCCAAGCCGGAGCAGGTCAAGGAGCCCTACAAAGAATTCCCCGGCTACTGGTGTGCCAACCCGCAGGAAACCGCCGAGGTGATGAAATCCGTCACCAAGCCCTGGATCGCCTTCAAGACCATGGCTGCCGGCGCCATCCCGCCCAAGAACGCCTTCCGCTACGCCTTCAATAACGGCGCGGACTTCGTGCTTGCCGGCATGTTCGACTTCGAGCTTGCCGAAGACACGCAGTTCGCCCGCGAGGCCATCGCCAGCTACACCGAACGCGCCCGGCCTTGGACCGCGTGAAACGGGGCAGGGGCGTGGGACTGCGATTCGGGCCAGCGAAGGTTGTTGAAATGGGAAACCAACTGGCAGGGGTTGGGAACCCCACTCCATTGCGGCGGAGCAATGCTCAACTACGTCTGCTGCTCCGGCTGGGCTGCACGCAATTGCTTTCGGCTGGCTAGGCCGTTAATCTCCGCGCATGGCGAAGAAATCTGACGCGAAAACAACCGCCGAGACGCCGAGACGCCGATTCCGAAGTCCGTCTCTCCGCGTCTCGGCGTCTCTGCGGTTGAAATCTTCCGCCCTGTGAAACTGTGCCACTACTGAATACTGAATCATGAAAAAGTTCTTCCAAATAGTTCTCGTGTTCGCAGCGCCATTCCTCGCCGCGCTCGACACCAGCGCCGCGTCCACAAACGCCTTCTTCCCGTTTTGCATTGACTGGCACGACGCGAAGAAGCGTTCGTTCGAGGAACAGGCCCAGATGCTCAAGGAACTGGGCTACGACGGCGTCGGTCACATCTGGTTGGACAAGGTCGTCGAGCGATTGAAGACTCTCGACGACGCGGGGCTGAAGCTGTTCCAGATCACGATGGTCGTGGACGTGGCGACGAACAAACCAGCCTACGATCCGCGCTTCAAAGAGGTCCTGGCTCTCGTGAAAGGTCGTCACATGCAGTTCGCCCTGCTGCTCAACGGCAGGAAGCCCTCCGACCCTTCCGTGGATCCGCACGCGGTGGAGATTTTGCGCGAGATGTCCGATTTGGCGCGCGATTCCGGCTCGCAGGTGTTGCTCTACCCGCATCTGGGTTCGTGGGTGGAGCGCATCGAAGACTCCATTCGCGTGGCGGACAAGGTGGATCGCCCGAATGTCGGCGTGATGTTCAATCTCTGCCACTGGCTGCGCGTGGACAAGCAGCGCGACTACAAGCCACTCCTGAAACAAGCCATGCCCCGGCTGTGGGCGGTGTCCCTCAACGGCGCCGACGAGTTCGACGAGAAGCCCGGCTGGGAGCGCTACATCCAGCCGCTGGACAAAGGCAACTTCGACGTGGCCGGTTTCCTGCGCACGCTGCGCGACCTGGGCTACCGCGGCCCGATCGGTCTCCAATGCTACGGCATCGGCGGCGACACCCGCGAGCATTTGGCCCGCTCGATGACCGCGTGGCGCAAAATGAACGAAGCCCAGTGAGTGCCAGCCTGGGCAAGCCGACGAACAGTATTAACGGTCCATTTTGATTTTGAAATGTGTTGCCAGAGTTGCCAACGAATTTCCAAAATCAAACATCTGAACCGCCAACGCCGCACCATGAAAACGCACCCCTTGAAATCACTGCTGGTGTCCGCCGTGCTGCTGACCGGCTTGGCGTCGAACGCCGACGAAACCAAAGCCGCAGCCGCCCCTCCGGCGACTTATCCCGAGCGCCTTCAATGGTGGGCGGATGCGCGCTTTGGCATGTTCATCCATTGGGGACCGGTGAGTCTCAAGGGCACGGAGATCGGGTGGTCTCGCGGCGCGCAGGTGCCGGCTGCGGAATACGACAAACTCTACCTGCAATTCAACCCGACGAATTTCAACGCCGGGCAGTGGGTCAAAATCGCCAAGGCCGCCGGCATGAAATACATCGTGCTCACGACGAAGCACCACGACGGGTTTTGCCTTTGGGACACCAAGCTCACCGATTACAACATCATGAACACGCCGTTCCACCGCGACGTGACCCGGGAACTGGCGGAGGCGTGCCGGCAGCAGGAGATCGTCTTCTGCGCCTATCACTCGATCCTCGACTGGCGGCATCCGGACTACCCGCTGGGCAGTCCCGGCGGCAAAAGCAAGAAGCCCGACGCCAACCTGGATCGCTACAACCAGTATCTGAAAGATCAACTGTCCGAGCTTTTGAAAAATTACGGTCCGCTGGGCGTGCTTTGGTTCGACGGCGAATGGGAGTCGCCCTGGACCGCGGAGCGCGGCCAGGACCTTTACCGCCATTGCCGCTCGCTGCAGGATTCGCTCATCATCAACAACCGCGTCGGCAAGGGTCGCGAAGGCATGGCGGGCACCACCGCGCAGACGGACGGGAATCCGGGCGACTACGACACGCCGGAGCAAACCATCGGCAAATACCAGGACCAGCGCCCGTGGGAAACCTGCATGACTATCTGCAATCAATGGGCCTGGAAGCCGAACGATCCGATGAAGTCGCTCCCGGATTGTCTGCACGCGCTGATCCGGTGCGCGGGCGGTGATGGCAACCTGCTGTTCAACGTCGGCCCCATGCCCACCGGCGAAATCGAGTCGCGCCAAGTCGAGCGGCTCCAGGAAATGGGCGCGTGGCTTGCCAAGAACGGCGAAAGCATTTACGGCACGCGCGGCGGTCCGTGGAAATCCACCCAGACTCTCGCGAGTACCCGCAAGGGCAACACCATCTACCTCCACCTGCTCGTCCACGCGAAGCCCAAGCTGACGCTCCCGCCCCTGCCTCGAAAGATCAAAAATGCCACGTTGCTGACGGGGGGCAAGGTCGTTTTCAATCAGACCGATCAAGCTGTGGAAATCCTCGCGCCTTATCTCGGCCCGATTGACACCATCATCAAACTCGAACTCGACGGCTCGGCGATGGACATCCCCGCCGTCAGCGTGACACCCGAGCCATGAATTGCATTCTGCCTATGCGCCAGAGCGCGCGAGAAACTCGATCCGTTCACTCCCTCCTCGCAACTCTCATCTTCACCGCAACCACTACTCTCCCCGCGCCCGCTGCCACCAACACACTGCCCATCGTAAGCGATGCCCGCGTGAAGGAACTCCAGAACCTCCGTTGGGGCATGTTCATCTGCTGGTCGTTCAGCACCTTCTCGGGGAAGGAATGGACGCCCGGCGTCACCAATCTCGTCCTCTTCAACCCGACTGGTTGCGACACCGAGCAATGGGTCAAGTCGGCCAAGGAAGCCGGCATGGGCTACATCCTGTTTCTCACCAAACACCACGACGGCTTCTGCCTCTGGGACACGAAGACCACGGATCGCAAGGTCACAAAAAGTCCGCTCGGGCGCGACGTGCTCGCCGAACTGAAAAAATCTTGTGACCAGCACGGCATCAAACTCGCGCTCTACTTTTCCGAGGGCGAATGGGCCTGGCCCGGTGGGGTTGAGGGCAAGAATGGAAAAGCTGGCGTCGGTCGGAATCCGGAAATGAAAAAGGCGCAACTGCGCGAACTGCTCACGCAATACGGCCCCATCGAATACATCTGGTTCGATCACGCCATCGGCGATGGCGGCCTGGGCCACACGGAAACCACCGTTTTCTGCAAGGCCCTCCAGCCGGATTGCTTCATCGGTTTCAATCACGGCCCGCCCGCCGGCGACATCCGGCTCGGCGAGTTGGGCCATCCCTCGCCGCTGACCGACGAAACCGGCTCGGGCTTCAACGCCAAATACATCAAGGGTTACACCGGCCACCGCCTCGCGGAGTTCACCTACCCGATCCAGCCCAAGCACGCGGGCGGCGCGATGTGGTTCTACTCGCTGCCGAAGCACGACCAGCTCTGTCTCCCGGCGGAGAAAATTTACGCGGACTACCTCGGCGCGGTGAAATGCGGCAACATTTTCTCGCTCGATGTCGGGCCGGATTACGCGGGCAAGCTGCGCGACATTGACGTGCAAACCCTTCGCCAAGTCGGCGAGATGATACGAACCAAAGCCTCCCTTCTAACCAATCCATGAGCACACCCATTGGTCAACTCGACTGGGCCATCATCACCATCTACCTGGTCGGCGTCGTCGGCCTCGGTGTCGCGGCGGGATTCCTGCGGCGCAAAGGCGAGCGCGGCGGTGAAGGCGGGCATTACTTCCTCGCCGGCAACACCCTCAAGTGGCCGATCATCGGCCTGGCGATGTTCGCGGCGAACATCTCCACCGTCCACCTCGTCAGCCTCGCGGAAGCGGCTTACAAGTTCGGCCTCGTGTTCGGCAACTTCGAGTGGATGGCGGGCTTCACGCTCATTCTGCTTTCGCTTTTTTTCGCGCCGCTCTATCTCCGCTCCAAAGTCGCCACGCTGCCGGACTTTCTGGAGCGCCGCTTCAACCGCAATTGCCGCGACGTGCTGGCGGTCGTTTCGCTCTTCTCCGCGCTGGTGATTCACATGGGCGTGGCGCTGTTCACGGCGGCGTACGTGTTGCGCGGCATTCTTGGCCTGGGACCGGGCGCCACGATCCTGGGGATGGATGCGCTGTGGCTGTTCATCGCCGCGCTCGGATTGTTGACCGGGATTTACACGATGCTCGGGGGCTTGCTGGCGGTGGTCTGGACGGAGAGCGTGCAAACGGTGCTGCTGCTCATCGGCGCCGTGGTGATCACGGTCGTGGGCTACCTCAAAGTCGGCGGCTGGTCTCACCTCGCGGCAACGCTGGCGTCACATGCGCATCCGCTGGCCACGCCGGGCGGCGATGTCACCTGGGGCACGGGCAACTTCCTCCACCTCGCGCGGTCGGCGGGCGATCCCTCGGGCCTGCCGTGGTATTCCATTCTGCTCGGCTATCCGGTGATCGGCATCTGGTATTGGTGCTGCGACCAAACCATGGTGCAGCGCGTCTTGGCGGCGAAGGACGAGCGGCACGCCCGGCTGGGCCCGCTGTTCTGCGCGTTCATCAAAATCCTGCCCATGTTCATCTTTGTGCTGCCGGGCGTGATTTGCGTGGCCCTCGTGCAGCAGAATGCCTTTGGCGGCGAAGCCCCCAAGACGGCGGCGGACACCTACACCTTCCTGGTCACGCATCTGCTGCCCATCGGGCTGAAGGGCCTGGTCGTGGCGGCGATGCTGGCGG
>ORMF012303473.1_pt1 | contig 13066 bp, 7 predicted proteins | sample 1779871 | NCBI WGS metagenome assembly ORMF01 (sample SAMEA104232316, study PRJEB22302) | groundwater metagenome | biome: forest; feature: aquifer; material: groundwater | place: USA | collected 2011-08-07 | depth 5.4 m | reverse complement strand
TGAGACCACGGTGATGGTCAAGGACGGGATTTCGGTGGTGATCGGCGGACTGCGCAAGGACGAAAAGATAGAGGCTCGCAAGAAGATTCCCTTCCTGGGCGATCTGCCCATCATAGGAGGGCCGTTCAACTCTTTCACCACCAAGAAAGTACATACCGAGCTTTTGATATTGATCACACCGCACATCGTTTATGGTGACAAGCTGCACACCGGAGAGAAGGAGGCGGCTGAAATGCCATTTATGTCTTATAGCGACTACAACACTCAACCCGCGGCCAAAGGCGCCGCGCTTAGATCATGACAGAGCCACTCGAGACCCCCCCGGGATCACAACCGCCTCCTCTGCTACCGCGTCCGGCGTCGCCGATGATGCAAATTCTTGTGGCCAAAAAGGCCGTGATTTTATCGGTGGTGGCTGGCTCGCTGGTGACTGCGCTGGCGTTCGGAGGTTACTTCGTCGTCTTCAAAAAAGAAAGGCCAAGCAAAAAACTTCAGGAAGTCACTGCCCGCACCGTGGCGCTCGAGGGAGAGCACGCGGACCTCAAGAAAAAATATGCGAACCTCGAGACCGATCGCAACAACGTGCTGGCCCAAACCCGAAATCTGCTGGCCGAGAAAATGAAATGGACGGAACTGGAGGAAAACTACAAGGACCTGGAGGTCTCGAGCAAACGCTACGCGGAGCAAAAAAATAAACTGCATCAAGAGAACCTGAAGGTTAAGCAGGAGTTGGCCGCCGTCAGCGCCCGCCTGGCACGACTGCAGGCCAGCACCGACGAGCTTCAGTCCAGGCAAAACGTACTGGACCAGGAAAACATCGCTCTGCGCTCGGCGATGACCAAGAAGGTGGAGGCCGCTCCTCAGTACCAGGCGCTGTCGCACCAGACGCGGCTTTTGGGCGATGAGAACAAGCGGCTAACCGACACCATCAAGACGCTGGACGCCAAACTCAAGAAGGCGCTGGACAGGATCAAGAAGATACAGGACCGCGACGTCAAATTTGCCAAACAGATCGATGTCTACAAGCGACAGATCTCCGCGCACAAGGCCGAAAAGCAGACACTCACCCAGATCAACAAAGACTTGAACAAGGCTGTGATCGAGGCGCCCAACCGTTTCAAGGACATGGCTCAGGAGAACCACAAGCTCAAACTGGAAACCGCCAATATGCATTACAATCTCGGCGTGTTTTTCCTGCAAAACAAGCAGAGCGACATGGCCCTCAAGGAGCTCAAGAGGGCGCTGGATTTTGACCCGAACAACGCGAAGGTGCATTACAACCTGGGATATCTCTATGCCGAGGAGTTTCAGAAGCATGAAGAGGCGCTGCGCCATTTCAGGAAATACCTCCAGATCAACCCCAACGCCAAGGAATCGGAGGCCATACAGAGCTATATCTTAGTGCGCCAGGCCTATACGGGCTCGATGCCCAAAGATTAGCCGTTTCTTCCATGCGGCTTGACAAATTTTTTTAAAAAAATAAAATATTTTCATATGATCGTAGCTAAAAATCTCAGCATGTTTTACGGCCCGGTACGCGCTTTGGACAACGTCTCGTTCAGCCTGAACGAGAACCAGATCGTGGGCCTGCTCGGCCCCAACGGCGCCGGCAAGACCACGCTGATGCGCATTCTTACGACATTTATCTATCCTACGCAGGGCAGTGCCACCATCGACGGTTTTGACATCCTGGAAAACCCTCTGGAGGCGCGCCGGCATCTGGGTTACCTGCCCGAGACTCCGCCGCTTTACATGGATATGCGCGTCGACGAGTTCCTGGCTTTCATAGGCAGCGCGCGCGGCCTGCGTGGCAGGCGATACAAGGAAAGAAAAAACTGGGTGTCCGAGGCCTGCGGTATCGTGCCTGTGATGAAACACGGCATCCACGAGCTGTCGTTGGGCTATCGCCAGCGTGTTGGCCTGGCGCAGGCCCTGCTGCATGACCCTAAGGTCGTGATCCTTGACGAGCCGACATCGGGTCTGGACCCGCTACAGATCATAGGCATCCGCAACCTGATACGCGAGCTGGCCAAGACCAAGACGATTTTATTTTCCACGCACATCCTGCAGGAGGCCTCGGTGCTGTCAAACAGGCTGCTGATCATCAACCAGGGACGCCTGGTGGCACAGGGCACGCCGACGGAGCTGCGCTCGGCCGGCGTCAAAAAGGAAGAGGTTCTCCGTTTAACGCTAGACGCAAACAAGGCCGAGGCCGAGGCCGCGCTTTCGACGCTGGCCTGTCTCAAGCGCGTCGTGTTCGTCGAAAACTACAACGGCTCACCGCGTTTCTCTGTGGCCGCCCACTCCTATCCCGAGGCCATCAAGGCGCTGAACGACCTGGTCCGGTCCAAGAACTGGACGCTCAAAGAACTTTTCCGGGAAGAGCCATCGCTGGAGGACGTGTTTCTCAGCACGTTCAAGAAAGACGGCAAGAGGCAGGAGGCCTCCGGATGAGCGGGCTTTGGACGGTGTTCAGACGGGAGCTCGGTGCCTACTTTAATTCGGCCATCGCTGTGATTTTTCTCATCGTGTTTGTCGTGTTCACCAACGGCCTGTACATGCTGCAGTTTTTCCCCATAGGCAAGGCCGACATGCGCATACTGTTCGGGTCGCTGCCTTTCGCTCTCAACATCTTCATTCCGGCCGTGTCGATGAGGCTGTGGACAGAGGACAAGAAAGGCAACACGTTCGAGCTTCTCATGACTTTCCCCCTCAGGCCCTATGAACTGGTGCTGGGCAAGTTCCTGGCCAGTTTCGTCTTTTATCTTTTCGCGCTGGTTACGACGTTGACGGTGCCGTTGATGCTTCATATGATAGGCAGGCCTGACGCCGGGCCCATCCTTGGTGGCTATCTCGGCGCCATTTTTTCAGGAGCGCTTTTTCTAGCTGTTGGTATCTTCATCTCCGGCCTCTGCAAGGACCAAATCGTGGCATTCATACTCACCATGATCGCGACGTTCGCGTTTTTTTTCACGGGCACTGACCTGTTCGCGTCGTTTCTTGACGGTTGGACGTCCGGTCTTGGCAGTTTCGTCAAAGATCATGTCGGCATGGCCAGCCACCTGGACGGTTTCTCCAAAGGCGTGATCGATTTGAGAGACTTGCTGTATTTCCTGGTGATGACGTCGGTGTTTTTGTTTCTCAACGGGCTTTCTCTGGAAGGCCGCTTCCGGCCTAGGGCCAGGATGGTGTTCTCCGGCGCCGTGGTGGTCTGCGTGCTATCGGCGGTGCTAGTGAACTGGCTGACCGCCGACGTCGCGCTGGGGCGCTTCGACCTGACCGAGGGGCGCGCGTACACAGTCTCGGGCGCCTCGGCTAAGATTTTGAAAAATTTGAAAGTCCCCGTGACAGCCAAGCTTTTTATCACTCCCTCCGACAGCATGCCTACGGCGCTCAAGACGCTGGAGCGTGAGGTGACGGACAAGTTGGAAGAGCTGAAGAGGGTGTCAGATAACAAGTTTAAATACAAGGTCACGCACGTGGAGGCGCTTCAGGAAGGCGACGAGACGCTAAGGAAGACGCTGCAGGGACAGGGTGTGGCGCCTTTTCAGGTGGAGTCCATACAGCGCGACGAGGTTGGCGTGAAGCTGATTTACTCGACGCTGATCATCGAGTACAAGGAAAAGACAGGGGAGGCACTGCCGCGTGTGGTGCCGCAGACGTTGCACGACCTCGAATACCAGCTTTTGTCGCGCATCTATAAAATGACGCTCGAGGAAAAGCCCCGGATAGCGATATTCGCTCCGGTGAAAGAAGAGATGCTATCCGAGGACCTGAACCGTATACTGGCCGGCGAAGACGACAAGCCCCAAAAGCGCTATGAGGACGAGTATAAGACGGCATCGCTCTTGATACGCAACAACGGCTATGAGGTTAGCCGTATCGCTCTCGGCGCCAACGACCCCATCCCGGAAAAGACCAACATGCTGATCGCGCTCAAGCCCGGAAGGCTCAGCGAGCGCCAGCGCTATGAGATCAACAAATACCTGTATCAGGGCGGCACACTGTTCCTGGCTGCGCAGAGCTTCGAGTTCACTTTCGCGCGTGAAGAGCGCGGCGTCGAGGCCGTACCCCAAAAGCTCGACCTGGACATCAATAGGCTTATTGAAAAATGGGGAGTGAAAATCAACGAGGAGATGCTGTTTGATGAGAATTCACAGGTGATCTCTCTCACCACCGGTCAGACCGTCGGGCCGTTTGCGCTGCAGATGCCGGTGAAATTTCCCAACCAGATCATCGTGGAAGAGGCCAACATCAACCGCTCGGCCTCTGTCACCAGCCGCGTGCCGTCGCTGGCCTATCTTTGGGGTTCCTCGTTGGATCTGGCCGATGCCGTGATGAAACCTCTGTCGCTCAAGGCCACCGTGCTCTTCACCTCATCGGCACGCAGCTGGAAAGTGCCCAACGATGGCAGTGTCCGCCTCACTGCCGAAAACACGCGGCCACCGGCCAACTTTGCAGGCAAACTACCTCTGGCGGCGTTGATCGAAGGGCAGTTTACCGACACGTTCGGTGGAAATGTCCCCGTATGGACAGAGGGAGAAGCGGTCGAACAGGAGAAATTGGAAGGCGCCAAGCCCGGGCGGCTGCTTGTCGTCGGCGACTCGCGCGCCTTCAGCGAAGACCTGATACAGACGCCGGGTAACCTTAACTTGTTCGCGAACATCATAGACGGACTGGCGCTTGGCGAAGACTTGGTGCAGATACGCTCCAAGACCGTCGTCACGCGCGACATCAGGCGGCTGACCACCGCCGAAAAGCTCTGGTACAAATTTTTCACCGTGCTGATGGTCCCGCTGGTTTTGGTCATCGTGGCAGTGGTCCGTATTTTCCTGCGCAAAAAGGAAAAAGAATTCTATCTTTCGGCCGCCGGCGCCGCGTCTCCATGAAATTCAGAAAGCTCCTGGCCTTACTGCTGTTTTTAACTGCGCTGATGGCTGCTTTTTATATTTACAATCAACAGCCCGTGCGGTTGCAAACCTCTCCCGTGCCGCCACCGCCTCCGCCAAAGGCCTATTTAAATGCCGAATGGGGCATGTCCGGCGCCCAGATAGAAATTGCCAACCAGACCACGCTTCAGGACCTGAGCGTCGCCCGCAAGCTTTATACGCCGAAAGAGGGGATAGACGCTGCCCGTTACCGAGCTCTCGAGCAGCCGGGCGCGCGTTTGTTGGATCGTGACGCCATGGTGTATTATGCATTTTTTGACGACAGACTTTTTGCCTATTATGTTTTTGTGTCGGACACCGACGGTGACAGCTTGGACGACCAGATGCGCGCTTTTCTGGCCTCCGCATTTGGTCCCGGATATTCCGACGTGGAAGACGAAGGCTCGCTCAGGATGATATGGCATAATCCCGAAATCATTGTCAATTACTGGCTGTACGAGGAAAGCTACTCCCTTCGGCCTAAATTTTCGGCCGCCTACGGCGTGGTTTACCGCCCTATGGAAGACGCCATACATTAAGATTTTGTACTTGAAAACAGGGGTTTTATAATATACAATTATGAAAGATTGCTTAATATTGCTTTAAAATGTTAAAGTTTAAGGAGATAGTATAATGAAAAAAGCTTTAGGGATCATGGCCTCTTTGTTGGGGATTATGTTGCTTTTGAACTGCGGCTACGGGCTTGCCGCTAGCAAGGAAGCGACTGCCCCAAAGCCTTCGGCCGCCGATGAGAAGAAGTTAGCCGAGAAAAGGAAGCTTATTGCTGAAAAGCAGAAAGATCTGAACGGCTCGCGTTGGGAAGTGTTGGTACAGTCACGCGACAAAAAGGAAAAGGATGAGAAAGACGTGCTGACATTCCAGGACGACCAGATACAGTCAGAGCGCCTATCCAAGCGCGGTTTTGGAAGCACCAATTACACCATCAGTGTGCCCGGAGGTGAGGGGGCAGGGGTCTGGGAATCCATGAAAACAGGCTCTGATGGGGTGGTTTTCATGCGGGGAGAATGGTCCAAAGAGGCCATGAGTGGCTCAGTGAACGAGCAGTTGGAGGACGGGAAAGTCATCAAAGAGTACTATTTTACAAGTAACCTTAGAAAGACCATTCCACCTACGTCCAAGCCGGAGATGGACGCGGCCGGCATGGAAGCTAAGGATGCCAAGGCTTTGCTTCTCCCCAATACCGGAAAGTCACTAATAGCGTTAGAGGACGATCCTTTGTCGGCACCTGCTGAGGAATAAGCAGGGTGCTAACTTAGTTTATTGTCTATTAACACTATATGCCGCCATCCTTATATAGGGTGGCGGCAATCTTATTCGCCCAAAGACAGAGTAAGTTGACAGAAATATTAAGAATTAGATAAAATAAATACTACTTGACAAGAAACAGCCATTAATGTAATCTTTCAAGTAAGATAGTATGCAACTTGTAATAACCGTTCTTTTCACAACGCCGTATTCAGTATAAGCGTAAATAGCAAACCTCCGCCAGAAAGCACGGCGGATCCGTTCACGATGTGTGGCGGACAGGGAAACCTGGGGACGCAAAGCCGTGCGCCCTATTTTCGGATAGGGTTGGCAGGTTGCCGCAAAGATAACAATTTGGACCAGGCACGGTTGGTTGCCTGGTTTTTTTTCGCAAAAGTTAAAAGTGCCAGGCACGGAGGCCAGAAAAGAGAAAAGTGACTGGCACCGCCGCCAAAAAGGAAGAAAATGCCGAGGTTACCAAGAATTTCTTTGCAAGGGGCGATTTATTACGTGACCTCGAAGGCTTCCGATAGTCAGGAAATTTTTAAAGACAAGGCGGATTATAAAATGTACCTGGACCTCTTAACGAAGTATAAGGAACAGCATAAATTCAAGCTGTTTTCCTATTATCTCCTGCCCGACCGCCTTCACCTTCTTATAGAGACGGGAAACGACGCCACGATCTCCGATATTATGCACGACCTGAATTCTTTATATACTAAGTATTTCAACGGACGCTATGAGAGGAAGGGTCATCTTTTCGAGTCACGCTTCAAGTCCGTGCTGGTGGAGAAGGTCAACCATCTGCTTCAGATGACACGCTTCATCCACCGCGCCGGCGACATAGAAAAGCATCCTTATACCAGCTTTCACGTTTACAGGGACTTCCCTACAGTTTCCTCCTACCCGGCGAATAACGAGCAAGACGTGGCCGAGGTGATGGGATTTTTGAAGGACAGAGACCAGGCGCGCGCCTACGAGCGCTACTGTCTGGAGGGGGATGCCCAGGAGATACAGGAATTCGAGAAAAGCCTGAGCCGCGCGTCCATTCTGGGATCGGCGGCCTTCGTACAGCAAGTCAAAAACAGGCTGGCGGAATATTCGTCCGAGCAGAAGCAGGACCTGATGCCGCAACCGGGACGCAGCCGCGCGCTTCTTTTCTTGATCGGCGCCGCCGTGGTCGCGGCCACGGGCTCTTCGGTGTATCTCTATATCAGTAAGACCGCGCTGGAGACCAAGTTCGAGGTGATGCTCGAAAAGAAAGAGGCTGAGTTCGCCGAGCGGTCGCGTTTTGAGAACCGCAGTCCGCTTTTGGTCACAGAGCTTGAGGGCACGGTGTGGGAGGTGGAGCTGATCCCCGCGTTTGCCGGTGGCCGACAAGAGCTCATCCCCGACAAACTTCATTTCCATAACGGGCGTTTTTATTCGGAATTTTTCGAGTCTAAGGGATTCCGCTCTTCCAACTATTTTCTCGTGCCGCAGGCTCGGGGCGCGGCGCTGTGGCAGTCCGCGCAGGCCAGTCCCAAAGGCGAGAGTGTGAGCTGGCGCGGCGAGTGGCGCGGCGACGCGATGAAGGGCACGGTCCGATTGATCCTTGAGGGGAAGGGCGCTCAAGATTTTTCATTTTTCAGCAGTGGCTGGGCCTTTATCCCGGTCGCGGCGGAGGTGAAGCCGTGAAGCGCATGACGCTGCTCTTATTTGTTTTTGCTTTTGGGATGGCTGTCTCAGCCGGCGCGGCCGAGCAAAAGGTCCCGGCGCCGGCGAACGCGCAACCTGTTTCCGTGGCATCGACCAATGAAAAAGCGGCGCAGACCCTTGACAAGGAAACCAAAGAGAAAAAAAATGAGAAAACCGTCGAGAGAATTGTCAAGGGCCCGGTTTCGTTTATCCGAAAAAACAGCATGGCCGTCGAATTCAATATCGATAAGGATGGCGCGGAAGATATTTATTTGACGCTGGATAAAAGCGTAAAAGTCAGGAACGCCAAAGATTTATCCGGGATCGTCCAAGGAGACAGCGTCAAGGTAAAATATCTTGAGACGTACCTGGAGCCCAAGAAGAAAGACGAAGAGCCTATCGTTTTAAGCATGGTTGTAACGGAAATAATGCTCTTAAAGAAAGCCAGGCCCGAGGAGCTTTCTTCATGAAAAGGCGAAAAGATTTCTTTTTAACGGTAGGGATGATAGCCGCTGTCACGGCCGGAGGCCTGCTTTTTTCCGAAGCCGCCGAGGCCTATCAGATCAAGAGAATCCTGCGTCCCGCCGCAGCGATTGTCATCGGCGCCAATGAAGTCGTCACATTTGATTTCGAAGACCCTAATGCGGATGGAAGTACGGCCGACTCTCTCATGGGTGGGCAATATTTCGATATCAGCAAAACGTTCATCCTGGCTACCGCCAGTGATACCAATGATAGTCCATTACTCAGCCGCGTGATGGCTATTTTGGATGATGATCACACGGTTTCCCTTGCGAGATTCAGCGCAACGGCGGGCGCTACGGTTGAACTGATGGCGATAGAATTTGTAAGCGGCGTAACGGTGCGGAGCGGCATTACGGTGTTTTCGGATACTACGACCGGCACCTCCGGAAGAATAAAAACCATCACCATCCCCACCGTCGATCTGGCAAAGTCATTTGCCACGATAAGCTGGAAAAGTTATTCCGCATTCAACAGCGCCCGTGATAACGCCTATCTTTTTACGGCCTATTTTTCAGCCACTAATAAGCTTAAGATTGAACGTTCGCGCGTGCTCAATGGTTATCGAGCCGACGTTTATTACCAAATTATCAGCTTTGATGAGGACGTGGACGTTCAGAGCGGCACGAAGGCTATTGCAGGCGCGGCGACAAGCGCTACCGTGAACTTAAACGCTGGGGTGGAGTGCAAAGACCCGACCAATCCGTCGGGAGCTTTGATCGCATGCCATACGGTGCCGATTGATCGCTCCCTTTTATTCATGGCGTTTAGAGCGGGAATCTCGAGTGCCACTACGGGCGAGGAAGGCTATTGGCCTGATGTCGCCTTGACGGGCACGGGCAATACCGGCAACACGCTTACCTTTACAAGGGGCGCGGCAACCAGCAGCTACGATACCAATGTCGATTGGTTTTTATTGGAATTCAAGGACCAGTCGTATGCCCAAACCGGCAGGGTCGCGAATAACGCGACGACCACACCGAGTCCCGGGGCGCTCGGTGCTTTTACGCTCGGCAGAACCCTTTCCACTCATTCCTCTTCTTTTATTTTCTCAGGCGCCGTCACTTCAAATGTCACGGGTAATGATGAGTTGCAGGTTAGAGCCCTGCTATCCGGGACCACCGCCTTAACCCTGACACGCGGAGCAGCCGTAACTGATAACAACATCAATGTTTCTTGGTTTGTGCATGAGTTGCCACCGTTAAAAGTGGTGCAGCCGGATGGCGGGGAAACTTTGACCGTCGGCACGCCTTACAATATTCAATGGGAGATTGCGGATGAACTCAAGTCGGGCGGCGCTTGCCTCGCCCCCGTGGCGGGTTACCACGCTCTGACTCTCCAGGCCTACGTGGATGGCGGCTGGGAGAACATCGCGACCGGCGTCTGTCCCGCCGCCGTCGGCAACACGGGAAGCTACAGCTGGAGCCCCTCGGCGACGCTAAACGCCAAGAACGTGATCGGAAATACGGCCAAAGTCCGCGTTTATTCTCAAACGCTGGGAGTGCCCCCCGCGCGGAGCTTTGATGATTCGAACGCCAATTTTTCCATCATTGGATCTTTGGGCTTAACCGCTCCCGTCGGTACAGAGCTTTGGTTTATCGGGGATACCAGCCGCACCGTCACCTGGAACCGCAACGGCAATCTCGGGGACATCAAGATCAACGTCTCCACGGACGGAACGACGTGGAACGACGGCGCTGTCACCTTGGCCAATAGCGGCGGCCTCGTCGCCACCGTATCGGCGGATGGCGCCGCGGCGAATACCTACGCTTGGAACCCCATCCCCGACCTTCCCGGCACGACGATTAGAGCGAGGCTCACGCAGAGCACGACGAAGAACATCGAGTCTTCCACCAACGCCTCTCCGATCGTGATCACGAGCACGGCCCATGGATTCCTCAACAACGACTCCGTCACGATCAGCGGGCATCTCGTCAACACGAACGCCAACGGGACTCGGACGATTTCGGGCGTGACGGCCAACACGTTCGCGCTCACGGGTTCGACGGGAAACGGCGTGGGCGCGGCCACGGGCACGGCCGTCCGCGGCGGCATCGGGGGAACGTCCACGCTCGTCAGCACCGGGGCCAATTTTGAAATAAGACCGAATGTGATCGCAGGCGAGGCCACCGGTTATACCGCTCAGAAACCCGTTGCCGGCGATCAGTGGGGAGTCGGCCGCACGAACCGCATCGAATGGACCAAAAATGGCACGCTGGGCGGACTCAAAATTTACATTTCATTCAACACCGGCGTGGATTGGTATTGCATCAAGAGCGATCACACGCTCCAAGCGAGCGCCGGCGTTTGCACAGCCGACACCACCTCCGGCACCTACGTGGGCAACGCCGGTTACTGGGATTGGAATACGCCGGCGGCGACCACGCGCAGCACGACGTCCAAGATCAAGATAGAAAAAGGGAACAACGCCCAGGTCGTGGACACGGGCCCCGATAACGGCACAGGCGTGTTTTCCGTCATATCCTCCTTGGATATGACTTCGCCCCTCACGTCGGACGCGGCGCTCCGCGTCAACACCGGCCGAAACATTGTTTGGACGATCGGCGGCGGCCCGGTCGGAACGATGGATATTTTCTATACCACCAACTGGTCGGGTTGCCAAAACATATCCACTCAAGACGCCGTGGGCCCTCCTGCCAATTGCTGGACGATCATGGTCGGGGCCGCGGGCCTTGCGTCCAACTCTTCGCCATTTTCATGGACCCCCCCGGACATCATCGGCACGAACGTGGGCATCCGCTTGGAGGACACGACGAACCGGGCGAACATTTTCGACAAGGACGGCCCTTACACGGTCAAGGGACAGATCTTCAACGCGACGGTCGCCAACATCGGCGGCACGGTGCGCGTGGGGGCCGCGCCGCTCGTTTCGTGGTCGAAAAACGGGACAGTCACGGGCCTCAGCGTTGCGCTCTCGACCAACAGCGGTTCGAGCTACGGCGCGGCTTTCGCGACGGGTCAAAACGGCACATCTTACCTATGGACCCCCGGTCCCGTCGCGGCAGACATGTCTGAAACCTGCAAGATCAAAGTCTACTTGCCCTCAGATTCCGACCCGACGACCGGCGTGGCGGGCGAGACGGCCTTATTTAAGATCCGCGGCAATCTCACGAACGCCACCCGCGATGCCGCCGATTACAACATCGGCAACGTGGTCAAAATCGGCTGGACGGTGACGCCGTCCAACTGGGCCGACAGCGTCAAACTTTACTATTCCACGGACGGCGGTTTAAACTACGTCGGTTATCCCGGAACCCCCATCGCCACGGTGCCGGCCACGGGCGACGCGGCTTGCACCCCCGCGCCCTGTTACAATTGGACTCTTCTCAGCTCTTATACGGTGAACAGCAACTATGCTGTCAAGGTGGAACACAATACCTACACCGATACACTCGCGGCGACTCCGACTTTCGCCGTACATGGCACGGTCACTTTGGGCGGAGACGCGGATGCGGGTGGCGCGGGAGTCATCTGGAAAGTCGGAGAAATCAAGAGCGTCAGCTGGACCAAATCCGGCACCATTGGAAATATAGAAATCCGTTATTCCAAGAACAACGGCGTCGATAATTATCCTTATCTCGTTAAAACGATAAACGCGGATTCTTTCTCCAGCTACTCGTGGTGCGTAGGCTACGGCTCGGTCAGCGGCACGCCGCCGGATAATTGTTCAAACCAGACAGTCGGCGAAGACGCGCATCATCCGGACCTCGTGATCGGCGCGAACGACAGGAACAGCCAGATCAAGATCAAGCTTGCGGCCACGGCGGATGCCCTAACGACGGATGCCACAACGGCGGGATTCAACATTGATAAGCAGTATCAGAGTGTCAGTGTGCCCGCGCCGACTCTTTACGTTGGAGACAGCAACAACGTTACGTGGACGACGAAAGGGAACGCCAGTGGGAGCCAAACCGTCAAGCTCCGCTACAGCCTCAACAACGGCGTCGACGGATTCCCGGATACGCAGCCGTTGAACTCGGGCGGGGCCGCCTTGACGGACGTCGGTGCGTACGCTTGGACGGTGCCGGACATCATCGGTTACAACCTGATCCGCGTGCGCGTGAAGTCCAATCAGTTTCCTGCGAACGTCTTTGGGGACACGGGCGATTTCACAGTCCGCGGCAAAATCATCGTCAACCAGCCGACGGGGGCATCCACTCTCATAGTCGGTAATATTTACAATATTCAGTATGAAAAACGCGGGACGCTCGGCAACCTGAAGATCAAGTACAACCGCGCAGGCTGTGCCACGCCGATTGACGTCACGACAGGCACGGCCAACGCGACGTCTTTTGACTGGACCGTAGCGGCGGCGGACGGCTGCGGCAACAATATCATTGATGCTTCCGGTTCGAAAAATAGCACTTTCTATTTTGTCGGCGTCACGCATGAAGGAAATACAAATCTCGAAGCGAGCGTCACTTCGGCCGCTTATCAGATCCGCGGCGAGATTTATAAAACCGCCCCGTCCGACTTCATCCCCAACGGAGGCGAGGTATGGCAATACGGTGGTGCGCCTCAATTCATCAAATGGAAGACGTACGGGGACGTCGGAAACGTGAAGATCCGGCTCAATAAATGCGCGGACAGCCATGTGGACTGCGGCGGCGCAGCCAACAATAATTACAACATCGTCCTGTCCGGCCCCGGTT
>ORMF012447042.1_pt1 | contig 13069 bp, 14 predicted proteins | sample 1779871 | NCBI WGS metagenome assembly ORMF01 (sample SAMEA104232316, study PRJEB22302) | groundwater metagenome | biome: forest; feature: aquifer; material: groundwater | place: USA | collected 2011-08-07 | depth 5.4 m | reverse complement strand
CGAGGGTGTTGCCCGAGAGGATCGTCGCCGTCGGAAAATCGTGCAGGATCATGTTCATCCGCGCGAGACCGGCGGTGGTCACATCCATCTCCTGTCCCTCGAGCGTGATGTGTTTGCCGGCTTCGGCTGCGACCTTGAGCAACAGGGAGCCGGAGCCGCAGGTGGGATCGTAGGCCGTCGTGGCGGCTTTCGTGTTGGCGGGCGAGATGCCGATGACCTTGGCGATGATCCGGCTGACCTCGGATGGAGTGTAGAACTGGCCCTTGCTCTTGCCACTCTCGGTGGCGAAGTGCCGCATCAGGTACTCGTAGGCGTCGCCCAGGATGTCGTCGTGCTCGGCGCGGTTCTGCGAAAAATCGAGGGCGGGGTTCTGGAAGATCCCAATGAGGTTCTCGAGCCGCTTCACCATCGCGTCACCCTCCCCGAGCTTATTCGGGTCGTTGAAATCGGGGAAATCGCTGCGCGCCAGCCGTGAGTTCGCGTCGACGAGCGGCGCGATCACCTGCTTGTTGATCCGGTCGCCGATGTCCGGCTTGCCCTTGAGCGCGACCATGTCCTTGAAGCTGGCGCCCTTCGGGATCACGACCGGCGGGGCGAAGTCGTCGCTGTCCCCGTATTTGTCGGAGACGTATTTGATGAACAGCATGAACAGGACATAGTCCTTGTATTGGCTGGCATCCATGCCCCCGCGCAGCTCGTCGCAGGAGGCCCAGAGGGACGAGTAAAGGTCGGATTTCTTGAGCGCCATTAACTGGAGGCGCCATTGAGACGCGGAAGTGACGCAGCGTCCATGCCGTTCTTCGAAAAAGCCGCTGCGGCGCTCGAAAATTGACGTGGCGTTGGCGAATCGCGGCCTGACGGTCGGCATGAAAGGTGTGAACACACACCGGTCAACGTGCGCGCCCCTAGCGCGTCCATCCAATTGCTGCTAGAACTACTGCCGAACTGCGAAGCCGTGGCGGTGCGCCGACGGTCATTTGGTAGTGTTGGACTGGCAATCCCGCCAGACTCGTCCCTCGGTTCAAAGCCCGTTGAAAGCAGGTCGCACCCAGCGGCTACCGCGCGAACTGCCGAGTGCGTTAATTTCGAAAGGACGCTGACCGCGGCGGCAGCGAGGCGTCGGTCGGCGCGAGCCGAGAAAGGGGGACGTGCTTCGGCGCCACCAGCCCACCGCGCTGAATACGTCCACCTTCCAGTTGATCGTGGCGACCGACGCGTGGCCGGGCCCCCGGCATATCGCACGTTGGAATGCAACTAGTGCGGCGGTCCCTCGCGGCAGTTGATTTTCTCGTTCAGCAAGGAACGACGGGCGGCGCGGGCCGACAACTTTGCCAGGAAGGCATTAGTGTCTTTCAGAATAGCGGCGGCCACGGCAGAAATTGTTACTTTCTCCAGCGTTGGCAGCGTTGTTGACAAGAACTGTTCCACTCGAGCTACGCGCACGAGCTCGGTTTCGTGACGGCGTGCGTCAAGACGGGTAGAAAATGTTGTCCCGTCTTTCGTGACGTATGTGATGTTTCGCTTCATTTCTGAGTGCTGGGAATGATTGAGAAGAATTCGATGGCTTGTTCTTTGGTGACGTGGTTCCGGTAATGCTCGAAAAGCATCCGCGCGTTTCGATGGCCCATCTGTTCGATGACCGGTTCCCAAGTCTCGTGGTATGCGCAGGCGTAGGTGGCGAACGTGTGTCGGAGGCAGTTCTGGGGAATGGTGAACAGCTCATGTCCATCGCGATCGTGTGTTGCCCGGGCAACAACATGGTCGCGGCGTTTCCGGAACCCGCGGGGCACCACAAGTCCCTGCTTTCGCCGCCGATTGTGAAGCCACTCTTTGACGTTATTTGGAATCCAGGTGATTACACGGGGTACGCCCGATTTTGTGTGCCGGAGATGAATGCCGCTGACGAGGTCGATAGCGGGCCAATCGAGGTGCATTATCTCTTCGGTGCGGATGCCGCAAAAAAATTGCAGCGCAAAGAAAGGCACGGTGGCGGGCTCATGCTCCAGCGCGGCTTCGAGTACCGCGCGGGATTGGTTGACGGTCAGGAAGGAGATCTCTCTCGACCGCCGGGTCGGTGACGGTACGTGGACACCACCGCAAGGATTGTCCCGAACATATCGCCGACGCCATGCCCACCGAAAGAATGCGTGCAGGTGCTTGAAATGATCGTGCCGCGAGTTGTCGCTTGTGATGTGCAAGAGATGGGAATTGATGTGCTCGGCTGAGACAAGTGGCATGAGGTCGCCGGAATGATTTTCGGCGAAGTTGCGAAGGGATCGCGCAAGTTCGGTCATGTATTTCGGGCGCCGCCCGGCTTGACGTTGGTCGGCGAGATAATCCGCGACTGCTTTGCCGACCGTTGGAATTGCATCTTTCGGGAGAAAGCGGCCCGCGTAAAACCGGGCAGCGTCGAGCGGATCGACGCCGGCGAGAATCTTTCGGGCCTGCTCCCACTGCTGGCGGTCGTCGGAATCGATAGAGGTTTGCTCGAGGAACTTCTGTAGTATCGCGACGACGTTTTCAGCTTCGTCGCGCGTCTTGAAGTACGCTTTCTTTCCGAGATGCGTGATAACGTACGGCGTCGATTTTTGATGGCGGTAAAAACTCAATTTCATGGAGAAACAAAAAGCCCGGGGCAGTGATGCCCCGGGCTAGGATATTTGGTTGGTCTGAGACTCTACTTATGCACCGTTGGGTGCTGCCACCGTCGGCGGCTGGTTAAGGACGCTGGCAGGCGTCAACGAAAAGTATTCCGCTGCCTCCGCCTTGCTCACGTAATTTCGATAATGCTGATGGAGCATATCGAGGTTCCGATGCCCCATCATTAGCATCACCTTGTGCGGGCTGTCGAGATAGGCCCATGCATAAGTCGCGAAACTGTGCCGGCACCCGTTTTGCGGAAAGGTGAACAGGCGTTCACCCGTGACGTCATCGTGGGTGGCCGCCTTGAATACCCACCATCGTTTGTTCTTAAAAAGCCCGGGAACGACTCGGCCGGCGGGCCGAACGTAGGGCTTGAGCCATTCGACCAAGTTTGATGGAAAGAACTCCAACACTCGGCGAACCCCGGTCTTCGTGTGATCGAGATCAATATACTCGCCGAGCTTAATCTTAGCCCAATCCACTTTCGTCATTTCCTCGGTCCGAATGCCTGTGAATAACTGAAGCGCCATAGCAGGAACCAATTCAGGATACATTTCGTGAGTCTTTTGAAGTATCCGTTTGACCTGCCAGAGCTTCAAAAACTCAGGCGGGCCTTTCCGAGGCCGCGGTGGAAGAATCACGAACTTGGTTATGTTTTCTTTCGCGTAGCGATTCTGGATGCACCAACTGTAAAAGGCCGAGCAGCGTTGCAACAGAAAGTGCGTTGCACGAGTGTCGGTTTCGTGTGACATATTAGAGCGTGAAGGTCCTCCGCGGACACTTCGAGAAGTTTTCGGTCGCCAAACGCCTTCCGGAAGTACTTCATTACCCGCACGACGTCGGCCAAGTACACTGGTCGAAGATCCTGAACGGATTTGAACTCGAGGAATTCGGTAACAAGCATCTCGACACTCTTTTCCGTCCTCAAGTTCGCCGTCTGTTCAACCCAGTATTTCGCGACCTCACGAAGGTCGACCGCAGGCCCCACTATGTTCTGTGCGTCTCGAAACTGATCGATCTCCCGTAAGGACAGCTTCGAGTTCTTCGCTTCCTGCTTCAGCGCTCTCTTTTTGGCTTCAGCCTCTTCTTTTGTTGAGAAGTGCTTAACGCCACCGTTGCAGTACAACGCCCATTTCGATGATGCGCGGTACGGCTGAAATGATATTTTCAATCGTCTGCATTTACTGAAGGTGCTTTCGCACCACTAAAGGTTGGATACCCACCGCCTTGTTCGCGCTCTCAGATTTCTCTGTGCGGCGTCGCGGACTTTCCGGACTTGTGCGGCTCCAATCCCTCACCCGTGATCTCTTGCAAGACATCAGGCTAGGAGCTTATCATTCACGATGCGCGAAGTATTACCTCGCGCCGGTCTGCTCTGCAGTCAGAAGACACCACCCGTGCAGTGTCACTCAATTGTCGTCTGCATGTGTCACCACCTATCCGAATGATCTCGCCTCAAGAAATTCAATTTCGGGTGGTGCGCTAAACTCCATCTGTCACTCTCAATGAACCCGGAAACAACGTTGCCAGGTTTCCATGACGAGTTGCTTTCGACACCACCTTTCAAACACATATCTGGATAGGTATACAACCAAAAACAGTGAGACTATTCATTGTAAGCAAGCATAGCGGCGATGCCCCCTACTTAGTGAGCCACGTAAGCTGTTGGTGCTCAACATCGCGAGACCTATCCGCCTTGGGTCTCACTGCTGGAGATGGTGTGCCAATGGAGACTTCTACTTCGTGCATGTGAACCTCGTCTGTTGCGTTGCAATGGTTTACAACAGCGAGTTCGTTCCGCTTGCTGCTTTTCGACCATCGAACGCGACCACCGTGCAGAGCAAGAGCTATCGCTTTATTGTTTCGAGTGCAAGCTCTGAATCCGCTGTAGGAGTACGGGCGCTTAGCCGCTCGCCGGTAGTGTTGGACTGAGTGGCATTGGACTAGGCCAGGACATACGGTGTCAAGAGTGGCTTCAGTTGAGCCCATTATTGTAATCATGTGTTTCGGTCTGGAAGTGGGATAGCTGAATACTGAAATGACTGTACATGTAATGATTTGTTGAGGCACCCGCGTGCGCAATTGAGAGCGGTTGATTACCCATGACTTCGGAACGTTCGATTTTCGTTCTGATACACCTGATATCGAAACTGGCATCATGTAATTTATATGGTATAGTGCGGCCAGTGACTCGTGATCTGGTGCCAGTTGCTTGGCAAGGATGCAGTCAAAATCCGGGCTTGCGGCCGTAGCCGTCAGGGTCTACGTCACGACCATCATGAAGATGGCGTTTTGGCTTTGTGGCCCTAGTGGCTGGCCTGTACTTCTTGGAGATGCGTGATCGCGAGGCCGAGGCCGCTCGCGCGACAAGCGAAGCCGCCTACGACTTTGGTGCCGCCATGGGGCGAGACGCAGCCGCGCGCGAGTATGCAACAGCTAAGCTGATTGCGTTTCGCGATCAGGAATCCAGCTTGTTTCTGCGCAAGTGGATCTCCGGCATCGTGACAGTCGGCGCCGTGATAATGTTTGCTGGGACGTGCATCAACGAGGCAAAAACCAAAGTCGTGCCACCGGTAGCCGGGTGATCAGAACTTCCCGGTCCTAGCGATGTTTTTCCCGAACTCGGTGCCGACGGCGAGCCGGGGGATGAAAGAGTGGTTCTCCGCGATGTCGGTGTCGGCGCCGCGGACCGCGGAATCCTCGAGGCCAGCCTTCAGGTACGAGGTCCCCATTCGCGCCAGCCAGTCCGGGTTGTTAGCCGCAGAGGCCCTCTGCCCCAAAACCGGCGCGCAACTCTGGCCGGATGGCGGAGCGTTGGCGTGCCCCACCGAAAAACGCCATTTTGGCGCCGGCCACGCGGCCAAACCACGACCACGACAAAAACCGGACGGCGGCCCGCCTTTTTCCGCATCCGTCGCAGGAAAAAATCGAAAAATCAGTTCGGGTATGAAATAACCGGGCTAGGGAGTTTCAGCCCAAGCGAAAATGCCCACCGTTAATCGCACAACCACCGCGACCTCACCGGGAGGTGCGACCTCAATCGCGGCCACTGCAATCCTGTCGTTAGGTGTGGTGTCGGTTGGCGTCGGTTCCTCTTTTGCAGGGCATTGACAACGTGACAGCATCTGTTGCCATCGTACGGGCTGTCCAGCCAGCATGCTCGTTCACTCCAGAGCCGAATGAAAGCGATCACCGCAGAAGCGGAGGCGTCGTTGGTTCAGCGTTTTTGGGTGCCCATCGTAGCTGTCCTCGCGGGATCACTCGGAGCGACGTGGTTAGCGACGGCGTGGTTCGCTGGGGCTACGCCAACAAGAGTTACAGTAGCAGTTGTCGTGTTCGCCATTTGGTGTGCCACGCTTACTGTTGCCGCGACAATCTACCTCTGTCACCGCGACCACCTCCGGCTTCGGAATTGCGGACCACTGTTACACGAAATCAACCACATCTATCGCGACGCGTTGTTTAAGAGCTTGTCGGCAAAACAAGGTGGCGCACCGCGGTGGGAGATGAAGCAACTACTCGAACTCGAACGAGCCACGTTAGCGGAAGCGTGTGGGAAAATCGGCGAGTTATTCACGAGCTTGACCGGAAGGCAATGCGTCGTGACGGTGAAACTTCTTGCGAAGGGTGAGGGCGACAAGCGGATCTGCTTCACTTGGGTCCGCAGTCGGTCCGGCATTTATCGTCCCCTCGGTTCAGAGGAAGGGTACACGGTGGGCGATGGCCAAAACACAGGCTTCGATATGGCATTGAGGCTTCGCTCGTCAGCCCCGATGCATTTTCATTCGCCTGACCTGATTGCCTTGCAGAAGCGAGGGCTTTACCGAAACGCGCGGCCGGGCTGGGAGCGGCTCTACAAGAGCACCATCGTCGTTCCGATTATCGCCGGAGAGGACCAAGAGAACGGAGCTGACGTCATCGGCTTTTTGTGTGTTGATTCTCTCTCGCGAAACCGGTTGAATGCCACCTACCACGTTGAATTTCTTGCCGCTTTTGCCGATCAGATGTACAACTACGTGAATCTCATGCGTCGCGTGTACACCTTATCGAGCTGCTAACCCAAAATGTCAGGAACAGGATCCAGATTTCGCACCGAACCCGTTTCTCCACAAGAGTTTTCCGTCGAGATAGTGACGTTCGCCGGCGACGAGATGACCGAGTTAATGATTCTCTCTCGCCAGATTGCGCAACAAATCTCGTTTCCTCCGGCGCATCGGCCAACTTGGCTTACGACAGCAATCCTCTATCCTGCGATCGACGCAGTTCGAAGCAATACGGTTCGCCTAGCGCGGGATCGCAAGGCGACTGTACTGCATGCCCGTGATGATGCGATCATTGGCGCATTGATCGCGTTTAGGAATTCGAGCGGTCGCGGGATTAACGAGCTAGCGCACGAATTGTTTAATGTGAAACAATTGGATACGAGCGCCGACGTATTAGGTTTTGTCGGACAAGCTTTTCGATGCACTCTCACCGGAGTTTCTCCGGTGACTTCCCTCTGGACACGTCCGGGGAACGAAGAGGAGGTCCGCGGGTCATCGGCCATCGCTCTGGGGCGGACACTTTGTCCGACTGCCCCAAGCGTCAGGATGCTCAAGTCAACAACAGTTCAGGCGACGGTTGAGTGGATCGAGGGCCGGACAGCGGTGCTTCGCTTTGAGCACCCAGCTTTGGGTGCAGCAGAACGCGAGTTCGCCCTAGAACAACTTCCTTCCAACATTTCTGCTGGTGACGAAATTGCGTTGAAAATTGTCGCGGATTCAAATGGGCGCGTGGTAGGTTACGGCGCTAACCGCGAACAGGAGCCGGTAAAGCGTGTTGCCGGCAATTGGGAATCGATCCCGGAACCGAAACCTCCAGCTGACATCGAGAGTGAGGAACACCTCAGGAAGTTCATCAGCGAAGTAGAGGGCTACATGGCGGAAGTCTCGAAACTACGTGCAAGGGAATTCGAGCGGTGGCGGGAAAGTGACCGGATGGGCTGATCATTTGCTTCGATGCCGCTCGATGTTTTCGTGTACGGGTCGGGCTTCGGAGAATCCATTCTCCTGATCTGGACTGAACGTGATGGGGCAGGCACGCGTCGCCGTGCAGCGTTCGTCGATTGTTACGGAGGAGATACGCCTGACCGGCACCCCGCATTGGTAGACTGGAAGGGGGAAGGCTCACCGTCTGTGGCGCTGGTTGCGATTACTCACCCGCATCTTGACCACATTAGAAATTCGGCGGTTGTAATGGCCGCCGCCGGGTGCAATGCGGATCACGTCGTCTGGTGGGGAGGACTCACTCTTGACCGTACGTGCGCGTTTTATACCTTGATGAAGTTGGTTCTGAACCAAAACGGCGAAGAACCTGCACTCGCGGCAGGGATGACGCTAAACTTACTGAATGAGTTGGTTGCCGTTCGAGCCGGGAAAAGCGCTTATCGGACAGCCCCAGGGACTCCTCAGATCCATGCGCCCGTGTGCGGCGTTGAGCCGATTCCTTTTTACAGCGGCGCCACTCCTCACGGTTCATTCGAGGTGTGTGCATTTAGCCCCTCCATCGGTCCGCAGACGCCGTACGTAGAATGGGTGAACGCGCAGATTAAGTCGAAAGGGGGGGTGACAACGACCGAAAAGCCAAAACGTAAGGGGCTGGCAAACGCTACGAGCCTTGGGTTCTTAATATTGTACGGTAATGCTCAACTTGTCCTCGGAGCCGACGTAGAACACGAGAATTGGGTGCCATTTCGGCAGTTCTGCACTACGAAATGTCGGCAGCCGTTTGATCCTGTTCTTGTGAAGGCCAGTCACCACGGCTCGGCAACTGGAGTGCATCCTGATATGTGGCCGGTTCGCCGCGGATTTTTTGGCACAGGGACGACGCCCTCAAGGCACTGCGTGGTGACGCCGTGGCGAAAAGGTACTCGCAATCTTCCTGATCCCGTCGTCATCGAACAAATCTCGAAGGCAGGTTATCACGTTTGGGAGACGGCCCCGCTGTTGCCTGGAGTCGATAGGACTACACGCGCAGCTGGTTCGTTCATACGCTTTCGCGTAGACGCCTCAACTCGGAACGTCGCAGTTCAGGATCAGCGTTTCTGTCGCAACACGCCCCCCGTACCTTAAGGTGAGGGTGGCGCCCTGGGGCGCGATTGTTTACGTTGAAAGTAGTCGAATACTTCAAATCGATTCAGGGCTTCGGAACGTGGCGCATCGCCTATGACACCGCCGCGAAGAAGTGGGCGCTTTCTTACAACGTCCGCATAAAGGGTGAGCGATGGGAGCCTGTCAGGCACTTCGACGCAGCGGAAGCCGCCGCCGCAGCGGTAGGAGAGCGCAAGACCGGCGTCGGCGGATGGGACGAGCTGGGTTTCGCGCGCGGAATGAACTTCGACCTGTCGAGTTGGAAAACCGAACCGTCGGAAGGGGTGCAGGCCGATCCGAGCGCCAATGTGAGCGGTTAGCCGACATGAGCTGGGCCCGACAGAGTGCAATCTGCTTCAACGCGAGAAAGTCGAAAATCCGACTAACAGTCAAATTAGCGTACCAACCGAAACCGGCGCCAATCAAAAGAAGGAAGCAATCTTTCATTGTCAGCATGGAGTCTGTGAAATTGAGACACATGTTTTTGGCTAACGTCAAAAGAGGACATGAGGTCGTCGAGCGCTGCGGCACGCGGGCTGCAGTACCCGACCACCGTTAGGTCCGTCCACTACCGCCGCCAACTTCGTGTTGGATCCGCCTTTGGTTTTGCCGATCGCCTGAGCCGCGGATCCCCCCGCGGCGTTCGAGGCATCCTGGTGAACTTTGATGTGCGTGCTGTCGATACTTCGAATCGAGCCGCAGGGCTCCGCACTGAGTATAGCGAGCATCTTCGTCCAAAGGCCGCTGCGACACCAGCGACGAAAGCGCGTGTAGACCGAACTCCACGGGCCGAATTCCTTCGGGAGATCGCGCTAGGGAAGCCCCGCTCTCAACACAAAGTAAATGCCGCTTACCATGAGCCTGTCGTCCTTCGGTGGTCGGCCGCCAAGACACTTTCGGGAGACACTTCCAGCGCGAGCGTCATCAGATCAATTTTTTTAGCCGCTCCCAGAGCGGATCCGGCAAAGCCATGCGATCTGATGTTTTCATAGAACAAATCGATGAGAAGCAGGAACTAAGCCAGTAATTTTGGTTTGAATACACGACCTAGCCTTGTCAGGCATTTCTGCTTTTTCTCGCCGTAGTCCGCACGAACCACTCTATCGCAATTGCCCCGAGGAAATACGGCGTAATCTTCCAACTAATATCGAACCACTTCTTCCACACCGTGGGCAATGTCCGGTAGGTCACGACGTCTTCCGTGAAGAAAAACCATGCGGTCTTCTTGGTGACTACTGTCTCGGTACTGGAGAATCCAGCACCCGTCAGTCCTCCCAACGCGAACGCGATCACCATCACGGCTACTGGCACCGCCAACAAGCAAACGAAGAAATAAATCTTTCGTTCTCTCTCTTCCGCCATCCAACGAGCTGCGCGATACAATCCAATCACTCCGACGGCTGCGCCTGCCAGGAAAACCGCCGCGTAAAATGCCCAGATAACCACGAAACCGACAAGAGACAGCAACGCCACGACCAGCTTTACCGCAAAAAATGCGACAAGCGCGATTAACGCGACGTGGATCGAGCGGCTAAGCAGCCCGAGCAGGAAGAACGCAACGATTACCAGCAGGATTATTTCAAGCATGGAGAGGCTTGCCTAGACAAAGATGAGCCACGACGGGAGCGGGCGCGCCGCGTGCTTCCAGACGATTTGGATTCTGCGGTTTCATAGCGATCACTCGTACGATAGCACGTGGCGTGACGGCCATCAGCGGCAGACTTAGAAAGTGTTCCTTTATCTATTGTAGCCGCGTTACAGCAACGCTGCTGGCCGCTTGGCCAGCCGGCAAGTTGAGGCGGGCACTTATTTTTCGTGTGAGGCGGGAGTAATAACTAAGACGTAGCGGTATTATGTCTTTTTCACTAAAAGATTGCGCCTTTGGGACGGAACGCCGGTGGCTAAGACATAACACCATTACGTGGAGGTCAATGTGAAAACACGCCATGATGTGGTGTGCCGCACGCACGCCACCGACCCCACCAAGACTTGTTACGGAAGCTCGGGGAAAACGTGCGCCGGCTGCGCCAAAAGAGAGGCTACACGCAAGAGCAGCTCGCAGAGCTAGTGGACGTGCATCCCCGGATGATCCAGAAAATTGAATTCGGAGAAACGAACCTGCTCGCGACCACGGCGATGCGGCTTCATGCTGCATTTGAATGCGACTGGACTGATCTCATGCCGATCGTGGCGATTCCGACCGTCCTAAGGAAGAGGGTTGGCCATGGTCGGGTGCGACGGTGAATGCACTCGGGAACGCCCCGTTCCAATACGGGGCTTCTGTGACACGAATCGCTGCGATCTCGCAAGCGTTGTCCCTGACCGGGCGAAATCCTTTTTACTCTGTTGGCGAGCAGGTGATCGAGCAGCACAACGAGTGCACACCCGTTCGGCACTCGAGAATTCGAGCGCCAGCACGTGACCGTCGGGCTTTACACGCAGTGTCGCCCTAGCCAGAGCAACGAGCGGCAGGGCGATTTGCTCGCCAACGCTGAAAACCTTCGCGCCGGTAACCAGACCATTTCATCGCGAATCATGTCCCTCTTGGTTAAGGCGGCCAGCAAACTGGATGGCTTCGACGCCTGCTGATCGCGCGAGTCGAAATGCCACCGGCTCGCCGCGCGTTCTTTCTTAATTGGTAGCGCGTGTCTCGACTTGTGCCATGTCCGGCAGCACACTTTCGTACAGGTCCGGTGTGTAAAACCGGACCTGGTTTAGTTCCGGCGATCAAGCTGAATGTCGCGCGAGCTTGGGCGGAATTGGATCCGCCAATTTCTTTGTTTCTAACAACTTAAAAGCCGTCGAAGTGAATTTCGACGGCCTTTGAAAATGGAGCGGGCGACGCGACTCGAACGCGCGACGTCCACCTTGGCAAGGTGGTGCTCTACCAACTGAGCTACGCCCGCAAAGCAGGGTGCAAGGAGTAGGCCCGTCTTCGTGTCCGTCAACTGCTATTTTCGCTCGAGGAAAAGCTGCGCTTGGCGAACGATTTTTGCGGTGGGGCGGGGCGAATTATTGCCGGCCTCTTCGCGTCCGGCCGAGGGAACGCGGGGGCGAATGGGCGGGGCGGCGCCCCCGGCGCGAGGCTGGCGGAAGCACGCGAATTCGTCACTTCACTGTGAACCGCGCGAAGGTGATTTTTTCGTACGCGCGTTTCTCGCCGCGCTCGTAGAGGCAGCCCGCCTGGTCGGCGCCGAGCGCCACCAGGCAGGAATACGCGGCGGGCCCGGCCTGCAGCTCAAGCACCTCGCGCCACGATTTGCCGTCGTCCTCGCTGCGGCGCACCGTGAGATGCGCGCGCGTTTTCGCGGCGGGGTTCGAGAACAGCAGCAGATGCGCGGCATCGTGCCGCAACAAACTCGCCTGGCACACCGGTTCGATCAGGGCGGGCGCATCGACCGGGGCCGACCACGTGACGCCACCATCGGTGCTGAGCGATTGCGCGCGGACGTTGCGGCCATGATTCGAACGCATGTTCATCAGCAGCGTGCCGCGCTGGTCGAAGAGCTCCGCGACCTGGCATTCGTTCACCCGCGGCCGAATCGGCGCGCTGAGCTGCCACGTCACCCCGTGGTCGTCGGAGTAGAGGGCGTGCGAGCCGGAAAGGTGCTTCTGCTCCGTCTCATCGTCGTAATTGTGATCGCACGGAATCACCAGCCGGCCCTGATGAGGCCCGCTCGCGAGCTGGATGCCGACGCCTGGGCCGGTCGCATACCAGGTCCATGACGGGTCTTTCGCGCGCGCGGTGATATCGACGGGCCTGGCCCACGTCGCGCCGTGATCTGGCGAGTGCGAAACCCACACCGTGCGGGTGCCCTTCGCCGTGCGCGCCACGATGTCGCGTTCGCGGTCCGCACCGAGATTGTGCGTGAGCAGCAGCCAAAGCGTGCCCGTGGACGCATCGAGCACGGGGCAGGGATTCCCGCAGGTGTTGTCGCCGTCATCCCACACCACCTGCGGCGCACTCCACGTCCGGCCCTCGTCGCGCGATCGCTTCAGCAGCAAGTCGATGTTGCCGGAGTCGCCGCCGCCGGATTTCCGGCCCTCGCAGAACGCGAGGAGCGAACCATCCGCCGCGCGAATCATCGCGGGAATCCGAAAGGTGTGGTAGCCATCCTGGCCGGAGATGAAGACGTCAACCTGTGCGACGGCCGCCACTGCCGCGGAAACCGTGGCGAGCAGAGCAACCAGGATGGCAGTGAACATGCAGCGACGCTTTATCACACCGGAAGCTGCTAAGCGTTCTCGCTGCAGCCGCACAGCCAAATCTGGCGTCTTCGCCGGGCCGTGAGATCGGG
>ORMF010978414.1_pt1 | contig 13072 bp, 10 predicted proteins | sample 1779871 | NCBI WGS metagenome assembly ORMF01 (sample SAMEA104232316, study PRJEB22302) | groundwater metagenome | biome: forest; feature: aquifer; material: groundwater | place: USA | collected 2011-08-07 | depth 5.4 m | reverse complement strand
TCAATCCAAGGATTCAATCCAAGGAATCAATCCAAGTGAAACTTGTCGAGCTGCCGGTGCTCGGCGCGAATCCAGCGCACCGTGCCGGTGATCGAGCGCATCACCACGGTTTCGGTCTCGATGATGTCGCGACGGAATTTCACGCCGCGCAGCATGGCGCCGTCCGTGACCCCGGTGGCAGCGAATAAGCAATCCCCCCTCACCATGTCCTCGATCTCGTAACGCGTGCGCGGATCGGTGATGCCCATCTTGGCGGCGCGCTCGCGCCGCTCCTCGGTGTCGAGCACCAGCCGGCACTGCATCTGGCCGCCGATGCAGCGCAAGGCGGCGGCGGCCAGCACGCCTTCGGGCGCCCCGCCGATGCCTAAATAGATATCGATGCCGGTGGCCTGCGCGTCGGCGGTGTGAATGACGCCGGCCACGTCCCCATCGGTGATCAGCGAGACCGCAGCGCCGGCCCTGCGCACGGCGGAGATCAGGTCGGCATGGCGCGGCCGGTCGAGCATCAGGGCGGTGATCTCGGCGACCTTGACGCCCTTGGCTTTGGCGAGATTGCGGATGTTCTCCTCGGCGGGGGCGTCGAGATCGACCACGCCCTTGGGATAGCCCGGGCCGATCGCGATCTTCTCCATATAGACGTCCGGCGCATGCAATAGCGTGCCGCCTTCGGCCATGGCGACAGTGGCGATGGCGCCCGGCATGTTCTTGGCGCACAACGTGGTGCCTTCCAGCGGATCGACCGCAATATCGACCTTGGGACCTCTTTTGGTGCCGACTGTCTCGCCGATGAACAGCATCGGCGCCTCGTCGAGCTCGCCCTCCCCGATCACCACGGTGCCTTCGATCGGTAGCTTGTTCAATTCGCGCCGCATGGCGTCGACGGCGGCCTGATCGGCGGCCTTTTCGGCGCCACGCCCGCGCAGCCGCGCAGCCGACACCGCCGCCCGCTCGGTCACCCGCACGATCTCGATCGACAGGATACGCTCCAGCACCAGATCCGGCTGGACGGTGATCGATGTCATTGCTTGCTTGTCGTTCATGGCCTCCCCAAACTCGCGGTTGTCATATCCCGCGACGGCGGGATGCCCAGTATCCACCAAGTCAAGGCGTGTTGCACCCTCTGCCTGATCGTCGCCAACAGATTGGATGGCCCGCTTTAGCGCGGGCGATGAGGTCAGCTCTTTTCGATGCGGATGACTTGCGGCTTCTCCGCCAGCACGCCGTCCCTCTCGATCGCCGCCAGCGCGCGGCGCACGGCGTCTTCTGTGGTGGCATAGGTGATCAGCGCAACCGGAGCCGGTTTCTTGGCGCTGCTCGGGTCCTCGCCGCCGTGCGGCCGCCCGTCACGCCCACGCTGCATTATGGATTCCAGCGAGATATTTTGCTCCGCCATGTGGCGGGCGATCGCCGCCGCGGTGCCCGGCCGGTCGACCGCGGCAAGACGGATGTAGTAGCCGCCCTCGTGGCGCTGCATCGGCGCGCGCTGCGGCTTGACCAGCGCCGAAGCCGGCCGCCCGAACGAGGGCACTCGGCGGCCGACCGCGAGGTCCATGAGATCGGCAACCACCGCCGACGAAGTCGCCTCGCCGCCGGCGCCGGGCCCGAGCAAAGTGAGATTCATCGTGTCGGCGTCGATGGCGACCGCATTGGTCACCCCATCAACTTCCGCGATCACCGTGCCTTGCGGCACCATGGTCGGATGCACCCGCTGCTCGATGCCGGAATCGGTACGCTGCGCCACTCCCAATAGCTTGACGCGGTAGCCCAATTCGTCGGCGGCGGCGAGGTCGGCAAGCGAGATCTGTTCGATGCCCTCCACATGCACCGCGTCGGCATCGACCTCGGTACCGAAAGCAAGGCTGGTCAGGATCGCGAGCTTATGGGCGGTGTCGAAGCCGCCGATGTCGAAGCTTGGATCGGCCTCAGCATAGCCGAGCTTCTGCGCCTCCTTGAGACATTCGGCAAAGGTCAGCCGCTCCTTGTGCATGCGCGTCAGGATATAATTGCAGGTGCCGTTGAGAATGCCGTAGACGCGGTTGATGCGGCTGCCGCCCAGGCCTTCCCGCAACGTCTTCACGATCGGAATGCCGCCGGCGACCGCCGCCTCGAAGCAGAGCGCGGCGTCGTGTTGCTCGGCAAGTCGCGCGAGCGCCACGCCATGGCGCGCCAGCAGGGCCTTGTTGGCGGTGACCACGGGGCGGCCCATGGCGAGCGCGGCCTCGACCGCGCCCTTGGCGGGATCGCCCTCGCCGCCCATCAATTCCACGAACACGTCGATACCGGGATCGCGCGCCAGCGCCAGCGGATCGGGCAGCTTGCGCGCCTTGGACAGATCGAGACTGCTGTCCTTGGGCGGATCCTTGCAGGCATAGGCCACCAATTCGATCGCACGGCCGGTGCGCTCGATCATGGCCGCGCGCGAGCGCGCCAGCATGGCCGCGACGGCCGAGCCCACCGTGCCTAATCCGGCGAGGCCCACTCTCAGGGGTTCGGCCATGGCGTGATCCGGGAGAACGTCTAACCTCGCTTGGCGAGGGGAACGACGTTGTGCAACTTTTCCGGCCCGGTTTCAAGAAAGCGCCGGATATTGCGCGCGGCCTGGCGGATGCGCTGCTCGTTCTCCACCAGCGCGATGCGCACAAAGCCCTCGCCACGCTCGCCGAAGCCGGTGCCGGGCGAAACCGCGACTTCGGCCTTCTCGACCAACAGCGTCGCGAAATCCATGCTGCCCAAGGTGCGGAACGGTTCCGGCAGCGGCGCCCAGGCGAACATCGAGGCGCGCGGCGCCGGAATTTCCCAGCCGGCGCGGCCGAAGGATTCGACCAGCACGTCGCGGCGGCGCTTGTAGCATTCACGCATCTCGCGGATGCAATCGTCCGGTCCATTGAGCGCGGCGGTGGCCGCAACCTGGATCGGGGTAAAAGCACCGTAGTCGAGATAGGACTTCACCCGCGCCAGCGCGGCGATGATGCGCTCGTTGCCGACCGCAAAGCCGATGCGCCAGCCCGGCATTGAATAGGTCTTTGACATCGAGGTGAACTCGACCGCGATATCCATGGCGCCCGGCACCTGCAGCACCGAGGGCGGCGGAATGCCGTCGAAATAGACCTCGGCATAAGCGAGATCGGAAAGAATGAAGATGCCGTGCTTCTTCGCGAACAACACGAGTTCGCGATAGAAGTCGAGATCGGCGACATAGGCGGTCGGGTTCGACGGATAGCAGACCACGACCGCGAGCGGTTTCGGGATCGAGTGATCGATCGCGCGCTCCAGCGTCGAGAAGAAATCGGGCGTCGGCTCGGACGGCACAGAGCGGATCCCGCCGCCCGCCATCAGGAAGCCGAAGGCATGGATCGGATAGCTCGGGTCCGGCACCAGCACCACGTCGCCGGGCGCGGTGATCGCCTGCGCCACATTGGCGAAGCCTTCCTTGGAGCCGAGGGTGGTAACCACCTGGGTGTCGGGATTGAGCTTCACCCCGAAGCGGCGCTCGTAATAGGCGGCCTGCGCGCGGCGCAGCCCGGTAATGCCGCGCGACGACGAATAGCGGTCGGTGCGCGCCTTGCCGATGGTCTCTTTCAGCTTCTCGACCACATGGGCGGGCGCTGGCAGATCGGGATTGCCCATGCCGAGGTCGATGATGTCGGCGCCGGCATTGCGCGCAACCGCCTTGGCGCGGTTGACCTGCTCGAACACATAGGGCGGCAGGCGGCGGATCCGGTGAAAGTCTTCCATGCTCTAGCTCCACGGCCCAGCAGCCGATTCTCGACCGGCGGGCCGGTGCCAGCCTTGTATCATTTCTTCTTGGCGGAGGCAGCCGTTTTGGCGGTCGAGCCAGTGGCCTTGGCTCCGTCGGTGCGGTCGCGCGCCGCGATCAGGTCGGCTTCCAGCTTTTTCTGCTCGTCATCGGTCAGCGTCACGGTTTCGCGCGCCGGCGGCATCTCATGCACGGCTGGATAGGCCGGTTGCGCGGCGGCACGGGCCGGAGCGCCCTCCGGGAGCCCGCCGGCCGCGCTCGGCAGATTATCGCCGATCATGGACGAGCAACCGGCAAGCCCCGTCACGCAGGCCAGCAGCAATGCGGGCGCCAACAGACGCAGCTTTATCGGTGGCGATGAGATCGGTAGCATGCGTCCGGTCAGTTCCTGCTGGGCCGCAGCGCGCGCCGGCCGGTATCCCCAAGCCGGCATCGTCAAGACGGCAAACCGACGTTCATTCAATGGATTGTACGCGGCGAGCCATATTTCGGTAATATGACCAAAGCAAGGTAGGTGAGCAGGGTTAACGGCGCCCCTCCGGCTGCCTTGCGGCCCCCTTTTGCCAGGTCCATGTGAGCCGGATCGGCGCACCGGGACGGAAGTCGAGGTCAATGTGAGAGCCCCGTCGGAACCGAGCAAGGACGGCTCCGTCGATATCGAGGAGTTCGCCAAGAACCTCGCGCGCGCGGTCGAGGAAGGCGGCAAGGCGATGGCCGCCTACCTCAAGCCGCGCGAGCAGGGCCGCGCCGACGGCGAATTCGTCACTGACGTGGCCGATGTCGCGCGCACGCTCGGCCAGGTCGCCGAATACTGGCTGGCCGATCCGCAGCGCGCGCTCGAACTGCAATCGCGTCTCGGCAAAGCCTATCTCGATCTGTGGGCGCATGCCGCCAAGCGGCTCGCCGGCGAGAAGCCGCCGCCGGTGGCGGAGCCCGATCCGCGCGACAAGCGCTTTGCCGATCCGGAATGGTCGAGCAACCAGTTCTTCGATTTCCTCAAACAGGCCTATCTGGTGTCGGTGCAATGGGCCGACCGCATGATCAAGGATTCCGAAGGGCTTGATCCGCTGACCGCGCAGAAGGCCGAGTTCTACATGCGGCAGATCGTCAACGCGGTAGCGCCGTCGAATTTCGTACTGACCAATCCGGAGCTGCTGCGCGCAACCTTCGCCTCGAACGCCGAGAACCTGGTGCGCGGCATGCAGATGCTGGCGGAGGACATCGCGGCCGGTGGCGGCGATCTGAAAATCCGCCAGTCCGACCTGTCGACATTCGAGGTCGGACGCAATCTCGCGTTCACGCCCGGCAAGGTGATCTTCGAAAACGACCTGATGCAGCTCATCCAGTATGCACCGGCGACCAAGAGCGTGCTCAAGCGTCCGGTGCTGATCGTGCCGCCCTGGATCAACAAATATTACGTGCTCGATCTCACTCCGGACAAATCCTTCATCAAATGGTGCGTCGACCAGGGGCTGACGGTGTTTCTGATCTCCTGGGTCAATCCGGACAAGCGTCTCGCCAATAAAGGTTTCGAGGACTACGTGCGCGAGGGTCCGCTTAAGGCGCTCGACGCGATCAAACAGGCGACCGGCGAGAGCAAGGTCCACGCCATCGGCTACTGCGTCGGCGGCACCCTGCTCGCGGTCACGCTCGCGCACATGGCGGCGCGGCGCGATCAGCGCGTGATGTCGGCGACCTTTTTCGCGGCCCAGGTCGATTTCACTTATTCCGGCGATCTCAAAGTCTTCGCCGGCGAGGAACAGATCGCCTCGCTTGAGCGCCACATGGCCGAGCGCGGCTATCTTGAAGGCCGCAAGATGACCAACGCCTTCAACCTGCTGCGCTCCAACGACCTGATCTGGCCGTACGTCATCAACACCTACTTCAAGGGCAAGGCGCCGGTGCCGTTCGACCTGCTGTACTGGAATTCCGACGCCACCCGCATGCCGGCGGCCAACCACTCGTTCTACCTGCGCAATTGCTACCTGCAGAACAAGCTGTCGAAAGGCGAGATGGTGATCGGCGGCAAGGCGCTCGATCTGAAGAGGATCAAGCTGCCGGTCTACAATCTCGCCACCCGCGAGGATCACATCGCACCCGCCAGGTCGGTCCTGCTCGGCTCGAAATTCTTCGGCGGACCGGTCAGGTTCGTGCTGTCGGGCTCCGGACATGTCGCGGGCGTGGTCAATCCGCCGAACAAGAAGAAGTATCAGTACTGGACCGGTCCGCGGCCGGCGGGCGCCGACCTCGACAAATGGCTCGCCAAGGCCAAGCAGCATCCCGGCTCGTGGTGGAACGATTGGCTTGCTTGGCTCAAGCGCCACGACCCGGCGCAGGTGAAGGCGCGCATCCCGGGCGGCGGCAAGCTCAAGCCGATCGAGGACGCACCGGGCCGCTATGTTAAGGTCAGGGATTAGTGGCGGCTGCGAACGGTTGCCTGACGCACAGGTTCCCCATTTTCGGCTGGCGTTTTTGCGGCTCGAACGATCCGTGCTATGATCCCAGCCGTTTGGACGCGAGGGGGAACGCGGCGCCATTGCGCCCACATTTCTCGGTGGAAATTCTCAAGCGTGACAGTGTGTTGGAGTGATCAGCGCATGTCGAAGCGCAAGTTCAAAGTCGTATTGATCAAGCCGTCGCACTACGATGCCGACGGTTATGTCATTCAGTGGCTCCGCTCCACCATCCCCTCCAATAGCCTCGCCAGCGTCTATGGCCTGATCGCCGAATGCGCCGCCGCCGAGGTGCTCGGCCCTGACGTCGAGATCGAGATCGACGCTTCCGACGAGTGCAACACCGTCACCGACGTCAAGGGCACGATCAGCGAGATCCGCGCCGCCGGCGCGGGCTTTGTCGGGTTGATCGGCGTGCAGTCGAACCAGTTTCCCCGCGCCCTCGACCTCGGACGCCAGTTCCGCGCCGCCGGCCTACAGGTGGTGATCGGCGGCTTCCATGCCAGCGGCTGCATTTCTATGTTGTCGGAACTGCCGCCCGATCTCAAAGAGGCGCTCGATCTTGGCATCACGCTGTTCGCAGGCGAAGCCGAGGGCCGCATGGCGGATATCCTGCGGGACATAGACCGGGGCGAGACCAAGCCGGTCTACAACTACCTCTCGGACATGCCCGACATGGGCGCTGCCACGCTGCCGATGCTGCCACGCTGGGCGGTGACCCGCATCGCCGGGCACTATTCGAGCTTCGACGCCGGCCGCGGCTGTCCGTTCCAGTGCAGCTTCTGCACCATCATCAACGTGCAGGGCCGCAAGTCGCGCTACCGCACCGCCGACGACGTGGAAGAGATCGTGCGCGCCAATGCCGCACAGGGCATCACCCGCTTCTTCGTCACCGACGACAATTTCGCCCGCAACCGCAACTGGGAGCCGATCCTCGACCGGCTGATCGAGCTGCGCGAGCAGCACGGGTTCCGGATCAGGCTGCTGCTGCAGGTCGACACGCTCTGCCACCGTATCCCGGGCTTCATCGAGAAGGCGGCGCGCGCCGGCTGCACCGCGGTGTTCATCGGGCTGGAGAACATCAATCCGGAATCGCTGCTCAACACCAAGAAGCGCCAGAACAAGATCTGGGAATACCGGGACATGCTGCAGGCTTGGAAAGCGCAGAAAGTGCTCACCTATGCCGGCTACATCCTGGGTTTCCCGACCGACACGCCGGCATCGATCGCGCGCGACATCGAGATCATCAAGCAAGAGCTGCCGATCGACATTCTGGAATTCTTCTATCTCACGCCGCTGCCGGGCTCGGAGGACCATAAGAACCTGCACATGAATGGCGTCCCGATGGACCCCGACATGAACAAATACGACCTGGAGCATGCCTGCACCGCGCATCCGCGCATGTCCAAGCAAGAGTGGGAGCAGGTCTATCGCGACGCCTGGGCGCGCTACTACACCGACGAGCACGTGGAGACGATCTTCCGCCGCGCCGTCGCCACCGGCATCAACAAGTCGAAGATATTCGACTCGGTCACCGTCTTCTCCGGCGCGGCGCGGATCGAGGGCGTCCATCCACTGCAATTCGGCTTCTTCCGCCGCAAGATCCGCACCCAGCGCCGTTCCGGCATGCCGATCGTCAATCCGCTGATCTTCTATCCCTGGCGAGCCTGGGATTTCCTGAAAGTCGCGGTGCGCTGGCTCAGCCTGATCCGCCGCTATCGCCACATCCACGCGCGCGTATTGGCCGATCCGAAGTCGGCTGCGTATATGGACGAAGCGCTCATGCCCACGCCGGCGGGCGGCGAGGACCACTTCGTGCAGATGTACGCGGACAAGATCCCGAAGACCCACGGCGCGCCGGTGCGCGAGCCGGTCGCCGCACCGGCCGAAGACCGGCAGCGCGCGCGTGCTATGACGCCAGCTTAACCGGCAGTTTCAGATAGCGAACGCCGTTGCTGTCCGGCGGCGGCAGCTTGCCGGCCCGCATATTCACCTGAATCGACGGCAATAGCAGCTCCGGTGCCGACAGCGTCGCATCGCGTTTTTCACGCATGGCGACGAATTCGTCCTCGCTCACGCCCTCATGCACGTGGACGTTTTTCGCCCGCTGCTCGGCGACCGTCGTCTCCCAGGCATAATCGCCGCGGTTAGGCGCTTTGTAGTCGTGACACATGAACAGGCGCGTCTGCGGCGGCAGCGCCAGAATGCGCCGGATCGAGCGGTAGAGCGTGCGCGCATCGCCGCCCGGGAAGTCGGCGCGCGCTGTGCCGTAGTCCGGCATGAACAGCGTGTCGCCGACAAAGACCGCGTCGCCGATCTTGTAGGACACGCAGGCCGGAGTATGGCCGGGCGTGTAAATCACCTCGCCTTCCAGCTTGCCGATGTGGAACCGTTCGCCGTCCTTGAACAGATGGTCGAACTCGGAGCCGTCACCGGCGACATCGGTCGCATTGAACACCGGCCGGAAGATGCGCTGCACGTCGCGAATGCGCTCGCCGATACCGACCTGGGCTGCGGTCTTGAGCTTGATATAGGGCGCCCCGGACAGATGATCGGCATGGACGTGGGTTTCCAGCACCCAGCCGATGCGCAACCCGGCTTCGACACCGGCGGCGAGAATGGCGTCCGCCGATTTCACCGAGGCTTCGCCGCTCGCCCGATCGTAGTCGAGCACCGGGTCAACGACCGCGGCCTGCTTGCCCTCAGCATCCCACACCAGGTAGCTGACCGTGTTGGTCGGCTTGTCGAAAAACGCCCGGATCATCGGTTTCGTTACGGTGGACATGGGACACCTCCTCAGGCGACGACCTCCGAAGACTATCTATGCATTGGCGGCGGACGCTCAAGGGAACAGCGCCACCTGCTCGAGGCCGGCGGCTTCCGGAAAGCCCAGCATCAGGTTCATGTTCTGCACCGCCTGGCCGGATGCCCCCTTGGTGAGGTTGTCGAGGGCGGAGCCGATGATGGCGCGGCCGGCTACGCGGTCCTTCGCCACCCCGATGAAGGTCATATTGGAGCCCCGCACATGCCGGGTGTGCGGCATCCGGCCAAAGGGCAGAACATGCACGAACGGTTCTTTCATGTAGAACTTTAACAGCAGGGCATGAAGATCCTGGGCTGAGGTCTTGCCGCGCCCCCGCACATAGATGGTTGCGAGAATGCCCCGGTTCATCGGCACGAGATGCGGCGTGAAGCTGACCGTCACCGGGCGGCCGGCGGCCTTGCCGAATTCCTGGTCGAGCTCCGCCATGTGCCGGTGGTGGCCGACGCCATAGGCGTGGATGCCCTCGGACACTTCCGAGAATAGCATCTCCTCCTTGGACGCCCGGCCCGCTCCGGTCATGCCGGATTTGGCGTCGACCACGATCTCGTCGGGATCGATCGCCGTGGCGCGCAAAAGCGGAATGAGCGGCAACTGCGCCGCGGTGGTGTAGCAGCCGGGATTGGCAACGAGCCGCGCGGTTCTGATCTTGTCGCGATAGATTTCGGCGAGGCCGTAGACCGCTTCCCTCTGCAAGGCCGCCGCCTGATGGTCGTGGCCGTACCAGCGCGCATAGGCTGCGACATCGGCCAGCCTGAAATCGGCCGACAGATCGACCACTTTGGTCGTGGGCGCCTTGCTCAAAAGCTGCTTGATCACCTTTTGGGTGGTGCCATGGGGCAGCGCACAGAAAGCGAGATCGAGCTTCGCCTTTTTCCAGTCGAGGCCATCGATCGCTATAAGTTTCGGCAGATCGAACGGCGCGAATTGCGGGAAGACGTCGCGCATCTGTTGCCCGGCTCGGCGGTCGGCCGTCAGCAGGGCAAGCTCAACGCCTGGATGACGCAGCAAGAGCCGCACCAGCTCAGCGCCGGTATAGCCGGACGCGCCGAGCACGCCGATCTTCGCCTTGGTCTTGGTCGCTTTGGTCTTCGCTTCTTTGAGCATGGCTCAACCCTTCTCGCAGTCGAACGGAACCGGGCGAGGGGCAATACCGCGGAGAATTTCAGGAGCAAAGCGCCGCGGAAGCTCGTCCGGCGGCACGGTGACGATCACATGCGATCGCGCGTGCGCGCCACGTTGGCGCGGCGGCGGCGGAAAACTTGCTGTCTGATCGTCGTCATGGGCGAGCGCTATAGCGGCGCGGAGTGCCCGGGTCAAGAATAGCAATCATTGAATGTTAAATTTTGTCCATCCGATTGGCAACGGCGCCAGCCGTTCCCTAGTTTCTGGGCATGCGACCTATGCCGACCGCGGGACGGGTACTGCGCGCTGCTTTTGCCGTGGCGTTCGGATTCATGAGCCTTGCCCACGGGCCGGTGATGGCATTTGCCGGCGCCGGTATGCCGGCGCAGCAGCACGTCACATCGGTCGTTGCGCACGACCATCATTCCCGGTCACATCATCAGCCACAGGCACACCGCAACGAGCAACAGACGTCGCCGGCGCTGCCCGGCAGTCCTGCGCTGTGTTACGCGCAGGGCTGTTTCACGGCCGTCTCGCCGACAGTGATCGCAGCGCCGCCGACGCCGTCCGTCCCGCTTGGCAAGCTCGTTGCCGCACCACCGCGGGTCCTGATAGCGACGCTGCTGGATCCCGCCGACCCGCCTCCCCGACTCCAAGCCTGATCAGTGAATGAACCATTTAAACGGCGCACTGCTTCGAAGCCAGGCGCTGGCCTGAAACACTTGGAGATCAAACTATGAAGAAGATCATCATACTGGCGGTCGCCGGGCTCACGCTCGCATCCGCCGCCGCTTACGCGCACATGCATCAAGGCCAGGCCGGTTCCGGCACGGCAATGCATCAGGGCCAAGGTCACATGGGCCAAGGTCACATGGGCCAAGGCAGCACCAGCAACGCCCACAGTAACCACGCCTCGCAGCCCAAAGGCGATACCGGGCCGTCGAGCCTGGCATTCCAGGGCAGCAACGCGAAAATGCATGCAGCGATGAACATCACCTTCACCGGCGATGCCGACGTCGATTTCGTCAAGGGCATGATCCCGCACCATCAGGGCGCGATCGACATGGCCAAGACGGCGCTCGCCTTCGGCAAGGACCCCGCCGTCAGGAAACTGGCGGAGGAAATCGTCAAGGCGCAGGAGAGCGAGATCGCTCTCATGCGCGATTGGCTGACCAAAAACAGCCGCTAACGGATGGCCGGCGGGATGGCGATCCCGTTCCGTCGGCACCGTTCTTTCCCCGTTTCAAATCGCCGCATGAAACCCCGGTGCGGCAGAGTTATTCCCGCGCGGCGCGGCGATAAAGCAAGCGCACGCCACCCGCGCGTCGTTGAGGCCGTTGGCGCGCGGCCCTATAACTCACAGCCGCGAGCAAGACCGCGCTCGGCGCAGCTCCCCGTGCCAAGGTAATGCCAGCCGAGGGGCGCCAACAATGTTTGGGAGGACGGAACGATGCGACATCCGGTTTTGACGTCATTCGTGTTGTGCGCCACGCTGTTGATTGGCGCTGCGGCGAATGCACAGCCCGCGCCGGCTGCGCCTGCGGCGCCGCTGCCACCGACCACGCCCTATGGGACGCCGATCACGCTCGAGCAGGCCAAGAAGGCGGCCGACGCCGCAGAAGCGGAGGCCCGCAAGCGCAACATGTTCACGGCGATCGCCATCGTGGAGCCGTCCGGCGAGCTGGTCTATTTCCGCAAGATGGATGGCGCCCAATATGCCTCGATCAAGGTCGCCCAGGACAAGGCGCGCTCCGCCGCGCTGTTTCGGCGCTCAAGCAAAGACTTTTTCGATCGCATGATGAAGGGCGACATGTCCGGACTGACTTTGGCCGGAGCCGTCGCGTCCGCCGGCGGCATTCCGATCGCGGTCGACGGCAAGATCATCGGCGCCATCGGCACCTCCGGCGGCGCCGACGATCCGATCTCTCAGGCCGGCGCCGACGCGCTCAAATAGCGGCTGGGCATCCGCCGCACCTCGCTCAAAAAAAGATGGCCGGGCATAGCCCGTCGAAGATGGGCGTAAACGCCCTGGTGTCGGCCATCGCTTTATTTCCGACGCGTGGGATCGGCGTGCGCCGGTCAGAGCATGGTGCTCCAGTGTGCCGGCACCAGGCGGTAACCCTGCGCGTCTTTCTCGACGTGGACCAGCGCCGGGAACGGAAAGTGGAAGCCCTGCACCGGCAGCTTGTCGGCGACAGCCATGTCGTAGAGCTTGCGTCGGGTTTGTTCGGCCTGCGGCTTGTCGGTGTCGAAGATAAGATGCCAGTTGGGATTGCGCACGAACAGCGGGGCCATTCCCGCCGTGATATCGACTTGCACCAGCAGGCGGCCGGAACCGGACGCAACCGTATACGCCATGTGACCCGGCGTGTGCCCGGGAGCGGCAATCGAGGTAATTCCCGGAACCAGCTCCTTACCGCCTTCGTAATGCGTCGGCTTCTTGCCGAGCGCGTCGAACACACGCTTCGCATTGGCAAATTGCCCCTTGAGTATGTCGGGCACGCGGCTGGCGTTGCTCTCGTCCATCCAATAGGCCCATTCGGCCGCCGGGACCATCACCTCGGCATTGGGAAAGGCTGCTTTGTTGTCGGCGCCCAACAGGCCGTTGATGTGATCGCCATGGAAGTGGGAGATGATCACCAGATCGACCGCGTTACGGTCGATGCCGGCAGCCTGCAGGTTGCTGTGGAACTGGCCGACCGCGCCCTTGCTCTGCTGGAATACGCCATGGCCTAGGCCGGTATCGATCACCACCAGCTTGGAGCCGGTGTTGACGACGATCGGCGTATACCAATGGGTTGCCCGGTCCGCCGGCAGATAGGCGCCCGCCATTGCGGCGTCGAGCGCTTCCTTGGGCTGGTTGGTGACGTAATTGGGTGGCAATGGCGTGACGGTGGTGCCGTCGGTCACCACGGT
>ORMF012458545.1_pt1 | contig 13078 bp, 13 predicted proteins | sample 1779871 | NCBI WGS metagenome assembly ORMF01 (sample SAMEA104232316, study PRJEB22302) | groundwater metagenome | biome: forest; feature: aquifer; material: groundwater | place: USA | collected 2011-08-07 | depth 5.4 m | reverse complement strand
TTTTGGCAAACCAGTTTCTGTTCGTGATCTAATCGCACCAAAAAAAGAGCCATCGATTCTTGGGGATGCGGACGATTTTCGAATTATGGCTTCAAAAATCATGATGATGGTTTCTGATTTGAAATCTAAAAGTTTCATATGTGGTGGACGGATACAAAGTATTGACAACAAATAACTAAGGTGTAGACTTTACTCTGGAACGACGCTTCTCTCTTGTGAGGGATTATAAGTCGTTTGATCCTCAAAATCATGTAGTAAAAAGTTTATGCAAGCAAGCACCAGCTCCGTAGCGACAGGGCTAAATATTGTCGCTAGAAATTCAATACCACGTGCGGAAATGTGTACCAAAGAGGAAGTTCTCAATTTTGAATTTCCCGATCTATTAGATAGACTGGTAAACAAACTCGGTATTTCTCATGATGAAGCAATTAATTTGTTTAATGACACAAAGAGATTTCTTTATCTCTCTGGGAATGTCCCTGGGACGTGGAGTCCTCCGGAAAAAATCGATGCGTGTTGGCATGAATTTATTCTTTATACGCATGAATATACAGATTTTTGCCATCAACATTTCGGGCGGTTCATTCATCACTATCCTCGTCGACCGAATGATCACCCAAAGGACTCGGCTCGACCCCGGAAAACACTTTGTGCCATAGAGCAAATTTTCGGTAAAGATCTATCAAATAATTGGTTTTTTCCGAATCTTAAACCAAGTCACAGTGGAATGGAGTCAGACATGGACGTCTTCGCATCTGGTCCTTGTGATAGTTGCGGATGTAGTCCGAACGGTTAGTTTTAGCAACCTCAAATAGGAGAGTTTATCGACTCTCCTATCTTTTTATATTTTATATATACAAATTGATAATATTTATTTTATGAGCAGAGGAAAAGATATCTGGAATACAAAAGAAAATGCTGAAGCCTACAATTTATACGCCAGTAATTTTCCAATGTATATTGATACGAGTAGAGATTTAGTAAAAATATCTGGTATAAACCTCGGAACCACACTGATTGACTTGGCTTGTGGTACAGGAACAACGACACAGGCAATAATGGATGCAACTAATTCGCGTGTAAACATCATTGCAGTTGATCAAGCTGAAGAAATGCTGAAAAAAGTTAAGGAAAAATTTGTGGACGGGAATGTAAGATTCATTTCATCAGAAGCAGAGGATTTGGATAAGGTAATTAGTGAGCCTATTGATGCTGTAATTTGCAATTCAGCATTTTGGCAAATGAAAGCACAGACAACTATCAGGGCTGTTTCAAATGTTTTGAAATCTGGTGGCATTTTTGCTTTCAATTTACCAGATTCTTTTTTCAATTATTCAAGCTTTAAAAAACAACCAATAAATCCTGCTCCGTATAATTTAAATGATCTAATAGGGTGGGCAAAAGAAGTAAAATTAACCATGGTCACTGAGATGGTTAAGACATATAGCAAAACAGCGGAAGAAGTTATAGCCTTTAATGAAATTCCCGTTATGAAAAGAAGTTTTAAAACAGATGATGAAAAAAACAAATTTTTTGAAAAATTACAAAATGATAAGAATAAAAATATTTTGGGTGTGAGGCAATGGGTTTATTTGGTGTTCAGGAAAAAATAGATAAATGGAAGAGTTGCTATTTAACCGTGCTGAAATTGCACTGAAAGATATTAAGTGCTAGAGTAATTTCTAGTAAGGTCTTTGTAATTTTTAAAGACAAAAAACAAGCAAGATGGCAAAAAAGTCTCACAAAACAGAAAGAAAGCGAAATAAATGAAGTTCAAAAATGTCATAACACCACTAAGTTTTGAAGATTTTCAAGACTTGATAGAAAAAAGACCCCCGTACAAACTATGGCAACCGACATTAAGTTTAACGAGTTTATTTGGATGGGCTGAACTTAACACCATTCTAAGACAGCAACGTACAAATGTGATTGATATCTCCATTTTACGTCATAGTCGTAGAGTACCCGTGGAGGATACTGCAGAAAAAGTTGACCGAAAGTTTAGGCGAATCAATCAACTCAATAGCGAGAAACTGGCAGGAGTTCTACGTAGTGGCGGTACGGTAAGGATTTCAAGAATTGACGAAAAATCTGACAAGTTAAATCTACTCGCTACTGACATTGAGAATTTATTTGGTTGTGAGGTAACTATGAGTCTCTATGCCGGATTTGGCTCTACTCACCATGCCTTACCCGCTCACTTTGACAGGCACGATGTTCTGGTAATTCAGTTTGAGGGCAATAAGACATGGGAGATCTTCGGGTTTGGATCCGATTCTTATCCTATTAAACCATCTGAGGAGATATTGGCCGAGTGTCCATCTAAACCAATATGGTCAGGGCAATTAGAGAAGGGTAATCTACTATTTATTCCTCGTGGGTCGTGGCACAGAGCTTCTGTTATAAGCAACGTCCCTACACTTCAAGTTTCTATTGCATTTCACCACATTATGCTTTACAAACTACACGACTGGCTTGCAAGTAAGTTATCCAACTATCCAATCAACGGAAAGCATCTATTATATTGGAATGTTGGGGACGATCTGCTTTTCGAGAATGAGATATGGAAAGCGTTGGGGGAAATACTGAAACCTGGTTTCATTGATAAATACCGAAGAGACAGTAAGTTGCTTCTATCGAGACGTTTTAATATGAATTTACCCGACATGGGTGCATGAAAGTTCAAATATATCGCAAAGCTAGAAAAATGAGCTTTGCGATTTTTATTTTCAGCAAAAAAACTACCAATATTTCAATCGGTAGTTTATATTTAGTAGGGTGTTCAGTCAGTGTCTGGTTTTCAAGTGAATAAGTTTAAGTAATGTTTCCATCCCTTTTCTTACCTGAACACCAATAAGGCCACTATCAGTCCACTCTTGATCGTCAAACTGACGACTAAACATGCAACTGTGAGCATCCTTAATTGTCAAAGCTATAGATTCTGCGGTAATAGGACACGGAACAACAAAGCAATTTTCTTTATTTTTTAGTATCTTTCGAAAAACCTCTTTGTCGAATATTTCCTGGGAGACTATTAGTGGACGTCCACACGATAGAGACTCAAGTGGTATTCCTGGCCCATGAAAAGGTATACGAAAATTATTTTCGAGAAACATGATAATGTTGCAACTTTTGATGAATTTTGGAATTTCCCAGTGGGGTATGAAATTTTTAATTTCTAAGATATCATCAAGATAGCCATCTTCGGTTTTCTTTCTCACTGTATCCATATGTTTACCACCCCAGTGAGCTTTTAATAGACATGGAAATTTCTCATTTTTGAGAATGACCATGGCTTCTAAGAGTTCCTGTGTACCTTTAGCTGGTCCCGCTTTGCCGTATATTCCAAGGATAAATTTTTCACCCCTTTCATGAAATAGTTGGGGGAAAAATAAATCTCCAGGAAGCCTTGGGGAACAAGCGTAAATGATATTTTCATTTTTTACACCAATTTTCATCAAAGTTTCATGGTGACGAGAATGAGTCAGTACAATCAATGCATTTTTTAAAACTTGTTCGTATAGAGAACTTAATTGTTCGGTCAGCATCAATCGTCCTAGATCACTACCTGCGTGACGCACTGTGTAAGGCACCCCTGTTATTTTGGATAGGAACAAAGCAACAACCCCATAAGGTTCAAAGTAATATGACCAAATGAAGTCGGGTTTTATTTCCTCGATAACTCTCAACCCTATACCAACCATTTTTGAAACATTGGGGTTGTTTTGGGGGATAAACACATGGTGTTTGTCAGTATATGTTGAGTGAACTGTAATCGAATTTGGTATTCTATATCCACTAAGTAGGGATTGATCTTGGGGAGTCATGCTAACTTTGTACGTGTCCTCAACCTCTTCAGAGTTGGTAATTACATGTACTTCATGACCCATTTCAGTAAAAAGTTGGGCTGTCCAGTAAGAATCCGCGCTAACCCCGCCTTGTATCGGAGGGTATTTGCATATCATCAGTATTTTCATAAGGATTTTAGTGTCAAGGTCCTTGTCATTTTCTGAACTGAAATTACCACAAGTTCTTTAATAATGCAAATGGTAATTTCCTTTTTAAAACGAAAAAAATGCAATAAAGCCAAATTTTTGATATGATTTAGGGGATGCAAAGGTTAAAGAAAATTTTAGATTACGCAGTGAAATATAACGTAAATGGTGGTAAAATAGACATTGATACGGAAATCAAGGGCAAACAGCTCATCGTATCAATTTCAAATACAGGGATTGGGATTTCAAAAGAAGACACTGACCGTCTTTTCAAACAAAGTTTTTTCCGCTCTGCTGAAGCAAAGAAAGTCAATCCATTAGGAATGGGTGTCGGGCTTATGGTTGCAAAGACGATAGTGGAGGGGCAGAGGGGGAAGGAGGGGATTGTTCGGAATAGAGAAAATTTTGTAGTACAGGCTATTTTTAATCTGGGATAATTATTTAATCAATGCTAAGTCCTAATTTCTGGAGAAAATATTTTAAGGTATATGATTTTTTAAATGAATTAGAGCCATATCAATCTCTTCTCGGTCAGTTTGTTATAGATCTTGGAAATATCCAAGGGAAGGAAGTGTTGGATGTAGGTGTCGGTACTGGTAACTTAGCTGTTCTTTTAAATAAAAAAGGAGCTAGTATTACTGGACTAGATTTTTCAAAAGAAGGATTAGATTTTTTTAAAAAAAAAGTTCCCGATGGAAAAGTGGTTTTTCATAATTTACGTGAAACCTTACCTTTCAAAGATAGTTATTTTGATTATATTGTTTCGAACAATACAATTTACACCCTACCAAAGGAGAATCATTTGAGGGTGCTCCGAGAATTATTTAGAGTTATGAAACCCGGCGGAAAAATTATTATCTCAAATCTACGAGTCGGATTTAAACCATACAAAATATACTTAGAACACATTAAGTGGGGTCTGAAAAATAGCGGAGCATTCAAAGTACTCCTTAGTGTCTTATATTTTGCTATACCATCACTTAAAATTTTTTACTATAATTTTTTAATTAGCAGAGAAAATTCTGAAAAAAATTATAATTTTTTTCATGATGGTGAACAAAAAATGCTATTAAGTAAGGTTGGATTTATAAATGTATCTGGAGATAAGCTAGTTTATGCCGAACAAGCGATTATGAATTCTGGATATAAATTTATTTAAATGAAGTTATATAAAACACTGGAAGTAACACTCGCTAAAAAAAAATATAATATCCACTTTGGTATGGCGGAAACAGAAGACGAGAAGCAAAAAGTGTTTTCATTAAGATATAAGGTCTATAATGATAGAAAATATTTAACTCATAATTCTGAAGATGGACTGGAGTTCGATGAACTCGATTCTCTAGATACAACAAAGCATTTTATGGTTGTACTTGGAGATAAGCTGATTGGAACTATACGATATCTCCAAACAAATCCTTTTCCGACAGAAAAATATTTTAAATTTGAAACCCCCACACAACTATCCGAAGTATCAAAAGATAAGTTGGTGGAGCTTGGTCGGTTTATCATTATCCCACCGGATAAGGAAAGAAAAGTTTTTTTGCCTAGAAATATTGTTTTACTTTTCATGATAGATACTTTGTTAAATTACGGAAGAGATCACGATGTTGTTGGGGGGTATTCATTTGTTAAGCTTAAATTATTAAAAAAATTACAGAAATTGAATGCCCCAATGCATTTGATTGAGAAGGCCGAGCTTCGATACCCAGAAGATGGAAACATGTATCCATATTTTCACCAAATGGATGACCCTGCATACCCCACTTACTTTTTAGTTCAAGAATTTATAGAATATACTAGTAAGTTGCTTAAAAATACATGGTTGTTTAAGACTGATAATGGAGATGAAAATAAACTAATATTGAAATCAGGATTTTATCGCCGTGTTTTAGATTCCTTAAATATTATTTAAACATGACAACATTAATTCTAATATCACTTTTTTTGACAGTTGTTGTTAATTTTTTAATGACAGCTATTATTTTTTCGCGAGGCTGGAAGCAGTTATACAACATACTTTTTTCAATATTAACTCTTTCGGTATCAATATGGTGTATTGCTATAGCGGGTTTTTTTGCCAAAGAAATATTTACATTTAATATAAATTGGATTGCTTGGACGCACTTTTCCGCTCTTACAATATCGTTAGTATTTCTTATTTTTGCTAGTATTTTCCCTAACAAAATCTTAAAAAAACCACTTTTATATTTCGTAGCATTAATTCCTTTTTTCATTTTATCCTACTATCTATTCTACACTGAATTTATAATTGGGAGTTTCTCTGGTCTCAATTATGAATTAGGTGGGGGTTATGTACTCTATCAAATAATACTAAGTACATACTTTCTAACGGGTTATTTTTTACTTTTTATGCAATTTAAAAGAAGTGATAATCTCGTAACTAAACAACAGTTAAAATATGTTCTTTTGGGTTCAATTGTTTCTTCAGGACTTGCCATTATTACAGATTTAGCCTTACCTTTTGTGGGAATTTTTGAGTACACATGGCTTGGCCCACTTTTTACTCTAATTCTTGTTATAGCAATTTTTATTGCCATTCTTCGATACCAACTTTTTAATATAAAAGTAATTGTGAGCGAAATGTTTTCACTCATAGTCATCTCTCTCCTCATTGTAGATATCTTTCTTACAGAAAGTCTGACAAATCTTATCATAAAGTCTTTTGTCACATTGTCGGTAGCATTTTTTCTATACTTTTTTATTCGCGCTATTTACAAGATTGAAACTTTGGCCAAGGAGTTGGGGGAGACGAATGATAGGCAGGAGAAATTGATTCATTTTATTGGACATGAGGTTAAAGGATATTTGACTAAGAGTGAAGGGGCGTTTGCGGGAATTGTGGAAGGGGATTATGGGGCGGTTTCGCAGGAGATTAAAGATTTGACGGTGCTTGCGCTTAAAGAAGACAGAAAAGGTGTGAAAGCGGTTACGGATATTTTGCGAGCATCAAATCAGAAAAAGGGAACAGTGAATTATGAAATGAAACCTTTTGATTTCAAGCAGATGGTTTCGCGAGCGGTGGCGGAAATAAGACCAGAGGTGGAGGCAAAGGGTTTGAAAATAAATTTGAATGTTGAGATGTCGCCGTCCTATGGGTTAAATGGCGATGAGAATCAACTCGAAGAACACTTGGTGCGAAATTTGCTAAAAAATGCAATTAACTACACTCCCTCTGGAAGTATCACGGTCAGCCTATCTCATGAAGAAAACAAAATTTTGTTTTCTGTAAAAGATACCGGAATTGGAATTAACACCGAAGATAAAACACGACTTTTCACCGAAGGAGGTCGTGGTAAAGAATCAACCAAAATCAACGTTACCTCGACCGGCTACGGCCTCTTCATTGCAAAAGGAATTGTCGAGGCTCATCACGGACGAATCTCTGTCGATTCCCCCGGCTCCGGACAAGGCTCCACATTTTTTGTTGAGTTGCCAACGTATTAAGGTATAAAAAAGGGCATGCATTTCACACACCCTTTTGATTTTCTTTCTATTTAAGAAACGTACTCAAGGCCAGTCCATGTGCAACGCTTGTGAATGCATCAAGATGAATTATTTTTTGTTCGCCAAACATCTCTTTGAAAACTCTTTGTACAGCAGGGACAAATGAGGAACCTCCAGTTAGTAACACTTTATCGATTTCTGATTTTGTGATAGAGGCTTCATTGAGTGTTCCGACAACACATTTAGAGATGGCATCTATATCTTTTGCAATAAATGTTTCAAATTCAGAACGAGTGATTGGTTCTTCAATATGAATATGTTTATCACAATAGTTGATCGTAGTTTTCTCTAGGGTGGACAGCTTAGTTTTAGCCTCTTCGATTGCTTGGAAAAAAGAAAATCCTTTATTTTCGTGTACTAGATACTCCAAATTTTCAATAAGTTTTGGGGTATCGGTTGTCCTTTTTATCTCACGAATTATTTCTAGGGTTTTTTGGTCTCGTAGAAAAGGTATCATGTGCCATTCACAGAGTGTGTACATAATCCATAATGGCACTGGCAACGCTGTGCCTTTTATATCCTGTGATGTCAGATGTCTCCCAAAATGGGGAGTTCCTTTTTCCCACATTATTCGCGAGTCAAATGTATCTCCCCCTACATAAACACCGCCCATAGACAGGATTCTTTTTCGTTTCTCCTCATTTGTTGTCAACATATCAGATTTTAATCTCATGATGGTGAAATCGGATGTTCCACCTCCGAAATCTCCCATGAGCACAATTTCTTCTTTGTCAACCATTTTTTCTATATAGGCAAGTGTGGCTGCAATCGGTTCATACTCAAAACATATATCTGTGAAACCCGCTTTAATCGCTGCGGATTTAAGTCGATTTTCAGCTAACTGATCGTGAGCCGGGTCTTTAGAAAAAAATACAGGTCTACCTAAAACTACTTGGTTAACACTGCGCCCAGCACTTTGTTCACCAATGCGTTTTATTTCCTTTAAAATTAGAGCTATTAAGTCATCTATATCAAAGCGTTTTCCAAAGATGGTTGTGCCGGTGAATCCTATATCTGGAAGGAATGTTTTTAATGACTGAAGAAAACGACATCCTTTTCCACCTGTTTTGACGTATTGACTAACAGCGCATTGTCCAATCAATGATTCCTTGTTTTTGTTCATGAGTAGAACAGAACGCAAGGTATTTTCGTCGGACATCTCGTTATTAATGTTTACAACACGTACCTTGCTATTTTCATAAAGCGCGAGGGCAGAATTTGTAGTTCCGAAGTCGAGACCCATTATAGTTGCCATTTGTTACCTTTAGTGGTTGATTGTTTAGGTACTGTTTTACTTTTCTATCGATGAGGTTACCACATTGATAATTATTTGACAACATGCATATTATGTAATACATTTCTAAGAGAAACGATTTCTTTACATAGACTAGAACTTTGACATACAAAATATATGAAAATGAGGTATATATGACCTATAAAATTGGTTTAGTAACCCCATCCCCACAGTCTCATCGTACAGCAGAAGAAACCCTAGGTCTTGGATATCTAAGTGCAGTATTAAGGTTAAATGGGTATGATGTTTGCGTTGTTGACGGTTGGCTCGAATCACTATCAGTCGAAGAGATTGTCGAAAAGTTAAGTTTCCACGGAAATATTTCCATGGTAGGAATGTCTTGTTATCGGTCAAACATAACAGAGGCGATTGAAGTCCTGCAGGCTATTCGTAAAAAATTTGGCAACATACCTGTTATCTGCGGTGGATATGGGCCGACATTTCACGAACAGTTATTTTTGGAAAGTGGATTTGACGTCATTGTAATGGGTGAAGCGGAACACATCATTGTTCCACTTGCTCAAGCTTTGCTTTCTGGGTGTGGACTTGAAAAAATAACAGGAGTATCCTTTCTAAAGGGCGATAAGATTTTTCGAAATGATCGCAATGAGCCAGCTATAAATCTTGACCAACTTCCGTTTCCGAGTCGTGAAAATATTAGAAGTACAATTGGGCAAAGAAATTTTGTCCATGTTTGCACTTCGCGGGGATGTCAAGCTCATTGCGGTTTCTGTTCCATATTTTCTTTTGCGAAAGGAGTCCCAGGTAAGAATTATTGGAGACATCGAAGTGTTGGAAATATCGTAGATGAACTTAGATATCTCCACGAACATTTCGGTGTGACCAATTTCAAATTTGTTGACGATAGCTTCATTGAACCTCCACGTGATGCTTTGTGGGTAGAACAGTTTCGTCGGGAAATTAGTAAACACTCTTTGTCTATTAAGTTTCGGACACAGGTTAGGGCTGATCGACTCAATTCAGATATTGTGAGAGGTTTGAAAGAGGCAGGATGGTTTTCTACCAGTGTTGGTGTTGAAAATTTTTCTGACACAGCTCTTAGACGTATGGCAAAATCAGCTTCTAAAGCTGACAATTTTGTCGCTATCGAGCTTCTTTCAGCAGAGAAAATCTATACTCAAATGGGTATGATTCTGTTTGATCCCTATACGACAATTAGCGAATTATTCGAGAATCTAATTTTTTTGAAAAAGTATTGGTGGCCAATAACTAAAGGCATATTCACTGAGATGTATGCAGCCGATGGAACTGTTTTCACAAAAAAACTCGAAAAGCGTGGTTTATTGCAAAGGGACACAGTTATGCAAAATCACGTGTATACAGTACAGGACATTCTCGCTAGGAGGGTTTACTTCATGTTAAAGGTTTGGCATCGATCACACTCAGCTGTTTACGATTGGGTTATAGATTCACTCACAGCGCCCAAAGTGTTGAAAGTTGGTGATTATGAAGCTGTATATGCGTTATATCGAAAATTGCAGTCAGCCGACATCGAGTTTTTCGATGGAGTTCTCGCACATGTGACAGGGGTTGAAGGTGGTGAGAGTGACTCGGCTTATGTGGAAAGTTCAATCAAGTTATCAAGTCATATGTACTTCGAATGTAAACGAGAAATAGAAGAAATCTACAAAAACAATCAGCTCTTCTACAGGGCTGTCCCAAACCCATTTCTTGGTTCTGATTGAACCATGAATACATCAAAGAAATAAAAAAGTTTATGAATATTTGTGAATCAAATATTGAAAATATCGGCTGGACAATTGGCAACGATTGTCCTTATCGATGTCCACATTGTTATTCACATATCGTGCGTAACAGGGGTAGAAATCTTGAAGTGTCCGATGCGGATCGTATCGTCACTCAATTGCAGAAGATAGGGGTTAAAACAGTGAATCTTGGCGGGAACGAACCAATCTATACGAGTGGTTCAGATCCGAGAAAAACAATACTTCCTCATATCATAAGATCATTGTATGAGGCTAAAATTGCGGTCGGATTGACAACAGCTGGCATAACCCTTGTATATCTGGAGAGATTATTTCCAGACACCATAGCAATGCTAAATGATATCGACATTAGCCTCGACAGCCCGTTTCCAGACGAACATAACAAAAATCGAGGTGCTCCATTATTTAATCTTGCACTAAAAGCGATTGGGATATGTCGTGAGTATGGCGTTGAGAGGACTATTATAATGTGTGGCATGCGTTGGAATCTTTCAGACAGACATCTTAATGCTCTGATTAAGTTTGCCAGAAATCATAAAGCTTTGATTCGTATCAATTTTATGAAACCAACTGAAGAGCAACACATGTCTCTAGTTCCAGATGTTTCCCAATTTTATCACGCTTGCCAAGTGCTTTTTGCACAATGTAAGGTCGTTGAAATGGGTGAACCTCTCGGCTCGACTATGGTAGGAGAGAGTTCTAACGGGTGTCCATGTGGAACAAAATCATTTCGAATACATTCGATTGATCCAACGGGGCGTGTTCCAGTCAGCCCGTGCGTTTACGCACACAACTATCGTGTCGGAGACTTATTGAAAGATGAACTTTCCGACATTATTGCGAGTGCGCAGTTTGAACTGTTTAGGAGGAGGCGTAGCAAACCTGAAACGATCGGTGAATGTGATGGTTGTACCTATCTACAGCAATGTAGGGGAGGATGCACCTCACGATCGTATCTTTGGTCAAAATTCGAGGGAAAAAACATCCCAGCCGACCAGGCAAGGGACCCTTATTGTCTTAGGGAATTTAAGGGAGAAATATTGAGTTCTCGACCTCAACGAACAAAGCAAGATGTGGTGTTAGTTCACCGTGATTACCTTTGTACTTTGATTGTAGATCCGTCATGAGTGTTTAGTTATACAAGAGTCATGGTCTGTCCGTGACTCTTTTTCATTTTTTATGTGCGTATGTTAATATACTTAAAAATAAGTAATATTTAATCAATATGGAAAATAGCAAATCTAAAATAACTGATTCAAATTATTTTCTCGGTAAGGTTATTACTGTTACCGTCGACCGTCCTTTAGGTTCAAAACATCCAAAGTATGATTGGAAATACGAACTAAATTACGGGTTCATCAAAAACACTATGTCCGATGACGGTGAAGAATTAGACGCTTATGTCGTCGGTGTGAATGAACCACTATCATCATTTGACGGAAGGTGTATTGCAATAATCCACAGAACAAACGATAACGACGATAAACTTGTTGTCGCCCCTCTTGGAGTAGAATTAACAGATGATGAAATAATGTCGTCCACAAAATTCCAGGAGCAATTTTTTAAGTCAGAAATAATACGTTTGAACAAGACGATTTAACGGTTATAAATAAAAAAGTAAGAAAAAAGCCATCCATGGATGGCTTAGTTGGCAGTTTATTGTAAATTTTCGATACTTAATGTGATTAAGGCATGAACATTTTCGATTGAATCACTAGCGTCAATAATTTTCCAATCGTTTGTCTTAGCCAGTCGTTTATACACATTTTGTTGCTTTTCAAAAAATTCCGATCCCATGTTGTCAAATTTTGAATGTGATGGTTTGATCACATTTCTTCGAAGTGTTTCGCGGATGTCACAGAAAAGCAAAAAAGTTACAGGGGTAAATTTTTCGGGAAGAACTTTTGCAAGAATTTCTTTGAGAAAATTTGGGTCAAACCCTTCGACCTCAAAATAGCTCAAAAATGAACCGATTCCTCGATCACAAATTACATGGGTTCCATGGTTCACGTTAGGTGTGATAATTTCAGCGAATAGATGTGCTTTACAGCAGAGAAAACCAAACAATTCTACTTCCTTAGTTCGTGGAACATCACTTGTAAAGATTGCCTTCATTTCTCGTCCAAGATGGGTGCTTTCTAGATCTTTTACAATGATAGATGGTTTGTTTCTTTCACCAAACCAATTCTTTAAAAGTTTACATTGAGTTGTTTTGCCAATTCCATCAACCCCTTCAATTTCTATGATCATTTTTTCTCCTTTTTGTGTACATTGTCCATCTCCCACACTACATTTTGATAGATGTATTGTCAATGTCGTCTAGATTGCTATACCTATTTAAGGATCTCAATTCCACCGGCTACGGTCTTTTCATCGCAAAAGGAATTGTTGACGCCCACCACGGCAAAATTTGGGTAGACTCCCTCGGTTCTGGCAAAGGCTCGACCTTTTTTGTGGAGTTGCCAGTTCAGTAGATTAAATATGGAGAAAAATTGATTGTCTGATGATGCCAT
>ORMF010714351.1_pt1 | contig 13078 bp, 9 predicted proteins | sample 1779871 | NCBI WGS metagenome assembly ORMF01 (sample SAMEA104232316, study PRJEB22302) | groundwater metagenome | biome: forest; feature: aquifer; material: groundwater | place: USA | collected 2011-08-07 | depth 5.4 m | reverse complement strand
TAGCGCAAAGGGCGCCGTCCGCGCCCCCAAACGGGCCAGAAACACGCGGGTTAGCGCTGCGGACGGCAGTTCCGTTTTGCGCGTGTTACTCGTTAGTAGGGAGTTGTTTGGTTATGGTTCTCAGTTCGATTCCACAGTTACCCGTTTTTTTGCTTCTGCCCCTGTTGGCGGCCGCCCAGAATGGGCCCATCCGCCGTCTGGCTCCACCGGTCCCGTCCCCCCAAAACGTTGTGGTGAAAATGCTGGAGGCCGCCGCCCTCAAGCCAGGCGAAACACTCTACGATCTCGGCTCCGGAGACGGCCGCGTCCTGGTCACCGCGGCCCAGCAGTTTGGCGCCAAGGCGGTGGGCGTGGAGATGGAACCCGAACAGGTTAAGGCTTCCAACGTCAAAATCCGCCGTCTGAAGCTGGAAGACAAATGCCGCGTCATCGAAGGCGACCTGCTCAAGACCGATTTGAGCGAAGCCGACGTCGTCACCATATACTTGCTGACAGGCAGCAATGACCTTTTGCGCCCGAACCTGGAAAAATACCTCAAGCCCGGCGCCCGCGTGGTCTCCCATGACTACCAGATCCGCGGCTGGACCCCGATTCGCGTCGAGAAAGTGGAGGCCTACAAGCGGATCCACAGCCTCTACATCTACGAGCGGCCGCCAGCCAAGAAGTAACTACTTCAACTTCTCATTCAGCAACGCCGCCAGCCGTTGTCCGCCCAGCGCCGCGCGCTGCAATGCGATTTTGCGCGCCCGGATAGCGTAGTTTTCGTCCAGTTTCACCGGATTCTCTTTGGTCCCGGCCTCCGGGTCGAACGAGTAGACGTCCCGCTTGGCAATGGCCAACCCCTCGTCAACCCACACCGACGGCTCCAGCACCGGCTTCTTCTCGTGGTCCTGCTTGCGCAGTTGTTTGATGACGCCTTCCACGTAGGTGGGCGACGCCGTGCTGCCCAGCGAGTCGTCCCAATAGGCGTGCAGGTTCTGCCCACCCATCAGGATCACCGAGTTGCCGCCCAGATCCCCCATCGGCTTGCCGTCGCGGTCCAATTGCCCTTTCCGGAACCGCGCCACGCAGTGCAGCGGCTGGAATTCGTCCCCGCCCACGTGCAGCAGCCATGGCAGCAGATAGACCGGATCCTCCAGGCTCGCCGTTCCCGTTGTCTTGTTCGCGATCCGCTCGATGATCCAATGCAGTTGCGTCAGGGCGTTGGGCACCGGCGGCTCCAGCAGCGGCGTTCCGTCCTGGGAAAACGGCTTGTTGATGTAGTGCCAGTTGCGGCGCTGCTTCATGTCCGGAAACCCGGGCAGAGTCGGAGTCGGCTTGGCGTCGCTCCGCGCTTCGTCATAGAACCGCGGATCGCCCTTGATCGTGTCCGGCCAGACCGCCGCCGACATAAACGCGTACCGCGCCTTGTCCTTCTCGCTGCCCGTTGCGCCCGCCACCAGCAGCTTGTAGTCCGGATGCTTCCGGATCAGTTCATCCACCCGCTGGCGAGCCTGCTTGGTCAACTGGTCATAGGCGTGCCCGGCCACGGCCCTATGCCCCACCGCGTTCCAACCCTGCCCCAGCAGGGCGAAGAAAAGAAGGCAGACGATTGTCCTTGCCATATTTTTACACTCCTCAAATGCGAAGTTCGTACCCGGCCTGTTCCAGCCCGCCAATCATTCGCGTCCGGACCGCGGTGATCTCCTCGGCCGAAAGCGTGCGCTCCATCGAGCATACCGTCACCCGGAAACTCAAACTTTTCTGTCCGGCCTCGAGCGGCGCGCCCACGTACTGCCGTACGAACTCGATGCCTTGCAGAAACTCGCCGGCCAGCGCCGCCATGCGTTGCTCCACCTCGGCCACCGTGACTCGCTCGCCCGTGATCACCGACAAGTCGAATGAGCTCGATGGGTAGCGCGGCAAGGGCTTGTACCGGACCGGTTCAGGACCCATCGCCTGCACTCGCCCCAGGTCCAGGTGCAGGACGGCGGCGCGGCCCGTGCTCACCAGCTTCGGATGCAACTCAAAGATGCGGCCCACCATCTGCTCCCGATAGAGAACCTCATGGGCGCGACCGGTATGTTCGTAGGAGCGGGCTTGGGTGGGACGCACCGTGATTCCAGCCAGCAGGCACTCGGCCAGCCGCTTGGCCTCCATCAATCCCGCCCCTCCATCGCCTGGCTTCCTGTAACCCGCCGCCGCCAGGTGCGGCGCCTCAGCCGGAGTCCCCTCCGGCCGCCGGTGTATCTCATTGCCGATCTCAAAGAGGCGGAAACTCTCCAGGTGCCGGCTGTTGTCGCGAATGTTCTTGACGATTCCCGGCAGCAGGCTGGTGCGTAGAAGACCTTGATCGGCCGAGATCGGGTTCAGCACCCGCACGTGATCCTCGGCGGCAAGCCCCAACTCGGCCGCCTGCCGCGCGTTCACAAACGAGTAGTTGTAGACCTCGGTGAAGCCCTGTCCCGTGCATACCTCGCGCACCATCTGCAGGAACGCGCGCTCCGGATTTGCCGGGGGCGGCACGGCTGGAGACAGCGGCGCTTGCGGTTCAATGGAACCATAGCCCATCATCCGCCCCACTTCTTCCGCTAAATCGTCCTTGATCGAGATGTCCTTGGTTGCGCGCCAGCTCGGCGGCGTCACGCGAAATACTCCTACAGCCGTCTCCTCCACCTGGAACTCCAGTGATTGGAGTATCCCGCGCACCCGCTCGCTCGGCACCGGACATCCTAACTTGCGGCGCAGCCACTCCAGGCTCAAGTCAATTCCAGCGGGCACGGCGAGCTCGCGGGTCGCCTCCGAAACCCCGCCTGCAACCCGAATTCCGGGTGAAACCTGCTGCAACAACTCCAGCGCGCGAGCCAGGCCGCGCCGCGTATTTACCGGATCGAGCGATTTCTCAAAGCGCATCGAAGCATCCGTGCGCAGCTTCAGGCGCGTTGAGGTCTTGCGGATGCTGCCCGCATGAAAGTTGGCGCTCTCCAGCACAATGCGCTGCGTGGTGGCGGTGACGCCGGTCGCGAGGCCGCCTATGACGCCCGCGATGGCCACCGGCCCCTTTGCATCGGCGATCACCAGCGCCTGTTCATCCAGCGTGTAGTCTTCCTCGTCCAGACCCCGCAACTTTTCGCCCGCCGCGGCGGGGCGCACGTAGATCGTATCGCCCGCCAGAGTGGCCGCGTCAAAGGCATGCATCGGCTGGCCGATCTCGGCCATTACGTAGTTGGTCACATCGACAATGTTGTTGATCGGATTCAAGCCGACCGATTCGAGCCGGTATTGCATCCATAGCGGCGAGGGCCCAACCGTCACGTTCTCCAGCGTCAGCGCGCTGTATCTCGGGCAAAGATGAAAGTCCGTGATGGAGACGTTGATGTTGCCCGGCCCCTCCGGCAAAACCGCCGGATCGACCGGGTCCCGTAGCGGGCGCTCCAGTATGGCGGCCACCTCGCGCGCCATTCCGTGATGGCCCCAAAGGTCCGGCCGGTGCGTCAGAGACTTGTTGTCGATGTCGATGATGCTGTCGGGTCCGCATCCGGGAATCGAAGCGCCAGCTTCGGCTTCCAGTTCCAGGATCCCTTCGGAATCGCGGTTCAAGCCGAGTTCGGCTCCGCTGGCCAGCATCCCGTCGCTTTCCACACCCGCGATCACTGTCTTCTCAATCGCGCGCCCGCCGAGCACGCAGCCCGCGGGAACATAAGCCGTCACGATCCCCACACGGCAGTTGGGAGCGCCGCAGACCACCGTCCTTGACCCATACAGCCCGGTCTCCACAACAGCCCTGCGGTTGTGGCTGCCCTCCACTGGAGTTACCTCCACAACGCGCGCCGCGCACACCATCGCCAGATGCGCGCCCACCGTTTCCACGCCCTCCTGCTCGGCCGTCTTCACAGTGATGAGCTGGCCCAGTTCCTGAGGCGTGACGTCGAGCCCGCCCGTCATTTCCGTGATCCAGTTCACCGAGAACTTCACGTGCGTGCCTTTCCAAATTGAGCAAGAAAACGAAGATCCCCACCCTGCAAATGGCGAATATCATCGATGGCGTAGCGCATCATGGCCAGCCGCGTCAGCCCGAGGCCGAAGGCGAATCCGTTCCACTGCTCCGGGTCGATTCCGCCCATGCGCAGCACGTTCGGATGCACCAGGCCGCAGGGCAGCAGTTCCAGCCATCCGCTCTGCTTGCACACCGGGCATCCGGCGCCATCGCAGAGCAGGCAGTGTATGTCGAGCTCGAAGCCAGGCTCCACGAACGGGAAGTAGCCCGGCCGCAGCCGCACCGCAACGTCGCGGTGAAAGATCCCCTTGAGGAGCGTTTTCATGAAGTAGATCAGGTGCGCCACCGACACTTCCCGGTCCACCATCATCCCTTCCAGTTGATAGAAGGTGTGCTCATGGCTCGGGTCCACCTCCTCGTTGCGGAACACCCGGCCCGGCGCAATCATGCGGAGCGGCGGTCCGAGGCGCTCGATTCCTCTCACCTGCACCGGCGAGGTGTGCGTGCGCAACAGGTTTCCGCCTTCCAGCCAGAAGGTGTCCTGCATGTCGCGCGCCGGATGGTCCTGCGGAATGTTCAAGGCGTCGAAGTTGTTGTACTCGGTCTCCACCTCCGGTCCGCTCAGCACCGCAAACCCCATCGAGACAAACAGGTCCTCGATCTCCTTTTGGACGATCGTCACCGGATGCAGCGAGCCGGGCCGGACCCCGGGGGCGGGCACGGTGAGATCCACCCATTCCGATTCCAGCCGCGAGCGCAACGCGGCGTCCTCAAACTGCGCCGTGCGCACCTCCAACGCCGCCTCCAGGCTTTGCTTGGCCGTGTTGAGAAGCTTGCCAAGGCTGGCCCTCTCCTCCGGCGTCCGCTTGCCCATGTCCTTGCTGATTCCGGCCAGCGTCCCCTTGCGGCCCAGCACCTCGACACGCACCGCTTCCAGATCCGCCGGCGAGGTTGCGGACTGTATACGCTGGAGTGCGTCGGCCTGCAACTCCTCCAGAACCTGATCCGTCATTGTGCGGGCCGGTACACCTGGGTGGCGCCGGCCACCTCGTGCGCAAGATGGTTGATGTAGAAAACGAGAACGGCTTTGGGAAACCGTTCCTGAAACTGGTTGTAGACGCGCTCCTGCCATCCGTCTGTGAGCTTGGCCGCGATGTCGGCGTCCTTCTCGAAGAACCCCTCGTTATGTGGAATCCCGAGCAGGTCGAGTACGGCCACCAGCATGTCCAGGTGCGAGACAAGCACGGCCTGGCTCAAGTCCGAGGCCAGTTCTTCATCGCCCGCGCTCAGCCGCTCCCACAGCCGGGGAACGCACTTTCGCAGATGCTCCTGGTTCAATTTGACCAGGTGCAATCGTGTCTTGACCCGGTCAAAAAGCTGATAGGTTTTGAGCTTGCCAAGCGATACCCCGCGCAACAACTGCGCAAGGTTCTCCTGGCCAAGTCCCACAAAAACGTCGGAAAGCTGCATTATGGTCAGGGTAACATTTGCGCCACCAGCGGCGCATGGCTATTAGCCGCGGACGGTCTCCACCGTGGCTGGAAGCTTGCTGACTATGAGCTTGTGTATGTCCACTTTTGAGCCGGCATTGTCAATGTCGATTCCGACAAGAGTGCCATCAGCGTCGTAGTCAAGCACGACACCCTCGGAAATCTCCCGGCTTTCAACGCCCGTTCGCTCCGAGAGGTCGATGTATAGCGAGTCCGTTTCTGGATAGTAGTTCAGTCTCATGGCTTAAACCGTCGATCTGGGAATGCGTTGTGGATGGTCACATGGTCTTCCAGCGTGATAACTCTCAAAAAGTGCCCATCCAGTTCCGGCAGCTCCCCCAATATCGATAACGATTGCCCTCTTGCGGCTCCAGCCGAATCGGATTCTCTATGACTCGAATGCACCACTCCTTCTTCAGGTATGGGCGTTTTCGGAGAACTTCATTCTCGAAGTAATCCGTGAACCGATACTCCACCACAACCCTAAGGATACCCCAGCCGCCGCGTCACGGGGCGGCGCGGTCTGGCTGGCTAACATCATACGCCGGGAAACAGTCTACCCCCACGTCCTCTATACTGGGCGTGGAGATGTCGGACCCCCGTAGACTTGCCGATGGTGTTGTTAGCAACTCGTGGAAGGGGAAGAAGGGCAAGTGAAGCCGCCCACACTGACGAGATTCACAATCCGAACCCTCCGTGGTCATCTCATGGCCCGCCGCTTCGCCGTTCCCAAATTGCAGCGCAACTTCGTCTGGGACTCTAAACGGGCCGCGAAGCTGCTAGACAGCATCTACCGCGGAATGCCAATCGGCTCCCTGTTCCTTTGGGAGATGGATCGAAAGTCAGCAAACCTGATCCCGCAATCGGCCGAGGTCCTTCCGTCTTTCAATAGCGGTAATAAGCACATTTGGTTTGTCATAGACGGGCAGCAGCGGTTATCCGTCATCTACCAGGCGTTTGAAGCTCAAGTTCGCAGGAATGATGCTGGCCGCGTTATTGATTTCGGGCGCCTCTGCTTTGTTGTTCATCCGGATGGGGAACAGGAAGATGCTCAGCGCGTCGTCTATCGAAAGCCGGTGGATAGGTACTTCGTACCGATCTCCGACATCCTCTCGCAAGATTGGAAGCGCAAGATGCCGAGTCAGGCCAAGGGGTTCTTAGCGAGAATCAAAATCTGCCGGGAGCGTTTCTTGAGCTACCGGTTCCCTTGGTCATCGTACGTTCGGCGACTCACGGAGAAATCGGTGAGGTGTTCATCCGGGTCAATTCCCAGGGAATGCGCATCACCTCCGCTGACCGGGCCATCGCCCTTATGGGAAAGCTGGATGTGCGCGCGATGGCGCAGCAGCTTCGCCAGAAAGTTCGAGAAGAATTGTTCGCCTTGGGTGGCATAGACGCCATTCTCATGGGCTTCAACCTCATCACAGAGCGGCCTTCGCTCGACGGCGATCCACCAAAACTGGAAGCCATGGCGCGACGCTGGTCCAAGCGCATCGATCGCAACGAGGCGGAACTTAAACAATTCAAGAAGCAGTGGCACATCTACCAGAATGCTTTCCGATCGGCCGTCGATTACCTGCATCATCGTTTCCCCGTGCACGACGAGTCTTACCTGCCGTCCGCCAACATGCTGGCGACCCTTTCGGTCTTTTTCTACCACCACCCTGGCCAGCCCAACCGGCATCAAGCCGGGGAAATCCGAAAATGGTTTTGGGCAACTGGCGTGGCGCAGCGCTACAGCGGCAGGGGATATCATCGGAATATCGTCGCGGACGCCCGACTCTTCGAGTCCCTGGCCCGTGGTGCAAGGAGACGGTTTGTTCTTTCGGATGCCGATCGCCTTGACCCCGTGGTCGACATCCAAGGCCACCAGTACTCGTCCAAATCTGCCCGCACACGGGCATTTTTCTGCCTGCTTGCATCCCGCACCCCTCGATATCTTGAAAACGGGGTGCCGATCCACCTGGAGAAGCATTTCATCAGCCACTCGAACCGGAAGGACCGGCACCACGTGTTCCCTCAGGCGCAGTTGAAAAGCCATTTTCCCGCCCGCGTGTACAACAGCCTATGCAATATCTGTTTCCTGGTCGCTGGTGAGGACGAACACATCGGGATGCGCCTCCCCAGTAGCTACCTGGCCGAGTACTGGGAGGCGGCGCCAGCGATTTCGCCAAGTGATGAAGAGCCATCTGATCCCTGTCGGGGATGACAGCGGAGTCTGGGAACGAGGAGTTGTGAAAGCCTTCAAGCAGTTTCGCAGTCAGCGGCTGAAATTGATCTGCTCGGAGTTTGAGAAGGCGGCAGGGATGAAACTTTTCCGGAAGAGCTGATCTCCAGATGCGAACAGACAGTCCACGATGTCACCGGCGCGAAAGTCCCCTCCTTGAGCTCTACGCGAAATTCCGATTTTGACGCCTCAGAACAGCAGCTTCATGCCGAACTGTAGAATGCGAGGGTCGAGCGATGAGGTGATCCGCCCAAATTGCGCCGAAGCCTGGTTCGAGGTTGGGCCGTTGAAATTCACGCTGTTGAAGATGTTGAAAAACTCTGCCCGAAATTGCAGTGACACCCGTTCCGTCAGGCGATTGGATTTCAACACTCCGATGTCTGTGTTGAAGTATCTCGGCGCACGCAGTATGCTCTTGCCCGAGTTGCCGAACGTGCCGATGGCGTTGGGCACGAACTTGGAGGTGTCAAAGTAGCGGGCGATGAGGTCGCCGTGCGGGCGGCCAGAGCCAAGACTGGCCTCACCGCCAAGGAAGTCGGCGCGGTCGCGGTTGACGCCGGTGAAGGAGTTGTCGCGGCCGCTGGAGATAGAAAACGGAAAGCCGCTCTGCCAGGTGATGATCGAGTTCACCATCCAGCCGTTGACCAGAACCCCAAGCGCGCGTGGGACCTTCAACCGCGGGATATCCCAGACGTTGGAAAACCGGAAATTGTGCGGCACGTCCTCACCGGAGATGCCGTAGCTGAAGCGGCGATTGTCGGGGTTGTTCCAGCCGTAGTCGTCGAATTTCTTTGACCATGTGTAGCTGGCCAGCACCGACAAGCCGCGGCCGAAGCGCTTTTCAGCGTTCAACTGGAGCGAGTGGTAGTTGGTGTTGTTGCTCGACTCGTACAGTCCGATGAGGCTGAAATCCTGGTATAGACGCCGAGCCTGCGTGGTGCCGACAGTGAGCGGAATACCGGGGACGGCACGGGCCGGATTGATTTCGCGGCTGGCCTCCGCCGCGCCAAAGAAATAGGTCCCTTTGTTGCCGATGTAGGCCGCCCGGAACACCCAGTCGACGCCTATTTGCCGCTCCAGGGTCAGGTTCCAGGTGGTCAGCAGGGGTGTGCGAAAGTCCTTGGCGAAGGTGGCGCGGATCTCGGTGGGCACTACAAAGGTCGCCTCCGGTCCGGGGACGCGCGGGCCGTACTGCTCAGGGAACGGGTTTTGTACGCGGGCGCTGCCGAAGGGGTCCTCGAAAGCCACATCGCTGAAGGAGAACCCGGGAGCGAATGGCGCGATGTTGGTGAAAGGGTTAAAGGCGCTCGCCTGTATCGGCGTGTAGAAATAGCCCGCGCCACCGCGGAGGCTCGTCTTGCCGTCCTGGCTCAGCCGGTACGCGAATCCGACGCGCGGAGCGATGTTACCGGTGTTCGGCTCAGACCCGCCGGTGGGGCAGGTCGGGTCATGATTCTCTCCGCCGTAGATCATGCCCGCCGGAGCTTTGGGATAGCGTGCGGACTTGACGCCCGGCTGGAAACAGACTACTCGGCCAGACCGATCATAGTAGGGCCAGTAGGGGTCCCATCGCACCCCCAGGTTGAGCGTCAGCCTCTTGCTTACGCGCCAGTTGTCCTGCGCGAAGAAGCCCCAGCGGGTTCCCTTCAAATCCTTGAACTCGCCGCCGCCCTGGCCGAACGCGGAGGCGCGCCCCATCATGAAGTCGGCCAGACCGTCGCCCGAAAGTTGCCCGTTGAAGGTGAAATTGCCGTCCATGCGGAACGTGTTTGTGATGTGGTTGGAGACCCGCACCGCTTCCCCGCCGAAGTGAAGCTCGTGCGAGCCGCGAATGAGTGTTACATTCTCGCGGATGGTGAAATCGCCGCGGTCGAAATCGCCGAGATGGTTGGTGCCGATGCTAAATGCGCCTGTGACCCCAACGATTAACTCGGGAGGCGCTTTGAGCGCCGAGGATTTCGCCGAAGAGATCTTCACCCCGGCATCCGGGAAGCTGAAAGGGGCGCTCGAAAACGATCCGCCGCGCTGCCGGTTCAGCCCAAAGGTCGAGTTGATCATCAGTGTGGGAGTCAGAGTGTAGTTGTGGTTGACCGAAATGTTCTGTACGCGGACGGCGTTGCCGGAACTGGTGGCCTGCAGGACGTTCTCAGCGGGGATCACCGATGGCCGGTCGTAGTCGGTGAAGAAGTAGCGCCCGCTCAGCTGGTGTTTGACCATATTGTAGTCAACCTTGCCCATGAATTGGTTCTCAGACTCGACCGATGGCGTACCCGGAAAGTTCAGCTCACGACCGCCGCGGTTGGGCAGCGGAATCGACTTGAGAAAGAAGTTCGACACCGGGTTGAGGCGGGAGGCTGGAATGATGTTGCCCGGGATGGGTTGCTTGCTGACAGGGTCGATCAACTGCCTCGTGATGGAGGAAAAATCCCCTGCCCGCTCGGCGGCAGTGGGGACGAAGGCCGTGCGCCCGGCGGCCGCACTGCGTACAGGCGTGCTCTGATAGGTACCGAAGTAGAATAGCTTGTCCTTCTTGATCGGGCCTCCTACGCTGCCACCAAACTGGTTCCGCTTGAGCGTGTCCTGGCTCGGGGCAAAGAAGTTGCGCGCGTTGAGCTTGCCGTTGCGGAGAAACTCGAACAGGCTCCCGTGAATCTCGTTGGTGCCGGACTTGGTCACAATGTTTACGATGCCGCCGGCGGCGTTGCCATACTCGGCGGTGAAGTTGCTCGATTGCAGGTTGAACTCCTGGACGGCGTCCGGGTTGGGGAAGGGGACGTTGACGTTCAGGTAGGTGTCGTTGTGACCGGCCCCGTCGAGCTGGTAGTTGACTTGCGCCATGCCCGCGCCGTTGACGCCCGCGGTCTGCTCGCCCGGGTAGACGCCGCCGTGTCCGCAGATGCGGCAACCGTTGCGTCCCAGGTCCACGGTGCCCGCGGAAAGGAATACAAGCCGCTGAGCCAGACGCCCGTTCAGAGGCAACTCCACCACCTTCTTCTGATCGACGAGCTGGCCGACAGTCCCGGTGCGCGTGTCAACCAAATCGATATTGGCCTCCACGTTGACCCGCTCGGTCACTTGCCCCACTTGCAGGGTGACAATGTGATTGGCCGCCTGGTTGACGGTAAGAGTGATTCCGGTTTGGACGTAGGTGGAGAAGCCGGCGCGCTCGACACGCATTTCGTAATTGCCGATGGGGAGCCGCGAGAAGAGAAAGGCCCCGCCAGAGTCGGTGGCGGCGGACTGTGTGAATCCGGTGCCCACGTTCCGAAGCGTCACCTTTGCGTCGGGCAGCGATGCGCCAGTCGAGTCCGCAACCGCACCGCCCAAGCTGGCGGTAGTGTACTGCGCAATCGCTGTCGGAAGAGAAATGGCGAGAGAGAGTAGGATTAGAGAGCCGAATCTCATGACTTTGCCTCCTTGGTTAGGTTATCGGTTAGGTTAGCAACTTTGCATTCCCGGCCAACAAGATTTTACTCCCGGGGTACAGGAAAGTAAATGGGTATGCGAGTGGTTTGCGCGCCGTTGCAATCGCCGCTTGACTCGGTCAAAGAGCCGATAGGCGGCGCGCAGGACGTTCCGCAAGGCGCAGCACGAGCTCAGAGAGTCAGAAACACTATCTGTGACGGATTCGACACCGGAAGAAACTGTCCGGTGAAGCTAAGAAGTCCCGTCATCCGGTTCACCCGGAAAGAGGTGACATTGTCGCTGCGGGAGTGGAGAACGTACATGAAGTTTCCAGCAGGATCGAACGCAATGTCGCGGGGATAGTTTCCACGCGTCCACTCGTCTCCCAGCCGGATCATCCAACCCTCCTGGTTGATCTCGAAGATTACGACGCTATCGTAAAGACGGTTGGCCCCATAGAGGAATCTGCCATCCGCCGATAGCCTGACCGCCGAAGCGAAATTGGTCCCGGTGAAGGCGGCCGGCAGCGTGGGAGCGGTCTGCATGATGTCGAGCGTTCCCTTGGCCGGATCGTACTTCATGAAAAGCATCGTGGACGCCTCTTCGGTGATCGCGTAGGCCCAGCGGCGATTGGGATGGAAGTCGAAATGCCTCGGGCCGGCGCCGTTGGACGCCTGGAGGTACGGCTGATCGTTTGCTGTGAGCCTGCCGGTCACATTGTTGAACTTGTAGATATAAATCCGATCAGTGCCGAGATCGGAGACAAACAGGAAATTGCCGGCAAGATCTGTCTGCGCCATGTGCGCGTGAGGCGCGTCGTGGCCGCTGATGGCGTAACTGCCGGGAGGGCCATCGAAGGATGGATTTATCCCGAGCGGGCCGCTGATCCGCGCCACGTCGGCTGCGGAACCGAGGGAACCGTCCGCCAGGATGGGCAGGACAACGGCGCTGCCACCGCCGTAGTTGGCCGCGAATACCCACTTGCCAGTTGGATCGATGCTGACTTGCGCGGGTCCGCCGCCTTCCGAGTTAACGACGTTCATGATCCTGAGATCGCCCGTACCTCCGTCTATCGAAATCGCTGTTACCGACCCGTTTCTGGTCCCGGCAAAATTCGAGATCTCGTTGACCGCGTACATCCACTTCTTGTTGGGATGAATAGCAAGGGCGGAAGGGCTGGGAAGGGCGGTCAGGACCTTCCCGGCTGTGAGCGATCCGTCCGACTGGTTCATGAAGTAGCTGTAGATGCCCCCCTTATCTCTACTCGCACTCGTGTAGCCGCCTATGTAGGCGATCACATCGCCCGCGGCGGCGTGTGCGGGCGTGACTGCCGTTGTGACGGTTGCCAGAGCGGAAGCGGCTCCGAGGAACCCGCGGCGGGTAACACTCGGAAGCTAGGTTTGGATTGGTTGTTCTTTTTTCTTGTCCATTTCTTTCCATTTACTCCAGTTTTTGTGCCAAATGAGGCCACGAGCAGGCAGCATATCAGAAAATAGGATGCAAGAAAAGGGTCAACAGCAACAACCTACTTCGAGTCGCCTTGCTTGATCCAGCCGGTGTTGAAGTGGGCGTGCTTGATGGACTTGCGCGCGGCGCCGGCGGGAAGGTGATTCACAAAATAGCTGTAGGTGGCGTGCAATGATCCGTCGCGGGCCTGTATAAGGGAGGGGTAATGGAATGCGCCAGGACGGTCTGTTCGGGTGTCCAGTTCCAGGTGGCGGGACCACTTCCAGCTTGCGCCTTCATCCTCGGAGAGAGCCACCACAAGCGAATGCCGGCCGCGCTCGGTGTCGTTGTAGATGTTTGCCCAGGTTCCGTCCTTGAGGTTGATCACCTCGGCTCCGGAGCCCGGGTTGGGGATGGCGGTGTCGCGCACCGGGGACCATGTGATGCCGTCGTCCTTGGATTCGGAAATGTGGAGACGTTTGGGGGCCGGTCCGTTGTCGCGCATGTAGGCCACCAGTGTGCCGTCACGCTTGC
>ORMF010259539.1_pt1 | contig 13081 bp, 9 predicted proteins | sample 1779871 | NCBI WGS metagenome assembly ORMF01 (sample SAMEA104232316, study PRJEB22302) | groundwater metagenome | biome: forest; feature: aquifer; material: groundwater | place: USA | collected 2011-08-07 | depth 5.4 m | reverse complement strand
TCGGCAGACCGTCCGGCGCAAATGCGGCGGAAGTGTAGCTCTGCGAATAAGCCGCCGTGAACGGATAACTTGCCGTCAGGTAGCGGATCGAGTTCCGGACAGGGACCGGATAAATATACACGCCGTAACCGCCGCGCAGAACCGTTCCGCCACGGCCGAACGACGGTGAGTAGGCGAAGCCGACGCGCGGCAGGAAGTTCGCATTGGCGCCGGCGATACCCCGCGACGGCAAGCCGCCCTCCTGCATGGTTTCGAACTTTACACCCAGATTTCTGAGGTTGATGAGGAGGGCGTTGGTGGTGAGCCCGTTGCTCACGTAGTAATCCAGCGGACGGGGCAGCGCCAGTGCCGTGTTCTTAATGTCGAAGGCGACCATGTAATCGTTGGCTGCACGCGGCGCGTTATGCGCTTCCCAGCGAAGTCCAAGGTTCAAGGTAAGGCGAGAGGACACACGCCAATTGTCCTGGAAATAGGAGTCGTACTCCATTAGGGAACAGATATTGAAGGGAGCGTTGCGCCTTTGGCTGAAACTGGCAGCCGCCCCCAGGAAGAAGTCGGCATTCTGATCACCTGTATTTGCTCGAACGCCGTAGTTCGCTCCAGTTGTCGGATCATAAATGCCCGTTGCCTGGTTTGTGTACGTAGTCTGGTCCGTTGAGCGGTCCGACAAGTAGGCGAAACGCTCGTGCCGAAGCCGAACGCCAAACGCGAACTGGTGTTTGCCCCAAATCTTGTTCAGATTCTCGTCGATTGTCGATACCCGCTGGCTCATGCCGTAAAACCACTGCGAGCCGCCGTAGGGCATGAAAAGGTTCCCACCGATGTCCGGGAACCCAGGGTTCCCCAGGTTGTTCGGCAGGCCAAACTGCTTCTCAAAGTTGAGCATAGACCTATCGGGGCCCTGCACGTACATGCGCTGCCACTGCATGCTGAGAACCGTCTCGGAGAAGAAGGTCGGGGACAACGCCTTGGAGTAGCCGAGCGCTCCGCTGATGGTCTGAACCGGGATGGCCTGGTAACCGGTGGACCCTTCCTTCAATTCAGACGTCTCAATGTTCGCCGGTGAGGCGACCGGGTAGTTCCGCAAAGCCTGCTGTTGCTGTCTGATATCGGTAAAGCGGTAATAGACACGATTCTTTTCATTGAAGACGTGGTCCAGTCGAACGGTATAGTTCGGCACGGTCTGGGTCGTGGGGTTCTGCCCGGTCAAGTTGAAGTTGACCATCGGATTGTCCGCCGATGTTGGGGTGGGCGTGGCGGCAAGGAGCGTTTTCGCCAGCGGGCTGATGCGCCCCACCGGGATCTGGTTGTTGGAAAACGGGAGGCGGGAATACTGGTTTGCCTGGCTTTGTGTCGTATTCGGATCGTACAGTTGCTGCAGGACGCCTGCGGTGTTGATCAGTCCGCTGAAGTCACCGCTCCGCATGGGCATAGTGGGCACACGCATCAGTTGCTGGGCGGCCGACCGCAGCGAGAAGCGCTCATAGGCAAAGAAAAAGAACGTCCGGTTCCTGCCGTCATACAGCTTCGGGATATAGACTGGTCCGCCCACCGATCCGCCGAACTCGTTGCGGATGAGCTTGGGGGCCACCAGGTTCGAGGGATCCTGCCGTGCTTTCGCGATGCCAAAATAGTTGTTGCGCGCCGTTTCAAAGAATGAACCGTGGACTTGGTTCGTCCCCGACTTTGTTGTCAAAAGCACCGTCGCCGGCGTAGCGAACTGAGCGGTGGAATTCAGTGTCTCGAATCGGACCTCCTGCACCGCGTCCGGATCAGGCAGCGTCGATTGCGCCGTGTTCCCAGCGCTGCCGAAATTACGATTGGTCATCGGGGCGCCGTCCTGCGAATACTCCATCGCTTCGCCCATCAGGCCATTGACACGCGTGCCGCCCCCTTCCATACCAGGGACCGTGTTCTGCGCCAGGCCGAGCACATTTCGCCCGTTCATAGGAAGTTGAGCGATGCGGGCCGCATCGAGTTGTGTACTCACTGTTCCGCTGTCATAGGTGGCAAGCTGAATCGTCTCCCCGCTCACCGTGACCTTTTCGGACACCTCGCCAATCGTCAGTTGGCGGTTAAGAACCAGCACCTGACCATTTTGAAGCGTAACGTTGTTCTCGGACGTCTTCATGCCGGGGGCGCTGAAAGACACCTTGTAGGTGCCGGCGGTCAACCCTTTGATCGCGTAGAAGCCGGCGGCGTTTGACGTTGTTTCTATGACAACGCCTGTCGCTTGGTTGAGCGCCTGAATGGAGGCGCTGGGAATCGCGGAGGACGTTGCGTCCTGGACAGTTCCCTGGATGGTGCCGGCGCCGCTTTGTGCCAGCAAGCGCGGCGGTGCGCAGAGCAGAGCGACCAGCGCCGCTAGAGCCACAGCAATGTTCCAACGTTGAATCATGGACATACCTCACTCTCTGGAGATCGAATACCCCGACCAGAAGACTGATTGAGCCGACAAACGGTTCGACATTGCTGTTTTCGAGTCTCCCCAGTCCACACCTGGAAGCGGGATGATTGTGGGCATTATATACGGGAGCGAGACCTAGTGCAAGGCGCCGAATTGGGTCACATTGGGTCACCTAAAATGTGACCGTAGAGCATACGGTTGGGTCAAATAAGAACCTGACCGTACAAGCCAGGACGTGAAGTGCAAAAAGGGCTGAAAGGCCGGAGATGGACATGCACTCACGAGAGCAATATTGGGCGCGGGTTCGAGAAGAATACAACAAGGCAAGTAAGCGAGGAAAGACCAGGCTGATCAATGAGGCGCCCAAAGTAGAATGTCAAGGCAAAGTAGAAATGTCCCCCTTCCTGGCAAAGTAGAAATGTCCCCTTTTCCCTGGCCGCTGGAAAACGCGTGTTAGTCTGTGCGTGCCGGTGAAAGCGGAGGCGGGCAATGCTGGTGAGCAGCCCGATCCAGGACGAGAAAGGAATCCCCCGGCTTACTGGCCGGCCGTGCGGAGAGTTCTCCTGTTACGGGCGAACTTTGCCTTCGCACACTTGCTCCGGTGCCGGATTGCGATAAGTGTTTGGCTGGCTTGCGCACGGGTTGCTGCCACGCACACTCCTTTTGACAGCCGGTCTTGCGCCGTGAGGAAACTCCATTCCACACGCCTTTTGGCCTGCGGGTTCGGCGCCATTTCCACAGCGTCCCTCTCCACTCCGGGCTCATCGCGTTTGTACTTCTCCGCCGTCTGGAATAAGCTCGCCTTGCCGGTGTAAACTGCCACCGGCCGACCGAACTGCAATAGAGCCCTTCCATCTCCGCCAAATACTCCGCCCGCCAGCGTCGGCCTAAACCCCTTGTAAACAGCCGCCGACAAGATCTTCCACCGCCTCTTGATCGATGCTTTGCTCGATCCGCCGGTTGGATGTCTTCCCAAGCAACCCGTTTACGACCGCTTTGTCTCCCTTTTTCAATACGTACAGCAGCTGCTGCACCTGCCGTACACAGATCCCCGAATCCTCGGCGCCACAGGATATGGCCGATGCGCCTTAGGCTAGACTTTGCCAAAATTCCTCCCAGGGTGTAAAATTTTCAGGAACGCAGAAGTACAGTTTGAATTCCGGGGCAATCTGGGAATCGGAATTTGAGCCTTATATCAGATCACCAAATGGCGGTCAAGTAGAGGAAGGGTGTTAGACCATGTCGACTCCGTCCGGTGAGGCCACCCCGAAAGTGGACGCACCCAAGCAAGCCACCAAGCCGGGCATCTCCGATGCGCTGGCCCGAATCTTTTCGAGGAAAGAGGAAGACGAGCTGGATCGCGCGGTGATCGCGCGGCGGCGCCGCTTTGTTATGGCCGTCGTGGTGGGATCGTTTGGAATCAACTTTTTGATGTTTCTGCGATTCTTCTTTCCGCGCGTGCTGTTTGAGCCGAAGACGAAGTTCAAGATCGGCTTTCCTTCCGACTTTGGTTTTGGCGTGGACACCAAGTTCCAGAACGCGCACCGGATCTGGGTGGTCCGCAACACGGAAGGAATTTTCGTCATCTCGGCCATTTGCACGCATCTGGGTTGCACGCCGGACTGGAAACCGAGCGAGCACAAATTCAAGTGCCCCTGTCACGGGAGCGGTTACGACAGCGAAGGTGTAAACTTCGAGGGCCCTGCGCCGCGGCCGATGGACCGGGCGCATGTGGAAGTGGACGCCGATGGCCAGATCATCGTGGATCTGAGCAAGTCGTACCGGTGGCCCAAGGGTGAGCCCAGCCAGTTTGGCGAAGATGGGGCCATTGTGCGGGTGTAGGGAGCGGGCAAGGAAAAGGAAGGGGCGACAATGTCAGAAACCAACGGACAATCAGGCGGCCAATCAGGCAATGGGGCGGCCGGCAAAACGGCTCTGGCGGCGCTGGTGGCGGGTTCGAAAGAAGTGAAGACCCGCGCGCTGCAGGAGATGGAAACCTACAAGCAGCCGGAGAAAACGGATCTGTGGAAATCGGTTCTTCGTGTCAAGCACGACGAAACGCCACGCAGCCGGGCCCTCGGCGTGCTGAGCAACGTGTTCCTGCACCTGCATCCGGCCAAGATCAATCGCGACGCGGTGGCCTACAACTACACCTGGGGCATGGGCGGCATCAGTTTCTATATCTATGTCGTGCTGGTCTTCACGGGCGCGCTGCTGATGTTCTACTATCACCCATCGAAGGTGGTGGCCTTCCGCGACATCCTCTACCTGGAACACGACGTGCCGTTCGGCAAGCTGCTGCGGAACATGCACCGGTGGGCGGCGCATTTGATGGTGATCACGGTGGAGCTGCACATGTTCCGCGTGTATCTCACTGGATCGTACAAAAAGCCGAGGGAGTTCAATTGGGCGGTGGGAGTCATCCTGCTGGTTCTGACGCTGCTGCTCAGCTTCACCGGATATTTGCTGCCGGATGACCAACTCGGATTCTGGGCTGTGACCGTGGGGACGAACATGGCGCGGGCCACTCCGATGCTGGGACACGACGGCCCGTTCGGATCGATGTTCGGGATGACGCCGTTCAACGATGTCCGGTTTGCGCTCCTGGGCGGCAGCATCGTGGATTCGAATGCTTTGCTTCGAGCATACATCTGGCACTGCGTGGCGATTCCGATCATCGCCTCCACCTTCATGGTGGTTCATTTCTGGCGCATCCGGAAGGACGGCGGGATTTCCGGCCCCGCACCGATGATGCTCGAGAGCGAGATCAAGCCGCTCCGCAAGCCATGAGCGGCGGAATGAGTGTAACCGCAAGGAGAACTTAATGGACTGGCATCAGCTTTGGATCATTCTCGCCACCCCGGACAACGTTCCGATCACGCTTCTGTTATTCGTCATGCCGTTCTACAGCTGGTATGGACTCAGGCAGAGCTTCGCCAACGACCGGTTGATCGAGCAACTGGAGGCCAACCCGGAGATGGCCAAAACGCACCACCGCAAGACGCAGTCCTACCGGCCGGAGTGGGCTCGCGAAGTGCACGTTTGGCCTTATCTGCTTCGCATTGAATTTCTCGCGGCGCTGGTTGTCACCATCATCCTGTTTGTCTGGTCCATTACTCTCAACGCACCGCTGGAGGAGCCATCCAACCCGACGCTTACGATGAATCCATCCAAGGCGCCGTGGTACTTCCTGGGGCTGCAGGAGATGCTGGTCTACTTTGATCCCTGGATGGCGGGAGTGGTTCTGCCCAGTCTGATCATTGTGGGGCTGATGGTAATTCCCTACATCGATGAGAACCCGCTTGGCAACGGCTACTACACCTACAAGCAGCGCAAGTTCGCCATTTGGACGTTCATCTTCGGATTCATCATTCTGTGGATCAGCATGATCATCATTGGAACGATGATCCGCGGACCCGGCTGGATGTGGTTTTGGCCGGGGCAGACCTGGGATCACAACCGATTGATCTTTGAGGTGAACCGGGATCTGCATGAGATATTCGGAATCCGCAACAAACTACTCGCATTTGCCGTAGGTGGCGCGGCGACCACCGCCTACCTTGTAGGAGCCGTGGTGGGAATCCATAAGCTGATCACATTGAGTCCTTTTTCCCGCAAGATCTATCAGCGCATGAGCCTCTTGCAATACACCGTGATGCAAGTCTTCCTCGTCACGATGCTGGCTTTGCCGGTGAAGATGATTCTCCGGCTGGTGTTCCGCATCAAGTATGTATGGGTAACTCCATGGTTCAACATTTAAGGAATAAGGGCGCTCGCCGCCACAGCATTGAAAGCATTGTGAGGAGCATCTGATGAGCGATCCGAACCAAGTACCCGAGAAGGACCCTGTAGTTCACTCTTCTCTCAGCAAGCCGCTCTACATCTCGGCGGCGCTGCTGGCGCTGTGCACCTTTTGGGCTTTGTATGACGAAGTGTATGGGATGCGCCCCTGGAAGGGCTACCAGAAGCGATTCGCAACATTGTATTCGTCTTATCTTAAGACGCTGACTCCGTCGGAGGAGGCTGATGAAGCGAAGGTCAAGCAGTCGGGCGAGTACAAGCGGATGGAGAAGCAGTTGGCGGATCTCCATGCGAAAATCGATCCGGGCATGCGCAAATTAGAGACCGAGGTTAACCACGCCCTGACACCGAAGATCATTGATCTTAATACGGCCTATCAGGTGGTGCGCAGCGAGATCTCCGCGCTCACCTATCAGATTGAAGTCGCCGGCAACGATTCGGCTAAGAACTCGCTTCGCAACAACATTGAGGAAGTCAAGAAGCGCGTCGAATCCGTGACGCTGACGGAGCCGGACGGGAGCTTGAAGAAGTACGATTACGGGTTTGACCAGATGGAGAAAGACCTGGCTATCTGGCGCGCGCGGAAGTCGGATTTATTGACCGAGCTGGCTTCGATGCGAAAGCCCATCATGGAGATGGAAGACAAGATGACCAAGTATGTGGGGGACCGCGGGTCCGAGGTCTCGGCCGCCACGATCCGTTCCTTGCAAAGCAAACTCGAAAAGTGGGACATCGGCATCCGTCAGATTCACGTGAAGGACATCGACTTGGTGGACCGTTGCGAGTCCTGCCACTTGGGAGCACGGGAGCCGCTCACGCTGACGGCAGCGGCAATGGGCGGGGAAACGATGTTCGCCAGCCATCCCCGCAAGGAGCTTTTGAAGCTGCATGATCCGGAGCAGTTCGGCTGCTCGCCTTGCCACAACGGTAACGGGGTAGCTACAACCAGTATCGAGAAGGGGCACGGCCGTCACAAGTACTGGCTTTGGCCCATGCATTATCCGGAGAACGTGCAGGCAGGCTGTCAACAGTGCCACAGCAAGGAGATTGTCACCGAGTATGCGACGGTTCTGAACAAGGGCAGGGAAATTTTCCGCGGCCGGGGCTGCATCGGTTGCCATCGCTATGAAGGCTACGATCGTGACTTTGAAGAACTCTCCAGCGCGGGCCAGCAAATCCGGGCCTTGGAGCAGCAGCGCGCCGACTACGAGCGTGAGATTGGTTTGGTCACGCGGCAGGCCGACAAAGCAAAGGAAAACGCGGAGGCGCAGCGGTTGTATGGCCGCGCCGACGATCTCCGCGTTCGGATCAGCGCCATCAACGCGAAAGTGGAACAGATCGACATGCGTACCACGGAGTTGTGGCACGAGGTCAAGAAAGTGGGACCGAACCTGAAGGAAGTCCGGATGAAGTTGCGCAAGGAATGGATTCCGGTCTGGATCAAGGATCCCAGCCAGTGGCGGGAGCATGCCAAGATGCCCACCTTCCGTCTGGCCGATGAAGAGGTGAGGGCCATCTCCGCATTCATCTGGCAGTCCGGTATTCAGGCGCCCTTGAGCAAGAATCCGCAGGGGGATGCGGTGCGCGGCAAGGAGGCCTTTGAAACGCGCGGCTGCATGGCATGCCACTCGATGGGCGAAGGAAGCCAGAACCAGGGCGGCGACTTTGCCGCCAACCTCAGCCGGCTGGGCGAGAAGATCAACTACGACTATCTGGTCCGCTGGATTGAGAATCCACGGCTCCGCACTCTGCCCTATGATCCGCATGAAAAGCGCGATCTGACCGAGGAAGACTACAAGAAAAATGGAGTGCCTTTTGTATTTGACAACGAGCATTCCAAGTCGCCCATCAATGGCCGTGAACTGCTGGTGCAAAACATGACTCCGATGCCAAACCTGCGTTTGAGCGTCGAGGAGGTCCGCGATATCGCCACCTACCTGATGTCGCGTAAGCGCGACAAGTACTCATTTCCGGCCGCCGAATACATGGATGACCCCAAGCTAAAAGCGCGGGGACTGTTCCTGGTGCGCAACTACGGCTGCGCCGGATGCCATGAAATCGCCGGACTGGAGGAAGAGCAGCGGATCGGAACCGAGCTGACCAAGGAAGGGTCGAAGCCTCTGGAGCGTTTGGATTTCGCGCTGCTGACACACGAAGCCGGCAGCGAAGGCTGGTACAACCACAAGGGCTTCTTCGAGCACAAACTCGAAAACCCCGCGGTCTACGACAAGGGCAAGGAAAAGACGAATCCGCTGGAACGATTGAAGATGCCCAACTTCAAATTGGAAAAGGATGAGATCGATGCAGTCACCTCATTCCTGATTGGATCCGTGGATTCACCCATGCCGGCCCGTTATCAGTACAATCCGCCGGGACAAAAGCAGGACATCATCGAAGGCTGGTGGGTGATTCGGAAGTACAACTGCATGGGCTGCCATCCGGTGATGCTGGGCCAGCAGACCACTTTCATGAAGCTCAAGCGGTACCAGGATCCCGATTGGAAAGACCAGCGGCCGCCCAGCCTGATCGGGGAAGGGGCGCGCGTGTCGCCGGTCTGGCTGGAGCAGTTCCTGAAAAACCCAGCGCAGTCCACCTCCAACACAGACCGCAATGGGGTGCGGACATACCTCAAGGCTCGCATGCCCACGTTTTATTTCTCCGACGGCGAATTGCGCAAACTGGTCAAGTTCTTTGAGGCGTTGTCCAGCCAGGCCCAGCCCTATATCCCGACCAGGATTGAGCCCATCACGGAGCAGGAGCGCCTGCTTGCCCGGGCGCTGTTCACCAGTGAGGGCGCACCGTGCTTGAAGTGCCACGCCACTGGGGACGCCAACCACGACAAGACCGCCACGGCGCCGAACTTTACCACGGCCCGCGAACGGCTGAAACCGGGTTGGACCAAACGCTGGCTGCTGGATCCGGCCATGATCATTCCTGGCACCGCCATGCCTTCGGGCCTGTTCGCCAAGGATGGAGGACGCTGGGTTTTCGCCGGCCCCACGCCGCCTGGTTTCCAAACCTATCAGAAAGATCATGCCGATCTTTTGGTACGCTATATGTTCAGCTTCACACCAGAGGAACTCGCCCGGTTGCGCTAGTGTAGGAAGCAACGAAGGAAGGAAAATTCATGAATCGCTCAATACTTATTACACTCGGACTGGTTCCAGTCCTGTTTTTAGCCGCCTGTGGTGGCGCCAAGGAGGAGGCTAAGAAAGAGGCGGCCCCGGCCGCCGCTGCCGCTCCGGCTGTGGACGAGGCCTCCGCCGCCTCGATCTCTGGAAAGGTAATGTTCACCGGCGACAAGCCGACCATGAAGACGATCAGCATGGATGCCACCCCGGCTTGTTCCCGGCAGCACGCCACGGCGCAGAAGTCGGAAGAGGTGGTAATTAATGCGGATGGCTCCCTCAAGAATGTCTTCATCTACGTCAAAGCCGGGCTTCCGAGCCAGCAATGGCCCGCACCCACCACGCCTGCGAAACTGGACCAGAAAACATGCATCTACCAGCCGCACGTCATCGGCGTCATGGTGAATCAGGACCTCGAAATCACCAACTCCGATCCGACTAACCACAACATACACCCAATGCCGAAGGCCAACCGCGAGTGGAACGAATCCCAGCCGCCGCAGGGCGAGGCCAAGATGAAGCAGTTCCCTCGGGAAGAGGTGATGATCGCGGTGAAGTGCAACGTGCATCCCTGGATGCGGTCCTACATCGGCGTGGTCTCCAATCCCTTCTTTGGCGTGACTGGCGATGACGGCACCTTCACACTGAAGGGCTTGCCTCCCGGTGAGTACACCGTCGAAGCCTGGCACGAGAAGTACGGCACGCAGGAGATCAAGGTGAAGGTTGGCGCGAAGGAAGTTGGCAAGGCTGACTTTAGCTTCAAGGGATAAGCTAAACTGAATCTCTGGGGCCGGTTTCCCGGCCCCGCGACTCTTCATGCATTCCGTTTGGTTACACCGCTATTCGATCCTTCTGGCGGTTGCTACGTTGATTCTCGTAGTCGCCGGGGCTTCCGTTACCAGCCAGGAAGCAGGATTGTCCGTGCCCGACTGGCCGCTCTCCTATGGCAAAGTGATGCCCGAGATGACCGGTGGGATCTTCTATGAGCACGGCCATCGAATGGTGGCTTCCACGGTCGGGTTCCTTACCATCATTCTTGCCGTATGGCTTTGGCGCGGTGAATCCAGAGTTTGGATGAAACGCTTGGGATTGGCGGCGCTGGGTGCTGTGATAGTCCAGGGCATCCTGGGCGGAATGACCGTCCTCTTTCTACTTCCGAAGCCGGTCAGCATCTCCCATGCCTGTCTGGCACAGCTCTTCTTTTCCACTACCGTTGCCATCGCGTTGTTCACCTCTCCGGGCTGGCGGCAGGGGCCGCGATGGGTGGAGGCGGCCGGATGGCCCGCGCGCTCCTGGGGCGCGTTACTGGTTCCCGGAGCGGTTTTCCTCCAACTTGCCCTGGGGGCGAGCTACCGTCACAGGGTTCTTGGACTGGTGCCGCACGTTCTGGGCGCGGTGGTGGTGTCAGCGCTTGTCCTTTTTGTTTCCTTTTTCTTCATGACTCACTACAGCCGCCATCGAGCCTTGTATGGTTCGGCGCTGGCTTTGCTGATGGTCACTTTTGCGCAAGTGTTCCTGGGCGTGGGTGCGTACATGACCCGCGTCGACACCTCAGGCAGCCCGCAGCCGATGCCTGTCATGGTAGTGTTCACTGTGGCTCACGTCGCTCTAGGCGCGCTTACGCTTGCCTCTTCCATCGTTCTGGCGATTCAGATCCACCGCCATGTGCGCCGGCCGCTGGCGGCTATTTCCTCGCATGCCGTGCAGGTGGCGGGCTAAATGCGCGCATACCTGGAGCTGACCAAACCGCGCATCACCTGGCTCATCCTGATGAGCACGGCCGTCGGCTACTTCTTTGGCGCGCGCGGCAATTGGAGCCTTTCGACGATCCTCCACACGATTGTCGGAACCACTCTGATCGCCAGTGGAACCGCTGCCCTGAACCAGTGGTATGAATGGGAGGCCGATGGCAAGATGCGCCGGACGATGGGCAGGCCCATACCTTCGGGCCGAATCAGCCGCACCCGCGCGCTCCTGTTTGCGATCTTGCTTTCGATTGCCGGGTTTCTGGAGCTTGCCTTGGCGGTGAATCTGCTCACCGGCATGCTCGGACTCTTTACGCTGACTACGTACCTGTTTCTTTATACACCGCTCAAGAGCAGGTCGCGCCACGCCACAACGGTCGGGGCGATTCCCGGCGCGATGCCGCCGCTGATCGGCTACGCGGCGGCAAGCGGCGTTCTGACGGCCGAGGCGTGGGCACTCTACGCCATTCTCTTTGTCTGGCAATTTCCCCACTTCTACGCCATTGCCTGGATGTACCGGGAAGATTATTCCCGGGCCGGGATCCGCATGCTGCCGGTTGTGGAACCGGACGGGGTGTCGACGGCGCGTCAGATCCTTTGGACTTCACTCCTGTTGATTCCCGTCAGCCTTGCTCCGGCATTTCTCGACATGACCGGCAACATCTATGCGGCCGGTGCGGTGATCGCCGGCGTCGTGTTTTTGTACTTTGGCCTGGGTGTCATGAAAGACCGCACCATGGTGGGCGCGCGCTCTGTGCTGCTGGCTTCCGTGATCTACCTTCCTGTCCTTTATGGCCTGATGTTGATCGATAGGCCCGGATCGTGATTCTCCAAGCCGAAAATCTCACTCATCTCTACGGATCCAGAAAAGCTCTGGATGGACTGAGCTTTTCTGTTTCCAAAGGGGAGATCTTTGGGCTGCTCGGCCCCAACGGCGGCGGCAAATCCACATTGTTCCGGATTCTCGCTACCATGATGAGCCCTACCTCGGGCAGCGCGCAGGTGGCCGGTTTCGATGTCGCGACACATGCCGCCGAGGTGCGCCGCCGGATTGGCGTCGTTTTCCAGACGCAGAGCCTGGACCGCAAACTTACGGTGGAGGAGAACCTCATCGCGCAGTGCCACCTCTTCGGCATGTCGGGCGCGCGGCTGAAGGCGAGGGTTGAGGAATGTCTGGATAAGATGCGGCTCACTGACCGCCGCGCCGATGTGGTGGATACATTGTCCGGAGGCCTGAAGAGGCGTGTCGAGATCGCCAAGGCGTTGCTGCATGAACCGGAAGTGCTGCTGATGGACGAACCTTCCACGGGACTCGATCCCGGTGTGCGGCGCGAGCTCAGTGATCACATGCAGGAGCTCCGCGCCAAAGGCGGCGTCACCATTCTGTTGACCACGCACATTCTCGAGGAGGCGGACCGTTGTGACCGGCTGCTGCTGATTCACGAGGGCCGCCGCGTGGCGGAAGGCACGCCCGCGGAGCTCAAGGCGAAGGTCGGCGGTGACGTGGTGGTGATGGAATCAGAGGCGCCGGACGGGCTGGCGGAAAAAGTAAAGGCCCGATTTGCCCTGGAGCCTCATGTCAATGGCAATCATATGCGCGTCGAGATCGCCAACGGGCATCGATTCATCACCGAGGTGATTGAAGCATTCCCCGGGGCGATACAGTCCATCGCGCTGCATAAGCCGACGCTCGAGGATGTTTTCCTTGACGAGACCGGAGCGTCCATATCATGAACCGCTCCTTCTGGCTTCCCGTTTACACGCTGTGGCGCCGGGATCTGATCCGGTTCTGGCGCGAGCGCACGCGGGTGCTCGGCTTTCTTGGCACGCCGGTGATCTTCTGGCTGATCATTGGGTCAGGCTTCGGCGACATGGCCTACTTCTTTCCCGGCACGCTAACGCTCTCGGTGATGTTCTCCGCCATCTTTTCGATGATGTCGCTGATTGAGGATCGGCGGGAAGGGTTTTTGCTTTCGATGATGGTGTCGCCCGCGCCGCGC
>ORMF011971591.1_pt1 | contig 13083 bp, 17 predicted proteins | sample 1779871 | NCBI WGS metagenome assembly ORMF01 (sample SAMEA104232316, study PRJEB22302) | groundwater metagenome | biome: forest; feature: aquifer; material: groundwater | place: USA | collected 2011-08-07 | depth 5.4 m | reverse complement strand
GAATTTCTTACGGATACAAAAGGGACAGGGCTTTTAAATCATATCTTTGACGGATACGAACCGTGGCAGGGAGCGATATCAAAACGCGCAACAGGCGCGCTTGTTGCAGACAGGGCAGGTGTTACGACTGGGTATGCCTTGTTTCATATCCAGCCGAGAGGGGAGCTGTTTGTGAGCGAAAGCACGACTGTGTATGAGGGTATGGTAATCGGCGAAAATTCAAGAGAGAACGACCTTGATGTCAATGTAATAAAGGAAAAGAAACTGACCAATATGAGGGCGTCAGGTTCTGACGAGTCCCTCCACATTGCGCCTCCAAGGCTAATGAGCCTTGAGCAGACCATAGAATTTATTAAAGAAGATGAGGTCGTGGAGGTTACGCCGAAAAGTATAAGGATTCGGAAGAAGGTTCTTGAGGCGAATAAGAGGGGGAAAAAGGAGAGGGCATAACGACCTAACTCAGCGGTGCATCTTTAATGCATCCGCTGTAGTGGCTTGTTAGAATAGGATTAATTCAAAATGCCTTTTCAAGGCGTTCCGCTACCCATACTTTTATGATGGATTGCCGAGGCACACCCAAACGGCTGGCTTCTTTGTCCAATAAGTTAATCATCCACAAAGGGAAGTCAACATTTACCCTTTTCTGTTCCCGCTCTGGTCTTCTCGCCTTCGATACATCAAGGTATTTGGAGATATCCTCTCCTTCATCAAATCTCTTGTCAAATTCACGAGCTTTCATATAAATCAACCTCCTCTTTGCTTGACCGACGCACCGAGATAATCCTTATTGTCCCGTTCCTATATGTAATGATTCCTGACCAGTACTTTCCTGAAATCTTCCCGATTGTCAAAAATCTCGGTTCATCGCTGGTTTTTACGGGAATCTCCATCAAATCGGGGTCATTCCATAGCGCTTGGGCTTCGTCGAAGTCTATGCCATGTTTTTTCTTATTACCATTACTTTTTGTGGTATCCCACTCAAATTCCATAGTATAGAAATTATACCTTTAGTATACCTATTGTCAATTAAATAAAAACTCATCCCTGGCATGACCCCTTGCTTATAACATTACAGCACACGGACGTCAATAATATTGGGATGTGTCCCCATTATTTCCCCATTATTTCCCATGATGACAACACCTATAACTAAATGAAATGGGTGAATCCATAAACCGCTTATTTTTCTCTTATCAGGACTTTATTTTCACAAAAAGAACTATATGAATTTGCAGAATATTTCTTTGTCATAATTAAGTTATCAGCGACAAATTTGTAATCAAAACAGCATTCGTCTTCATCTAAATATATCGTTAGATTGCAAGACTGTTTAATATCACCTGATTTAGCGATAGTCCATGACCCAGTTTCCCATACGCCTTTTGTTAGATTAGTCATAGCTTTCCCATCTTTCTCCCAATTATATGTGTGTATAAAATCATGTCCTTTTATGAACTCGAAAGTTTGTTGACCTGGATTAATTTTATTTGTCCATTTTCCCAATAAACTATTTTCTGCGTGTGCTGAAAAAGCTATAAAGTAAAGAGCTAAAAAAACTATTATCTTTTTCATTCTCTCCCCCTTGTAGGCATAACGAACCTGCCCCGATATAATGCTCTCTGCTATGATCACTTCATTGATAACTTCAACAAATCCTCAAAATTTGTCGTCACTCATAAATATTGATTACTGTAATAAACATTCACTTTCAGTAAGTCCGTTTTTATTTTTTATGTGTATAACGTGAAGTTGAGGGGCTGCGCCGCTTTTGCGCAGTCCCTCTCGAACGACAGGTTAGGGGTGGAGCCATGAGCGCACCATGTTGGTTTTGGCCGTTCATATTGGGTGCAATAACAAGCTCTACGATTGGCTTGATATGCACGCTGCTAATTGAATCCATATTTCCACGCAATAAATGAGGCAATGATTGCTCCGATGATGCCCAAAACCCAAATTGTTAATGGATGCTTCCAAAATGATTGGTCTTTGGAATCTGTCGAAACCGTTGCGCCTTGTATCTGTGTGCCGTCTGCCTTTGTCTCAATGATTGGCCGCTCTGATTCACCCATTTGGAACTCGCAGTCAACCATTTTGAAATTGGTTCCGCCCTCTGAGACTTTTATCAGAGCTTCTGGAGGTTTCTTTCCCATAGCGATGCCTCTCTTATTAAACCCTAACAAGTTATTATACAGGTCTGGACTTTATCATGATTTTTTAATTGGGTCAAACAAATTTTAAAATTAACTTGACGCAACTATTTGATTTCATTATGCTTGCATGGTTGAATAACATCCCATTTTGCGTGCTTAGACAGTTTCTGGCCAATATCCCATGATTCCTATTGCAAATGAAATTTTGATGCAGTATGACGCAATCCTCCTCAAGCGATCGGTCCATGCTTCTCGGCACGCTGACCATAAAAAGTGGCTGCGATATTATGTGGACTTTTGCACTTGCTTATTGAACTCGGAGCTTAATTTTTTGTTTTTATTTTTAAAACTTAGATGATAAGATATGCAGCTATAAATACTGTTGAGGTGTTACGATGAAAAAGCAAAAGTATAATGTAGCGGTCGTCGGCGCTACCGGCGTAGTTGGTCAGGAGATGATAAAGATACTGGAGGAGAGGAAATTTCCGGTAGACAGGATAAAACTCCTGGCGTCGGAGAGGTCTGCAGGGCAATATCTGGAATTTAACGGTAAAAAGGAAAAGGTTTACCTTCTTTCAGAAGAAACATTTGAAGGTATTGATATCGGCCTGTTTTCTCCGGGCGCATCGGTAAGCGCTGTATATGCGCCAAAGGCCGGCAAAGCTGGATGTGTGGTCATTGACAATACCAGTCAGTTCAGGATGGAGCCTGATGTGCCGCTGATTGTGCCGGAGGTAAATCCAAAGGCCATTGGCGAATATAAAAAGCGAAATATTATTGCCAATCCCAATTGTTCAACCATTCAGATGGTGGTGGCATTAAAGCCTATTCACGATGCGGTGAAGATAAAACGGATTGTAGTATCCACCTATCAGGCGGTTTCAGGCGCGGGCAAGGAGGCGATGGACGAATTGTCCGATCAGGCGCTTGCCATCTATAGCCAAAAGGAGATAAAAAAGAAGGTCTTCCCATATCAGATAGCATTCAACTGCATCCCGCAGATAGATGTGTTTCTTGACAACGGCTATACAAAGGAAGAGATGAAGATGGTGAATGAGACAAGAAAGATTATGGGAGATAATTCAATAAAAATTACTGCCACAACCGTTCGTGTGCCTGTATTCAACAGCCATTCTGAGGCCGTAAACATAGAGACGGAAAAGAAGATTACAGCAAAAGAGGTAAAAGAACTTCTTTCAAAGGCGCCGGGTATTAAGGTGGTGGATGACCCTATAAATAAAGGGTATCCCATGCCAGTAGACGCCTCTGAAAAGGATGAGGTCTTTGTCGGCAGGATAAGAGAGGACGAATCCATACCAAACGGCATCAATATGTGGATTGTGGCGGACAACCTCCGCAAAGGCGCTGCGCTCAATGCCGTGCAGATAGCGGAGATATTGATAAGGGAATATCTGTGAAATATGCGCAACATAAGACTCCTCATTGAATACAAAGGCACTAATTATAAGGGCTGGCAGATTCAACCAAACCTCCCTACAATCCAAGGCATAACCCAGGAAAAGATAAAGATTATTACGGGTGAAAAAGTTAAACTTATTGCAGCCAGCAGGACAGATGTAGGCGTTCATGCATTGGGGCAGGCGGCAAATTTTCATACAGAAAGTCTTATCCCCCTTGTTTCCATCCAGATGGGGCTCAATGCGCTCCTTCCAGATGATATTGTTATAAAAGATGCTGTAGAGGTTTCTCCTGATTTTAATTCGCGGAGGTATGCCATAGCAAAAACCTACAGATACTTAATCCTTAACAGACCTTACCCATCAGCCATTTACCGCAACTTCTCATGGCATGTCTTTCAAAAATTAGATATAGACGCAATGAAAAAGGCAGCCGGCTATCTCATTGGCAAAAAGGATTTTACATCATTCAGGGCTGCAGATTGTAACGCTCCGCATCCAATAAAAGGGATACTCTGTTTTTCAATAGAGACAACCCCTCCTGTTCCCCTTTTGACAAGCAGTGATGAAACTGGCTTGCTTGCGCTTGAAGTCAAAGGCACGGCATTTTTAAGGCACATGGTCAGAATAATGGTAGGAACATTAGTTGCCGTAGGAAAAGGAAAGATTAAGCTAAATGATTTTCAGGCCATTATTAACGCCAAAGACAGAAGACTTGCCGGTATGACCGCGCCGCCGCAGGGATTGTTTTTGAAAGAGGTAGAATATTGAGATGAATAGTTTTAACATAAACATCAGCCCTTCTCTAATATAGTCCACCATTGACCCCAGAGACTGTATATAACTAACCATCTTGCGTTAAATATCAGAATTTATTGGGTGTAATTTTACAAGCTGTTTTATTACTGACTGCAATAGCAAAAACAGTAGGAGATAATGTAGTATCATCAATTTTAAAGTAAAATGAAATGCCGTCGGAAAAATATCGTAGTTCCAATACATAACCAGAATAATTATTTATTAAAAAGATAAAAGGATTACTCTCTGGATATTTGTTGATGTCAATAGAGTTGCATTCTATAATATCTACAGAATTAGCTGCTTTATTAGGTTCAAAACGCATTGCACTTCCACCGAATACATCTAATACCTCCTTTATTGAAGAGCCTATTTTTAAGCCACCTCTTGTTTTGACATATTGATATGCCACAATACTTTTTACAATTCCATCTTCAATCTTTGGTTTCCAATCTCGTTGGTTTTTGATTGCATTCAAAAAAGCATCTGTATTGTCCAATTCTATAACAACATCTTTATATCTCAACCCAGGCCACCCTTTACTCCCTCCAATTTCTTGAGGTTCACCAAGTAAATTTATAATGTCTTGGTATGAAGAACTAACTTTAATATTACCAATACTCATGCCTGGCTCTGCCCACATTTCCTTCTTGTCTGAAGCAGCAACATTGTTATGAAATAGTGTTATCAATATTAATGTAATAGCCATATAACGCAAAACATTCATGTGATATTCCTCCTTTTATGTTTTGATTAATTGCTCTACATAGCCTATATTTTGATTTCTGCCCAACACCGATGCTCAACCGTCACATCTTATTAAATCATAATATGTCAACATAAATAACGTTGTCAAGACTACTTTGTTGACATTAAGATTTGGGTTTGATATGTTTTTACATCATAGCATGCCCATTACGCATTTCTGTGACTGATGAAAAGGGCGAATTTATAAAATTCATCTCATTTTCATCAAAAGGAGGTCAGCCATGAAGAAACTAATCTTAACAGCAGTAATTATTTTATCCCTTGCCTCAACAATTATGGCGGGGGAGAGTGTAAGGGGCTACTGGAAGGATACAAATAGAGATGGTGTCAAGGATACTTATATTGAGCCTTATCACCGCTCCGAAAGAAATGACAGCGTATTGGATAACTACAGCACAAAAGGCAATGTCAATCCCTATACAGGGGGAAAAGGAACGGTTGATCCTTATAAAAATCCTTACAACAACCCATATTCAAATCCCTACTCAAATCCATATGGCAGGTAAAAATAAAACGGTTTTCCACACACCTATCAGGTTTTTCTGTTTTTGTCTTTGTTAAACCGTCTAAGGGGCAAATAACTGGCAGAAAGAACTGGGGTACAGAAAGAACTGGAGTCAAACCTTCAAAATTCATTTACAGAAACAGCCGGAAAGCCCTGGGTTTAAAAGACATGGAATGAATGGCCGCCAGTAGCGCAGCCAACTAACTGACTCATAGAAACCTTCTGCTCCATGGTCTCTATATATAAGCAAGCAGAATGCATTATGATAAGGTAATTTCCGCTGTTTTGCCGGTGGCTTCATTCACAATGACCAGTTTCCCATGGTCTTCCCGCTTAAGTTGCTCATTGGCATTTAACAATTCTATCCCGTAAATAGTGCCATCAGGCGCCATGTCTATATTAAGCTCTTCACTTATCCTTACGGTTTCAACCTCAGATGGTTTTTCATGCAAACGGATATAAGCTATATTATACCTTGGATCGTATGTTAATTTCATAAATTTACCCCCTGTCAATTAGTAAAATCTGGTTATAATTGTAATCACCAGCCAATCATCGTCCTCTTGGACAGCATAAACCTCTACTTGCTTAACTGAATAACGTTTATCTCTCCATATACCTCCAAAACTGAAATTTCGCCTGAATCCTGTGCGGCCATATTTTGCCGGAAACTGCTCCCCTTCTTGAACGGTAGCAACAACCTCTTCTTCTGTTGCACCTCGTTCAAACAGTCTGTCCTTGGCATGCGGGTGGAGTTTCACCACAAATGGAGATTAGCACACGCAATTAGGTATTGCAAGCCTTAGACTTAACCAGCATCTTCCCATTGACCGGATTATTTGATTATGATACAAGGGGCATGGACATGTAATATGCAGACAACCATCAATTCCACTATACTCTCTCTTATCAAAGGCGACATCACACTGGAAGAAACCGATGCTATTGTGAATGCTGCAAACTCACGACTTGCTGGCGGTGGTGGGGTTGACGGCGCCATCCACAGGGCAGGCGGACCTAAAATTATGGAGGAGTGCAGGAAGATAGGAGTATGCCCTACGGGTAGCGCAGTAATTACTACTGGCGGAAATCTCAAGGCAAAGTATGTGATTCATACGGTTGGGCCAATTTATCAGGATGGCAGATATAATGAAGCAAAATTATTGGCAAGCACATATACGAGCAGCCTTGAGCTTGCGGTAAAAACTGGAATAAAGACGATTGCCTTCCCATCCATAAGTACCGGCGCTTATGGCTATCCAATCAATGAGGCGGCAGAGATTGCGCTGAGGACTGTTATGGATTTTATCAAGACAAATAAAGAATTGTCTCTTATAAGGTTTGTGCTTTTTTCAGACAGGGATTTTGAGGTTTACAAGAAAACATTAGAAAGATTGAATCCATGACAAAGACTTCTTCAAAATCCTTGGTATTAAGAAAACTCCTCAAAAGCGGCATAGTAGTTATGCCCGGTGCATTTAATGCAGCCTCTGCTATGCTTATTGAAAAATGCGGGTTTAAGGCAGTCTATATGTCAGGGGCTGGCATCTCAAATAGCGCTGGTCTTCCCGATGCAGGGATTCTTAGCAGAGATGAGTTTGTCCAGCAGGTAGGTTATATTGCCAATGCTGTAAACATACCTGTAATTGCTGATGCGGATACTGCTTTTGGCGGACTCTCGGAGGTAAAAAAGACAGTTGAAGTGTTTGAAAAAGCCGGTGTTGCAGGAATTCAGATAGAAGACCAGAAACCTACGGCGAAAAGATGCGGACATATTTCAGGAAAAGAAGTTATATCTGCAAAGGCAATGGCAGAAAAGATTAAGGCTGCATGCGACGCAAGAAAGAATAAGAATTTTCTTATCATAGCAAGGACTGATGCAAGAAGTGTAAAAGGATTGGATGACACAGTGGAAAGGGCAAAGATGTATATTGATGCGGGGGCAGATATAATCTTTCCAGAGGCGCTGGAATTAAAGGATGAGTTTAAAAGGTTTGCAAAGGCAGTAGATGCGCCATTGATGGCAAATATGACCGAATTCGGAAAGACGCCGTATATCACAGCGAGAGAGTTTGAGGATATGGGCTATTCAATTGTAATCTTTCCTATGACAGTTTTTAGGGTTGCCATGAAGTCAATGGAAAATGCCTTGCTTGAATTAAAAGATAGAGGAACACAGAAGAACCTGCTAAAAAAGATGCAGACAAGGAAAGAGTTGTATAAACTCTTAAAATACAAAGGCTAAGGAGACAGCCATGAACTTTGACCTCACAGAAGAACAAAAAATGGTGAAGGAGACCGCAAGAAAATTTGCTGAAAGAGAGATAATGCCGTTTGCAAGGGAGAATGATGTAAAAGAGCATTTTCCCATAGAGATATTCAAAAAGATGGCGGGGCTGGGTTTTCTCGGCGGCCCGATTCCGGAAAAATACGGCGGAGCGGGTCTTGATTTTATAAGCGATGCAATAATATTTGAGGAGATTGGCAGGGCGGATTCTTCTTTAAGGACAACATTATCTGTTCAGGTGTCCATTGTCGGCCTTACTATATTAAACTGGGGGACTGAGGAACAGAAACAGAAATATATTCCTAAACTATGCAAAGGAGAATTCATCGGCTGTTTTGCCCTTACTGAGCCGAACGCAGGCAGCGATGCTGCGGCTATTTTAACCAGCGCGGCATTGAAGGGTAATGAATGGATATTGAACGGCACAAAGACATGGATAAGCAGCGGCAGCATAGCGGATATTGCTATTGTCTTTGCAGTGACAGACAAGACAAAAGGGCATCACGGCATAACAGCCTTTATCGTAGAAAAAGGCTGTCCGGGTTTTTCTACAAAGGATATAAAAGGAAAATTGGGATTAAGGGCGTCAAATACAGCAGAGCTTATTTTTGAGGATTGCAGGATTCCAAAGGATGCTGTGCTGGGAAATATTGGCGAGGGCTTCAATATCGCCATGAGCGCTCTTGACAACGGGAGATATGGCGTTGCATCCGGCTGTGTTGGCATTATACAGGGCTGCATAGATGCCTGTGCCAGATATGCAAAAGAAAGGCATCAATTCGGAAAACCCATTGCCGGCTTTCAACTGATACAGGATAAGATTGCCAGAATGGTAGTTGATTGCGATGCGGCAAGGCTTCTTGTATATCGGGCAGGGCATCTCAAAAATAAGGGTGTTACAAATACTGTTGAGACATCCATTGCAAAATACTTTGCCAGCGAAGCGGCCAACAGGGCGGCATCGGATGCAGTGCAGATATTCGGCGCATATGGCTATTCAAATGAATATCCTGTTGAAAGATATTTTAGAGACGCAAAGGTGGCAACGATTTATGAAGGGACATCAGAGATACAGAAGCTGATAATTGGCAGCCATGTATTAGGGATAAAGGCATTTGTATAACCCGCAAACAAAACAAACCTGTTAGCTTAACCCATCCTGCATGATTCCGCCGACAATATCATGCTCTCCGGCATCCGTTATAATAACATCTGCAATATCACCGGGAGAGGCCATGCCTTTATTTATGTATGTAACGCCGTCAATATTATCAGGGGCCTGCTGCATGGAGCGGCCTTTTAAAAGGAATTCGGTCTCTTCGCTTAAACCTTCCACCAGAACCTTTATCGTGCTTCCCACAAGGAGTCTGTTTTTTTCTCCGGCTATCTTTGCCTGGGCCTCCATGATTTTTCTAAGTCTGACTTTTTTTACAGCCTCAGGAACCTGTCCCTTTATTTTATAAGCCGGTGTGCCTTCTTCCCTTGAATACTTAAAAACACCGAGTCTGTCAAACTGCGCTGTCTTTACAAAATCCAGAAGCTCATCAAATTCTTCCTCTGTCTCGCCGGGAAAGCCGGTAATAAGGGATGTCCTTAATGCCGCATCGGGAATCTCAAGTCTTATCATCTCTATAATATTTTCAATCTGGGCCCTTGTATGATTGCGGTTCATTGCCCTGAGAATCCTGTTACTTATATGCTGAATCGGCATGTCAATATATTTGCAAATCTTTTCTTCGTCTCTGATGAGTCTTATAAGATTTTTTGTAATCCTGCAGGGATATAAATAAAGAAGCCGTATCCATTTAATGCCGTCTATCTTCACCGCCTTTTTAAGAAGACTCTCTAATCCTGTTTCATCATTCCTGTCAATACCGTAAGATGTGGTGTCCTGGGCAATCAGATTTATCTCTTTCACGTCTTGCGCGGCGAGGTTTTCTATTTCTTTTATGACAGAGTTTAAAGACCTGCTCCTGAATCCTCCCCTTATAGATGGAATAGTGCAGTATGAACAGTGATTGGAGCAGCCCTCTGCAATTTTCACATACGCTGAATACCTTGGAGTAGCAAGTATCCTCGGCGTATCGTAGTCATGGACATATTTGGGAATATCTGCGATTACCCTTTTGTCCGAACCATTCCTGATAATCCCGGCGATCTTCGGATACTCACCTGTGCCGATAAAGAAATCAACCTCCGGCAATTCCTTTGCCAGTTCATCTTTGTATCTCTGCACAAGACACCCTGCAACAATCAAAAGCTTGCATCTGCCTGTTTCCTTATACTGCGCAAGCCGCAAGATTATCTCTATACTCTCATCCTTGGCATCGCCGATAAAGCCGCAGGTGTTGACAATCAGGATATCAGCATCATCTTCATTAGCCGTCAACTCAAAGTTATCCTGCTTGAGGATTCCCAGCATTACCTCAGAGTCAACAAGATTTTTGGGACAGCCGAGGCTGGTGAGGCATATTTTGTCATGGTGTTTGGGCATAAGTGTTATTCTTCAAAGCGGGGTGTTATCGGAAGTTGCGCCGCAAATTCATCCTTGATTTTATCATAATTACGAGTTAATATTATCTTAGACATACCACATAAAGGAGAGGCCATGCCTATCATAAAATCAATTTCAAGCCTCCGCAACAGAGCAAGGGATATTGCTTCAATATGCCATGAACAAAATGAACCGGTTTATCTCACTACGAATGGTGAAGGCGATCTTGTTGTCATGAGCATCGAACATTATGAAAAACTTCAAGCAAGGGTAGAGCTTTTTGAAAAACTTGCTGTCGCACAAGCACAGGCTGCATCTGGAGAAAAAGGTTTTACCCATTCGCAAGTTATGAAAAAACTCAGGCAGCGCCTGCATGGCAAATAGATATACCCTCCGATACCTTCCCACTGCGATGGACGACCTGATTTCAATTTTCGACTGGATTGCAAATGACAGTCCAGTCAATGCCGCAGCCTTCGTTGATAAACTTGATCGCCAAATTGGCAGCTTGCAAACACATCCATTACTTGGCCGGATACCCAGAGATGAAAAGCTAATGATGGCCGGATATAGAGTCCTTATTGTCGAAACCTACCTTGTATTTTACATGATTCGCGGCAAAACTGTTGTAATCCACCGCGTGATTCACGGTTCCCGCAATTTAGACGATATTATATAGTCTCTTCCTCCGTTGCCCGCAATAGGCAGGTAACGGTTGCGGCACAGACTAAGCCGTTAATCCCTCATATTCACACACTGCAAACTCACCCCCAAATCCTTTGTCTTGAGAATTTGGATTGTCTCCTGAAGGTCGTCTATCTTTTTGCCCGTCACCCTTACCTGGTCATCCATTATTTGCGCCTGAACTTTAAGCCCGGATTTTTTAATCGCCTCTACAACCTCTTTTGCCTTTTCCTTTTGAATACCCTGAAGAATCTTTATCACCTGTCTTTTCAGCCCGCCGGATGCGTCTTCAACCTTTCCGTATTCCAGCGATTTTAGCGAGATTCCCCTTTTTACAAATTTGCCCTGCAGGAGGTCTATTATGGTATTCAGCCTGTTATCACTATCGCCGACAATAGTTATCTCCTCTTTCTTTTCCCATTTTATTTCGCTTTTACTTCCTTTAAAGTCATAACGTTGGCTTATCTCCTTGATGGCCTGATTTACGGCATTATCAACCTCCTGCATATCTACCTTTGAAACGATGTCAAATGACGGCATGATCTCCTCCTTATTTTACCACCTTTACCCCTTCAGGAATCTTGAATTTAAATATGCTGCCTGATAGAGATTGGTTTGTTTTTATCTTTTCAAATATTACCTTTGTTTCATTGCCGAGCATGTCATAGACTATTGTCCTTATCACTAAAAATGTTTTTTTATCCACTGCAATATATAATTTTTGGAGATTTGGCTGTGCTGTCTTTGGATTCAGTTTTAAAATATGCGCGTTATTGTCTCCTTCTGCCATCTCTATTTCAAAATCCTTTTTTAGATTCCCCATGCCCGCCAGAAAATTGTTTGATATGGATGTCCCGTTGTCCAGAGCGTTTCCTACCATAACCTGTCCAATATCCTGCTGATATATCCAGATGGTCATGCCGTCGCTTACGATAATATCCTTGCCCGGAGATTTGTATTCCCATTTCATCATGCCTGGCTTTTTAAAATACACAACCCCCTCTGCCTTCTGAGTTTCTTTTATTGAGGCAGACGTTGTGAGTTGGGTAAAATTTGCCTGAATGTCCTGAATGCCGTCGTAGGTCTTCTGAACCTTTGCAATGATGGCATTGAGGTCATCGGCGTAGACAACAGTAGACAGTAAAAATACGGGCACCAGACACCAGACACCAGACACCAGACTTGTGACTTCTTTATTCTTCACTCACTCCTCCTCCTTTTTTCACCAGCACCTCTCTGGGCCTGCTTCCTTGGGCAGGGCCGACAATGCCTTCTGCCTCCATCTTTTCTATTATCCGCGCAGCGGTGTTGTAGCCTATCCTCAGTCTCCTCTGGACGTACGATGTTGAAGCCTGCTGCAATTGGATAACGATTGCAACCGCCTCATCATATCTTTTGTTAAATTCTTCGCCAAGGTCGTCATTTCCATATTCCTTTTCCTCAACCCTTGCTTCAGATATGGTCTTATCATATGCGGGTTTGCCCTGCTTCTTGAGAAAATCCGTAACCCTCTTAATCTCCGCCTCAGAAATATATGCGCCGTGTATCCTCTTAAGCCTTGACGAGCCTGGCGGGAGGAAAAGCATATCGCCCTCGCCGAGGAGCGTTTCAGCGCCGCCTGTGTCAAGGATTGTTCTGGAATCTGTCCGTGAGGCAACCTGAAGCGACAGTCTGGCAGGGAAGTTTGCTTTGATTAAGCCTGTTATGACATCAACAGACGGCCTCTGGGTTGCAACAAGAAGATGTATGCCTGCTGCGCGGGCCATCTGCGAGAGCCTTACAAGGGATTCTTCAACATCTTTACCGGAGGCCATCATCAAATCAGAAAGTTCATCTATCACCACTACGATGAATGGAAGCCTGCGGTGAATTTCTTTATCCTCGTCTCTTGACCCCTCTTCCTCAAAAAGCTGATTGTATTTCTCAATGCTTTTTGTGCTTTTTTCCGCCATAAGTTTATATCTCTCGCCCATCTCATT
>ORMF011567800.1_pt1 | contig 13085 bp, 8 predicted proteins | sample 1779871 | NCBI WGS metagenome assembly ORMF01 (sample SAMEA104232316, study PRJEB22302) | groundwater metagenome | biome: forest; feature: aquifer; material: groundwater | place: USA | collected 2011-08-07 | depth 5.4 m | reverse complement strand
TGGGATAACTTGTCTTAGTTATCCTCTGTTCTATCTCATCTTTAGTTATTAATGGCTTTTCAAATATAAACCTGCGTAATTGCTCATGTACCAAAAGATCCATATATCTTCTTAGAGGACTCGTAAGTTTTACATAGACGTCAAGACCTAATCCTGAATGCTTTGAAGGAGTGACACTCAGTTCAGATGGTTTCATTTTAAATCTTGCATTAAAAAAATCTGAAAGAGTTGGGTTTGTAGGCAGAGATATATTTTCACCTAAATTTTGAATAGAAAAAGGCAAAGGTATATTATGCTCAATAGCAAATTGCCCTACAGCTTCACCAGTAATAAGCATTGCATCTTCTACCATTTCTCTAGATTTTAGGTGAGGCAGTGGTAGAATTTTTACATTTTCATTACAGACGGTAATTTTAGATTCTGGAAGTTCAATTTTTACAGCACCATTTTTAAAACGTCTTTCTCTATATCCTCTTGTGAGTGCAAATATTTCTGAAATGTCCTCATGTTCTAATAAACTATCTGTTTTTTCATAGGTCATCCGTGTTACATTTATTCTTGATAAAAGCATTTTTTCAAGTTTAGGTGTGAAGCCATCACAAAGTGAAATTTTAAATGATAATGCATTTGAAATATTGCTAAGCCCTAATCCTGCTATTTCGGTGATTCGATTTGGAAGCATTGGTATTATTTCTTCAGGTAAATACAAATTCGATCCGCGTTGAGATGCAAAATCGTCAAGTAATGATTTAAAATCAATCAATGCTGATGGATCTGCAACGTGAATCCATAAACAATCTTTATCAAAACTAATTGCATCATCAGGATCATTGCTTCCTTCATCATCTATTGCAAAAGAGTTGAGGTGCGTCAAATCAATGCGTTCTTCATCTGGAAACTTGATATTGTCAACTTCAAAATTGCAAAGTGGAATATTAAATCTCTGAGGATATAGGTTAAAAAAGTTGTTCCAGTACCCTATTTTTAACAATATTCGATGTGCGTTTTCAAAAGACTGTTCAAAACCTGCCTCTGCCATCAATTTTGATTCTTCTGTTTGTTTTAATGCAAATTTTTCTATTTCTAAAAGATATTTTTTATCTTTATCTAATATTGAAAAAGATTTTAATCTTTCAATCAGTTCGTTATGCTCAACAACAGATTTATTTTTTGTTTCCAATTTTTCGCGTATGGATAAAATTTCAGCCTTTGTTCTTGCTTCAACACATTCAATGCTTCCTTTAAAAAAAAATCCTTCAGAAAACAGCTCCCAAATGGCTAAACTTGAACTTGGTTTATTATCTCCACATATCAACTCTGTTAATTCAGAAAATGAGATTGGATTTTCCAAAAGTAACTCGTAAGCTTCTTCAACAGATAAATTATCAAGTGTTACCTTATCAACGTTTAAAAAACTTTTTAGGGGACCAGGATTGATTAAAAAAAAATCCTTTTCTCTAACATTTTTAACTTCACCAGATTTTAGTTCTATCTCAATTTTTTCTCCTAAAGCACGAACTATTGCGGGTGTTTTTTTATATATAACCAATGAATTGAGCGAAGCAGTCATTTTCATCCTTTGGATTAAAAGTAATAGAAGATACAAAGCTACAATATAAGCTGCCAATATGAAATATCTATAAATTTATTGAATTTGTAACCAACCTCTTTAAGTCTTCCATGTATAGAAAACCCCATACTTGAATGAAACTTTTCACTGCATTCGTTAGGGCAGGCAAGAACAGCAACTAGAGCATGAAGATTCATTTCTCTAGCAGATGCTATTAAGGACGAATATAATTTTCTGCCAATCCCCAAGTTTAATGAATCGCTTTTTATGTAGATTGTGCTTTCGCATGTTTTTCTATATGCAGACTTTCCTTTGAATTCATCAATATAAGCATATCCCAAAACACTGCCTTCCTTTTCATAAACATAGCCGATATGTTTTTGTTTAATTTTTTCTAGTCGTTTCGCCATATCCTCAATAGTAACTTCACTCTCTTCAAATGTGGCAATAGAATTATAAATATAATAATTATAGATACCGGAAATATCTTTCGCGTCATTTCTCGTTAACAACCTAATATTCATACTAACATTTCCTAAGACATCCATTTATTGTTTTGGCTATTAATAATATAAGAGTGCACTAACTCAATAAAACATATTATAACAAAAAACACTTTTAAAAAATTGACAAATTTTAAAATTATAATATCTTAACCGTTCTATGTGTGAATTGTGAAACAACAAAAGATAATTCTTTTAGCTCATTTAATCAATAGTTTACTGGTATGAACTAAGAGAATACTGCTTGATATTTTAAAAATAAACTTAAAAAACGGGGTGTTTTATGAGTCAACCTGTATTTTCGACTAGACAGGCAATAGAAGAAGCATCAAAGTGTCTCTTATGCCATGATGCACCATGCAGTAAGAATTGTCCAGCAGGAACTGATCCTGCTTCTTTTATTAGATCAATCAGGTTTGAAAATTTTGAACAAGCAGCAAAAACAATAAGAGAAGCAAATATTTTAGGCGGAGTATGCGCAGATGTCTGTCCATATTCAAAGTTATGCGAAAAAGAATGCGTAAGAGCTGAGATAGATAAACCAATACAGATAGGTAAACTTCAAAAATTTGCCGTTAAATATGAGCAAAATAACAATCTAAATTTCTTGCCGAAGAACCCTAAATCACAAAAAGGAAAAGTTGCTATTATAGGCTCAGGTCCAGCAGGACTTTCAGGAGCTGCTGAACTAGCGCTTAATGGATACCATGTCACAATATTTGAAAAAGATAAAACCCCTGGTGGTATTATATCCAACGGAATAGCTCCAAATAGATTAAAACAATCAGATGTAGATTACGAAATAAATATGGTAAAATCTTTGGGAGTGAATATAGAATGTGAGAAAGAATTGGGGAAAGACTTTACTCTTGGAGAACTTCAAAAAAAATATAACGCCGTTCTATTAGCAACTGGATGCCATAAATCAAAAACCCCAGGACTTACCGCAAGTTTAAATGGTGTTTATACCGCATTGGATTATCTTGCTAATTCCACGCTGCGAACAGGTAAAATTAAAACAGGTCGTCACGTAGTCGTTATTGGAGGTGGTGATACAGCCATAGATTGTGCAACAACAGCAAAAGAGACTGGGGCTGAAACTGTAACAATACTATACAGAAGAAGACTAAATGATATGCCTGCATCCTTGGAAGAGCTTGCACATGCGCATGATTTAAAAATTGATTTTTTTACAAAATTTCCTCCACTTGAGTACGTACAGAGTAATAATTCTGTTACCGCAGTCAAGTCTAAAAGTACATACAGTGAATCAGAAATATATCTTCAGGCGGATATGATTATTGAGGCTATAGGACAAGAATCAATGCTTCCTGATTTTAAAATTAAGGGACTCGAATTTAATAAATCCTCAATCAAAACTAATGTCGAAAACTATTCTACGTCAATTCATGGTGTATTCGCAGCAGGAGATGCTGTTAGTGGAGGAGATACAGTCGTTAAAGCAGTAAAAGAAGGTAAAGAAGCTGCCAAAGACATAATCAACTATCTTCAAAACAATAATCTCAAAAAATCACAATCCCCTAAAAATCTTAAACCCAAAAATCTCGAAATAGATTTTTGCGGTGTTAAATGTGAAAATCCATTTTTTCTTTCTTCATCTCCTGTAGGCAGCAATTATGATATGTGTGCAAAAGCCTTTAATGAAGGATGGGGAGGCATTGTATATAAAACAATAGGAGTATTTATCGCAGATGAATGTTCTCCTAGATTTGATAATTTAAGAAAAGAAAATACACCATTTCTTGGTTTTAAGAATATGGAACAGATTTCTGACAAGCCGTTGGAAAAAAATCTTGAAATGATGAGCAAACTAAAAAAAGATTTTCCTAATAAAGTATTAGTTGCATCAATAATGGGATCTAATGAAGAAGAGTGGAAAAAGCTTTCTAAACTCGTCACAGAAGTAGGTTCTGATATAATAGAATTAAATTTTTCCTGCCCTCAAATGACAAGCCATGACATGGGGTCCGATGTCGGACAAAACGAAGAACTTGTTTATAAATACACAAAAGCTGTTTGCTCAATGACACACTTGCCGGTAATAGCCAAGATGACTCCTAATATTGGAAATATTGAGGTTCCATCATATGCGGCGGTTAATGGTGGAGCAGCAGCATTGGCGGCTATTAATACAGTTAAGTCAATAACTGGTATTGATATAGAAAAATTAGTATGTCATCCAGCGGTTAATGGAAAATCATCAATTTCTGGTTATTCAGGCAAAGCAATTAAACCTATGGCATTAAGATTTATAACTGAACTCTCCAAAAATCCTAAATTTAAAAATATACCGATAAGTGGGACAGGCGGAATTGAAACATGGAGAGATGCAGTGGAATTCTTTATGGTTGGTGCATCTAACTTGCAAATAACCACATCTGTTATGCAATATGGTTATCGTATCGTGGAAGACATGATCACAGGAGTTTCGGCATTTCTTAATAAAAATGGGTATAATAATCTAACTGAGCTTGTTGGATTAGCACTTCCAAATATTATTCCAGCAGAAGATTTGGATAGAGACTACAAAATATTACCAAATTTTAGTGATGAAAAATGTGTAGGATGTGGAAGATGCCACATCTCATGTTATGATGGCGCTCACCAAGCAATCGATTGGAATATGGCAAAAAGAAGACCTGTTCTCAACGAGAACTGTGTGGGGTGTATGCTCTGCAAAAACGTCTGTCCTATAGAAGATTGTATTACATATGGAGAAATAAAATTTAAACCAAATAAAAAAGCACATAAAGTGCAAATTTAAATATAGCAAAGCTATCTCAAAAATCGGCTAATTTACGATAAAACAGCTTCAAATTTAATATAAGTTTTTCTAAAAACAATTTATTATAAGTATAACAATAAAAAAGGGGATAACATGAAAACAAAAAACATCAATCATCTATTTTTAGATGATGTAATGAATGGGAAATGTGTCGATTATTACTATCATTTAGGAACATCTTCCGATGATCCAATTCTTTCAAAATTCAAAAATATCAAGTCTGTAATTATGTGCGGTTCTGGTGGCAGGATTAAAGAGTTGGCTTCAAAGTGGAGTAAATTAAACAAGGATGCTGAAATAATAGCACTTCCCAAAGAAGATAGATTTGTTACAAGATACTGCGCCGATGTCTTATTTGCATCCCATGGAATGGGAATGCCAAGCGCATCTATAGCTATTCAAGAATTGATGCGCTTAACTTATTTTTTAAAAGATGGTAATCTTGACGAACTAGATAAAATCTTTTGGTGTAGGGTTGGCACAAGTGGTGGAGTAGGCGTAGAAGGTGGTGATGTTATAGTTACAACTGAATCATTAATGGGAGATCTTAAACCTTATAGACTTATCAATGGCGGTTTTGGAGAATATTGGTTCGGCGGAGAATTTCCACCTTCAGTTATTTCAGACATTATCAATTCTACCAATAATGCAAAATTTAATGTAGTAGCAGGGAAAACTATTGGTGCAAATGATTTCTTCCTTGAACAATTCAGGCTTGATGGTGCTGTCTGCATGGAAACATCTGACTCAAAAATGAACTGGTTAACCTGGATTCACGAAAACGGAGTAAAAAATATTGAAATGGAAGGCCCGATGATTGCTGGATATCTTAATCACTGGGGATTTTCCAAATTTGCGATGATATGCTGCTCCATCGTAAACAGGCTTAATGGAGATCAAATCACTTCAACGCCTGAAGAGCTGAAGTCATTCGATTCAAATGCGGCAACGGTGCTATTCAATTATTTGATCAAACATATATAACAACAATAAATTAAGGTCCACTGCTTATGAACGAAATAATTTCAACGAACAATCCACATCCACTCAAACTCTCAATTTTAACCTATCTCGTCATGTTCGCTACAGGAGTAGCAGTTATTTTGCCTTTTGTTGTAAGAGGATCAGCTGCAGCTCAATTTCACTCAACTGCGGCATATACTGGGTATGTTTTTGCCTTTTTCATGACAGGAATGCTGATTGGGCAATGCATAAATGGACACGTGATTAAATTAATGCCATTAAAGATAGAAATTTACCTTGTAGGAATTATTTACATTATTTGCGTAGGACTGTTTTATCTTGTTCCATCAATCGGTTATTTAATTCCAATTTTTATAATTATGGGGATAACTTTTGGAGTATTTGTCACAATTCCTTTTTATCTTATTGTACATATGTTTGAAGAAAAAAAACGCGCAAGCAGGCTTAATTTGATGGATTTTTGCTTTGCTATTGGTTCAGTAGCATTTCCAATTATAGCTGGATACATGATACAGTCAGATTTTAATTGGAAAACTATTTATATACTTCTTTTCATAGTTTGGGCGGTTATTTTTGTATTGTTAATAAATATTAAGCTGCCAAATGTAGATATAGCAGATGAAAAAACTATGGATCACCATTTTTCAAAATGGACATTCAATACTTTTTTAGTCGGCGTTGCTATTTTCTTAGCGTTTGTTTCATTCATGGGATTTAATTATAACGTTATAAGTTTTTTGATAAATTCTCATCACATCGCACCTGAATATGCTGCATATTCACTCAGTCTTTTTTGGTTTCTCTATGGGATAGGCTGCTTTGTTGCAACATGTCTTTTGAGATATATTAAAGTAAATAAGTATATTTTAATCTCAACAGCTATAGCTTTTATCAGCTTAATCTTTATTTATTTTTCTTCAAATGTAGCCATTCTTTATGTTACGATATCAATTTTCGGATTAGGATGCTCAACAATTTACGGTTCAGCAACATCATACGGTACAGAACTTTTAAAAAAGCCATCACCGAGACTCGTAAGTTTTTATATAGCATCTTCTGGTGTAGGAACAATGGTTGCAGAATTTCTCTCTAGTTACATTGGATCAACTTATGGAGACATAACGCTGATAAAATTATCTCTGATATTTATGATCGTAGTATTCATAATCATATTGTACGTTAGTTTCACATCAAAGTTATTTAGAGATAAAACAAGTATATAGGCTAAATATCAACTTTATGAAACAATTAATTTTAACAAACAAATTGCCCGTCGAGTGCAAAAATAAGATCCATAACTTAATTAGTTCACCAAAATACGACGGATATATAAGCTTTAATGATTACAATGAACTTCTAGATCTAAGTAATATGACAGATTCTGAATTTTTACTTGAGCTTTTAGATATTCCAAAGATGTTGGCACTTCCTTCGATATCTAAATTTTATGTTGGTGCCATTGCTAAAGCATCAAGTGGGAATCTATATTTTGGTGCAAATCAAGAATTTCCAGGAACTGCTCTTAATTTTACACTTCATGCGGAACAATCTTCTATATCAAATGCATTCATACATGGAGAAAAAACAATTGATGAAATAATTGTTAATTATATTCCTTGTTGTTTATGTAGGCAATTTATGACAGAATTGGATAATTTTCAAAAAATAAAAATCATAATGCCGCTTACCACTTTGACTTTAGGTGAGTTAATACCATTACCATTCGGACCTACCGATTTAAAAATAAATGATAGATTGATGAATAACTCATCTAGTAATAATCTAGATGCACCTGACTATATACTGGAAGATCCTGTTGCTATGTCAGCTTTTGACGCAGCAAATAAATCTTATGCTCCTTATTCAAAATCATATTCAGGCGTCTCATTAATGACAAAAAATGGTAAATTTATTCAAGGGAGATACATAGAAAATGCTGCTTATAACATTAGTATGAATCCTATGTCCGCTGCATTATCATTATTAAATTTAACTCGATTTGATTATGCAGATATTTTAAGAGCTGTTATCTTTGAGCCTAAGTCCAATATAGTTTCGCAGATAAATCATGCATCAAATTTATTAGAACAAATAAACAATAAAATTATACTAGAAATAAAACAAATTTAAGGGGGATATCATTATGAATAATTACATGGAAAAAAATAATCTTGTGAGGCTGACAATAATAGCCTATCTGCTGACTTTAATAACAGGAATAGCAGTAATTCTTCCATTCATCATAAAACAGCCTGCAGCTGCCTATTTTCACTCAACTATGGAATATACAGGGTATGTATTTTCATTCTTTATGATTGGAATGCTTATAATGCAGTTTTGTAACGGTTTCATCGTTAAATTGATTTCAATAAAAAATGAAATTTATCTAATGTCCGCTATATATCTAATTTGTATTATCTTGATGTATTTTATTTCGACAGCTTCAGAATTAATACCAATATTAATTGTGCTTGGACTTTGTTTCGGCATTATAGTTACAATTCCCAACTTCCTCATTGTGCATGCGTTTGCTAAAAAAGAGCGTTCAAGCAGGTTAAACAGGTTAGATTTTTCTTTCAGCATAGGCTCAATGATTTATCCTATAATAGCAGGATATATGATAGCTGCATATCTTTCATGGCAAAGTGTATATCTTTCTGTTTTGATTATAATTGCCGTAATAGTCATCTTAACTGTGATAACTAAATTCCCTAATTTAAACATTGCAAATGATGTTGAAAAAGCTGAACATAGCAATTTCTCAAAATGGAATTTAAATGTGTATCTTATGGGCATTATGATGTTTTTATACTTTGTTTCGTATGTAGGATATACTTACTGGATTACAGAATACCTCGTTAAAGATATGCATATACCCGAAACAAGTGCAAATTACAGCATTACTCTATTTTGGTTGTTATATGCAATCGGTTGTTTTGTGTCTAGTTTAGCAGTAAAAAAAATTCCAGTTAATAAATATATTACAATTTCAGCTATTATAGCATTTATCGCATATTTTCTCGTAATGTACTCAAATAATGTGCCAATGCTTTATATCTCTATTTCTCTACTGGGACTTGGTTGTGCCACGATATATTCTTCAGGAATATCTTATTCAACAATGCTGGTATCAAGACCGTCCCCTAGAATAGTTTCTTTTATCATTACATCTTCTGGTGTAGCAACATTTGTAGGTGAATTCTACTCAAGTTATATAGTAGGTGCATATGGTCTTACCTCAATAATTATAGTAAGTGCGATTTTGATGCTGGCTGTAGCAATTATAATGGTTATTGTTACATGTAGAGATAAAGTTAATACAAAAGAATCATTAACTCATATTTCGCATTAACTAAAAACGGAGGAAGCACGTGAAAATTAATATAAATAGAAAAAGACTTCAGAATTCTTTGGAAACAATGGCAAAAATAGGTGCTACGCCTGCAGGCGGCGTACAGAGATTAGCACTTTCAGATGAAGATAAAATTGGAAGAGATCAAATAGTCAAATGGATGAAAGAAATCGATCTTGAAGTAAAAGTAGACCAGATGGGAAATATCTTTGGAATTAGAAAAGGACGTAATAATAACCTTTCTCCAGTTATGACAGGTTCACATGCTGATTCACAACCAAAAGGTGGTCGCTTTGATGGTATCTTAGGGGTCATGGGTGGATTAGAAGTAATGAGGACACTGCACGAAAATAAGATAGAGACAGAACGCCCTGTGATTTTAGTTGTATGGACTAATGAAGAAGGATCCAGATTCGCACCTGCTATGGTTTCATCTGGAGTATGGGCAGGACAATTAGCCTTAGATTGGGCATATAACAGAACCGACAAAAATGGTAAGAAACAAGGCGAAGAACTCGAAAGAATCGGGTATAAAGGAGATATGGCATGTAAACATTTTCCTTTACATGCTCATTATGAACTTCATATAGAGCAAGGCCCTATGCTTGAACGCTCGCAAAAATTGATCGGTGCACCCAAAGGAATTTTATGCCTACATTGGTATGATGTTTATCTCGAAGGCGAAGCCAATCAAGTTGGACCTACGCCAATGGAAGGACGACATGATGCTCTATGTGCAGCAGCTGAAATGATATTGAAAGTAAATAACCTTCCAGACAGTATGGGCGGCAATATGGTCTCTACAGTCGGAGAAATTCAAAATTATCCTAATTCTAGAAATATTATACCTGATAAAGTTCATTTTACTGTCGATATTAGATCGTGGAATGATGAATTAGCGATTAATGCATGGGAAAAACTAAAAAGTGAGTTTTTAGGAATAGCAACTCGCAGAGGAACTCCCATTAGAATCGAAGAAACATGGCGAGTTAATCATGCTCCATTCAGTGAAAAGTTAGTGGACAATGTCTTAGAAGCTGCAGAAAAAAGAAGTTACTCTTCTCTAAAAATGGTTAGTGGTGCTGGTCATGACTCAAGTTATGTAAATCAAGTAGCTCCTACTGCTATGATATTTGTTCCAAGTATAGGCGGTAGAAGTCATGTGGAGATAGAAAACACGACATGGGAAGATTGCGAAGCAGGAGCCAATATTCTGTTAGACTGCATATTAAAATCAGCAAATGAAACAGAAGGTTAGTGAATTATAAATTTATACCGAGGGTATTTTTCAAATCGGTATTTAATGAATAAATTCAAACTCAAATTATTTTATAAATTACCGAAAAATCAAAGCGTACGAGTATAATAAAAAACAATTATATCTCACACAGAGGCGCAAAGTTCACAAAGATAAATTCAATTTAATTTTTATTTATTTTTTTAAAGCAATTAGTTTAAATTCGTGTAATTGGTTGACAGAATATTTTCCATTCTTTCTGTTCTTTGTGCCTTTGTGTGAAAATAAAATTTGGTTGCAGTTACCTGTCATCTCGGATGATGTGATACCGCTACATGTTCATTATTATAGAAATAAATATAAAATTAGTTTTGATAAGTGGTGAACAAATTTTAGTATTCTCAGCAGCTCTGCGGGGAATAAAATATTAAATGGTAACTGTGTAACGTTAGTTATTAAAACTTAGTGCAGTTCAATGGATTAAAATGGCAGATAGAAAACGAAGACAAAAAACAGTACAATATGAACTGATAAAACAGCCTGAAAATAGCCGTCTTTGGAACATTGACATACGCCCTACTCCCATCAAAGATAGAAAATGGAATGCGTGGAATGTGGGAGGTTTATGGATAGCAATGTCCGTAAGCATTGCATCATATATGCTTGCATCAAGCATGATTTCATCTGGAATGAACTGGTGGCAGGCGGTTATAACTGTTTTTATCGGATGTGTAGTTGTTTTAATTCCTATGTTGTTGATATCTTCGCCTGGCGTTAAATATGGGATACCATTTCCTGTACTTGCAAGAAGTAGTTTTGGAACTGATGGAGCAAAATTACCTGCTATGCTGCGTGCACTTATAGCATGTGGTTGGTTTGGCATTCAAACAACTATAGGAGGCAATGCTCTTTATTTTGTAGTAATAATACTTTTACCATACACTAAAAACTCATTGTATCTTGGTAATTTTATAGGTCTGAATTTAACTCAATTTACCTGTATTATGATTTTTTGGTTTATTCAGTTGATTGTTTTTTCATTTGGCATGCACGCAATAAAAAGGTTGTCGACTTACGCCGCACCAATTCTTATTGCATGTGGTCTTGCATTACTGATCTGGGCATGGTTAAAGGTTGGAAGCTTCGATAAAATGAGTGCGGGGACATACTTAATAGCAAAAACAGATAAAATTTCTTTCTGGACTATTTTCTTCCCAAGCTTAACTGCCGTAGTAGGTTTTTGGTCGACATTAGCTTTGAATATACCAGATTTTATGAGATTTGTAAAAAGTCAAAAATCCCAAGTTATAGGTCAGTCTCTAACCATGCCTATCACTATGGTGCTTTACACATTTATTGGGATAATAGTTACTGGAGCTACTATTGTGCTTTATGGAAAAGCTTTATGGGATCCTACTTTCATTTTAAATCATTTTTCTAATCCTTTTATTCTTTTAGTATCATTATTTTGCATATTGCTAGCAACGATGTGCTGCAATATAACAGCAAATTTAGTTTCACCTGGAAACGATTTTTCATCTCTACTTCCAAAATTTATAACATTTAGAAAAGGGGCATACATTGGTGCCGTTATTGCATTGATAATCAGGCCATGGAATCTAATTGCAGATCCATCTGGATATATTTTTAAATGGTTGGTGGCATATTCTGCTCTACTTGGATCTATAGCAGGAATTATGATTGCGGATTATTATTTCATTAGAAAAAGAAAAATGAACTTAGATGATCTTTTTTCAGAAAATGGCATATACAGCTTTTCAAAAGGTTGGAATATAAGTGCGATTATTGCACTTATATTGAGCGTTACTCCAAATATTCCAGGCTTTCTAATTTATATTAATGTTGTTAATCGTTCTTTTTTCCCCTCTTGGGTCGGCTCTTTATATGATTATGCATGGTTCATATCATTTGGAATCTCATTTTTTGTATACTTAATTTTAATGAAAGGTTTCAACAAAAATAACATACCAAATATAGGAGGAAATAATGTCAATGCTTATTAAATCAGGGAACATCGTAACCTCTACAACAACATACACAGCAGACATCCTTGTAGAAAATGGAATAATAATATCTATTGGCAACAATCTTGAAAAAACTCTTACAACTAAGCCTGCCGAAATAATAAATGCAAAAGATAGATATATACTTCCTGGAGCAATAGATCCACACACACATCTAGCAATGCCATTTATGGGAACGCATTCACAAGATGATTACGAAACTGGAACTATTGCCGCTGCATGTGGTGGTTATACATCTATAATAGATTTCGTAATTCAGCAAAAAGGTGAATCTATAAAACAGGCTATTGACAGAAAAAAAGGCATTGCAGACGGCAAAACGGCTTTAGATTATTCATTGCACCCTGCAATTACAGATATGACCCCAGAAATTGTTGATGAAATTGAGTATGCTATCAAGGATTACGGAACTCCTAGTATTAAGCTTTTCATGACATACTCTTTTCGAGTTGACGATCAAGTTTTATTAAAAGTTTTAAATAAGGCTAAAGAATTTGGTGGTCTTGTTCAAGTGCACGCAGAAAATTTTCATATGATTGAATATATGAATGAAATATTCGCAAAAGAAGGTAAACTTGCACCAATTTA
>ORMF012700543.1_pt1 | contig 13089 bp, 21 predicted proteins | sample 1779871 | NCBI WGS metagenome assembly ORMF01 (sample SAMEA104232316, study PRJEB22302) | groundwater metagenome | biome: forest; feature: aquifer; material: groundwater | place: USA | collected 2011-08-07 | depth 5.4 m | reverse complement strand
TCCAGCGTGTGGCACAAGATCGGCTTACAATCCACAAGCAAGAGCGCCTTCGGTATTCTATACGTCAGTGGCCGCAGACGGGTACCCCTCCCCGCCGCAAGAATCACGCACTTCACTCTTCACTCCGCCGCGTCACATACGCCTCCGGCTCATCAGCGCGACACCACCCACCCCGATCATACGAGGGATACTATCGGTACTCGCTTCCTCCCGGGGAACACGTCCGCCGTGCTGCGAACCAAAAGCACACCCTCTTCCCACTCTCCAAACCTGTATGCATCACTCCCCCACACCGCCTGTCGAATCAACCCCCCCAACTCGTCGATTCCAGACTTGAGGGTCAGTGTGATTGAGCTCGAGAATCGGGGATTAATCTCGAAGACCTTAGGATCTCCCGACTCCGGGTCAAGCCGAAGCTGCACGTTGAAAGGCCCGCCGGCTTCGCCGGAATCCCCATGCTGCAGATCGAAAGCATACCCCGAATTAGCGGGAACAATGATCTCGGGGTAGGGAGTTCCCGGCAGGGCGGCATTCCCAAACGAGAACAGGAAGCCGATGGGAATGTAGTCGTTCATGAAGAATTTGTCGAACTGATCCTTAATCCGGATCCGAAGATCGGCAGGTGGATTACCCCCTCCGACGAATGGATTGACAGCCCAGGTCAGGGTCCGGATCGCAAACCATTTGTTGCGGAACGGCAGGCGGATCTGTTGATTGTATAGCCGCTCGCCGGCGTCGATGGTGAACTCCGCCGCATACCAATAGGGAGTCTCCCGGCCTCGGCGGCTCGGGATGTTCGATGCGTCACTGCTTTCCGAATATTTCTTACATCCTTGAAGCACCAGGCGGAAAGCATCAGTGGCAGCGCCGGAATTGCCGATACCGCGGACATCGAAGACCAGTTGGCCGCCGGCCGGATACCGGAGCTCCGGCACAATGGGCAGGAAAAACGGAGCGGCGCTCGCCGCCTCCACATTCAAACCATCGACATAATCCATCGTCTGAAAATAACTCTCATCGGCACGGCGCAGCCGCACGGCAAAGCCAGCCGCGGTTAGCCCCACGGCGCGCAGATGGAAGTCGGCGGAATCCCCGTCCAGTACGAGAACCTGATGCGCCTTCACTTGGTCGACCGCCATCGCGATCGGCGGAGTAGTGAACCAGAATGGCCGCTCTATTAGCATGGCGCGTCCTTCTCGGGGTACCGTTTGATCCCCCAGAAGCAGAGCTCGACGGCGACAGGGGCCGGCCCGGGGGTTTCAAGATCGACCTGAATCTGTGTCCCCTTCGGGTAAAGGACAGCTGGCATGATCGGATAAGCGCGGCCGTCGGTGGCAGCGATCGCGGGGATCCAGATCCCCGTGTTCATGAAGTACTGGCCAGCATAATCCTTGATGATCACCTGGATGTCGTCGAGCGTGCCCGACAAGCCCAGCCAGTAGAAAGGCGCGTCGAAGTTGTCGATCTTGACAAACTGATTCTGCCGGACCGATGTGGCGGGAACCGTTATCGCAAGAAAGACATCGTACGGAAGATCCACGTAACCTTCCGGAGCGCCCTGGTATTGCGGGAAGTGATTCATGCCGACCTCCGTTTCACGCCGCGCAGCGCAACGCTCACGCTGATCGTGTCTCCGCCTTGCTCATAGAGATCGACGAGGATCTCGGCGCCGGCAGGTATCACATACACCGGCAGGATAGGCAAGGAATCCTGCCCGCCACCTGCGAAGCTCGAGATCCGCAGCGCGGAGGGGCTCATGTTCCTGCCACGATGATCGCGCAAACGTATGTAGGCCACAGACAAACCCAAACCGGTCTGGTCTTCATTGATGCCCAGAAACCGCCACTCAAAACAGGCGTCGCCATCTATCCGGATCACATTGCCCAACGAGGTCTGATTGGCCGTCAGGGCAACCTTGAGGGTGAACTCGGCATAGACCTCACCCGGACAGGTAATGCCGGCAAGCCAAACCGGCGCCAGCGGATTGTGATTCCGGTTCATTCGATCGGCACCCGTTTCACGCCCACCAGCAAAATAGCCGAGGAGATTGCGAATGCGTTCAGGTTCTGCACTTCGATGCCGATCTTTCCGCCCGCTGGAACCCGGATCTCGGGGCTCAGCGCCCTGGATCCCCCGCTACCCGAACCAAAAGCAACGCGCTTGGGAATCCGCACGTTGCTCAAATAGTAGTTGTCATTGATGCTGAACCGAATGGAGAAGGTTCCGTCTCCTAGATAGCTCCCAATGCCCCTCCAGTAGAAATCCGCGTCCTTATCGACAATTTGCTTGAGATCCAGCCGGATCTGGCTCGCCGTCAGGATCAGCGGCACGAAATAAATCTTGACCAGGTTGAGGCAGTTTCCAGCCGGCAGTGGCGTCCCAGGGCAGGCTGTGGTTGCGATTGGCATATAGATGTTCGAGCTGTGGGCATTGGCGGCCCTGAAGCGGACCTCAGTTGTCGCCAATGCCCCTTCTGTGGTTGTCCCTCTTCGCTTACTGCGCGAACTCGGTCACTTCGCCGTCGAGGACCACGCGCATGTTGATGCCAGTGCCGAAGACGGTACCGGCGGCCGCCGTGGTTGTGAACGTGTTCCCCTGGAGCTCCACCCGGAAATTCTCGCCATTGGAGATCCGGATCGGCAGATCCAGCACGTTGATGTTACGCGAATCCGGCACGCCATTACCCCATGACAATGGCGGAAGAGTTCCGGCCAGCAACGCGGTGGAAAGCAGACCATCGCTATTGGCTCCGCCTCCCGCCGGCACCATCCACAGGGGACCGCGCCAGTAGGTCTTGTCGCCGACAATGAAAGCCAAAATGTAGTTCTTGTAGAGCAAGTTCAGGTCCGCCAGAACGATATCGTTCTCGACGTAGAACCGGATCGCCCGAACAAGATAGTCCTTCCCCAACGGGAGGGTTTGCGCTTCGTTCAGATTGGTGTCCCAAATCTGCTTGACCCCCGAAATTCCCGTCCCGGCGCCGACTGGCACCGTGAAGAACAGGATAGGGTTTGTCGTCGCCGTTGCGACCGCGATGATGACCCGATCGTAGATCGGGGTCTGCTGCATTGTGCGTACGCCAGGTATAACAGCCATTTTGTTTCTCTATGCTCCTTTTTTCTCTTTCCAATTGCGGCCGTTAAGCCGCGTTCGCTCCAAACCGGCTGTTGAACCGGCCGGCATAGCCCATGCCGCTCGACGGGGCGATCATCGCCAGAGGCGGTATGGGACGAATCTCCCTTGGGACAACAGGGTTGTTGCCGTCCCAGGCAACGGGCATCGGGAAATAGGCCCGCCCATCGGTGACAATCTCGCCGAGCGCCATTGGATCGCCAATACCCGACAAACTGAGGACCTTGCCAACCGGGCTCAGATACTCCTGGAGTGCGCGATTCACCGTGTAAATCCCGCCTCCGATTGCCACCGCGCTGCCGGCCTCCGCTCCGGCAAAGCGCTGGAACATTGCGGCGCTCCCCACCATGGTTGCCGCATTGGCCAGATAGCCAAGTGCTCCGGTGTTTTTGGCACCCAGAATCATCTGAGGAATCTGTCGCGTGATAACAAGGCCGATCAAGGCCCAGACTCCCATTTTGAGAGTGTTGACCGTGCTCCCGAGGAACCGGCTGTTTGGATTCTTGCGGCGTCGCCCTGGATTCTTCTTCTTCTTTGCGAATGCCGCAGGGGCGGCGCGATGCGGATTTTTCTTGTGTTTTTTCGTGGTCGTTTTCATGCTGCTCTGTCCTTTCTGTTGTGGATTCAGGTACCCGAGTGTCATCAGGGATGCCACCGGATTCCTCTTTTTCTGCCGCCTTGTGCCGCTTGCCCGCGTTGCGGCCTGACCGCGAGGGCGAACCTTTTTGTGGGTAGGATTGGCCACCCGGATCGGCCGAATGCTGACGGCCATCTTATTTGCTCCCCGTCTTCGGCCAGGCGGCCAATTCAGCAAGCTTCGCCTGGAGAACGGTCTCAATGCCGGGCACCCTGATCAGGGTGGCAAGCCATGTAGAGGAAGCATCGCCCGGGTTGAAGGCGGCGTAGACATTGTGCCAGCCACTGATGTCAGCTTTGCCCAAAGCCTTGCCCACCTGCGCTACGTTCTGCCCGCTATCGGTTTGGCCAGCGGGGTCGAAAAAAAGCTGGATCGGATAATCGTCCGGCAGCCCAAGCTCGACCAGCTCAGCCTCTTCGATGTAGCGCGTCGCCGTTACTTGCGCCGACGACGCGTAAATGCGCGTGACCTCAAATCCGAGCCTGTTAAGGCGTGCCCGGAGATCGCGCGCGTAGGCAAGGGTGCTGTTCTCACTCTCGAGTCTCGATTGAAAATGCGCAAACTTATTCATGATCTGATGAACTCCCTTATTCAGTTCTCTATCCCGGCTCGCTTGACTTTGTAAGTGCCGCCGACGATGTACAGCAACGAGCTCCGCACGTCGTAGCAGAGCAAGGGCTCCATTCCGCCGTCTTCGCCGAACTGGTGTACATAGTCGATCGGCTCGAAATTATGGAACGCCTTTTTCGTGTGATAGTTGATTTCCCAAATCCAACCGATGCACACATGATCCTTTGGCAGCCCCGATTCCTCCACGCCGGCCGCGGCCAGGTCCATCGATTGATCCCCTCCAACCAAGTAGAGCTGTCCGCCATCTTCGCTACTGCAGCACAGAACGTCGCGCGGCTTGATCTCAATTCCTCTGCCGTCCAGCGTCTCGACCTTCAACCAGATCAGCTTGCCGAGTTTAGCCAGGTCCTGATGGTAATGCTGCGCAACCTTATAATCGACATGCCCGGTTGATGGGCGCCCGTGGAACTGCTCATACAGCTTGGCGGCCGCATCAGCCGGATTCCCCTTCTGGCCTTTCCTCGCTTTACACAAAGGGATCCCTTTTTTTCGGAACGACGGAACGATTTTCCGAACCGGAGTGCGCCCGCGCTTGATCGCCGTTGATTTGTTTCTCTTCGCCATCACCGCTTCACAAGCACCAACACACTCATGAGGACAACCGCGCCGGCAATCCAGAGATCAAAGTTGTCTTTCTTGTCCGGATCCCCCTCCGGAGGCTCCGCGATCCCCGGAGTGCTGAACCACTTCAAATAAAATTCATTCTGCTTGGCCTTCGACTCGGCAATCATCCGGTCGATCGCGCCCGGATCGGTGACCGCCCCTGTATAGCCGCCCGAAGGAACAGTAGGACCAGGTGGTTGCGGCGGCGGTGGGAAGTAGCCCGCTATGCAAGCGTTTCGCACATCCCGGGCTTCGCGGCAGGCATCGATATAAAATTGCCCCGCGATCAGGCCACACCACCAGGGGTATGCGGCGTTGCACCTTTTTGTCCGTTCGTCCACCATTCCGGGAGCCAATCGCGGATCGCTTGCGTTCCTGCTGTATAGATCCTGGCTAATCATCGGCGGCCCTTCATCACGCTCAAGCCAACCGTCAAGGCAAGAAAGCCGCCGGCCACGAGAATCGCGTTCTCCCGCAGCCACGCGCTCCCATCTCCGGCAGGTCCACCAGCTGGTGGCCTCGAACCGCCCACAGTCTGCATGATTTCCTGATCGGTTACTACACCGCCATCCGGTTTCAGGTACCGGCCAAATTCATCGCTGCATGCCCCCGCGTTACTCGCAGTCCAGAACGGATCGCAGACTACGCCATTCAAAAGAATCATCTCCGGTAGCCTCCATCCCGCCTCAGCAGCAGATAGAGCCCCAGCGCCGCAAGCAGACAAAGCGGCAAGCCGGTCGAACCGCCGGCGCCTGGATCCGGATCCGGATTGCGGCCGCCACAGGCATCAGGCCAAGGAACAAAACCATCCCTGGAGGGCGGCGCAAAATCATCGGCCATCGAGGGCGGCGCCATCACCATCGTGGACGCGCCTGGGACTTCACAGCCCGGCGAACCGAGCGGAGCCAGCAGGCCTCCGCATTCGAAATTCACGTTGCGCGCCCCAGGCGAGGCGATGCAGGTATTGGAGGCAAGGTCTGGCGCCGTCTCCGGAGGGCATGCGGCCCCGAATGGGAGCATGGTCCCGTCGGGCAACAGAAGGGAGCCGTCCGGCATGCGCTTGGTGGGCAGCCAGCTCGACGGATACCAGCCTTGGTTTTGCTGAGCCATTAGTAGAACGAAATCCCCGAAAGTCCTGAGTCTTTACGACGCTTGTGATATTCCACGGCCGTCATCAGATAGCCGCGATCAGCCGCCGGAAACAAATCGACCAGCGTGACGCCGGCGCCACCCTGCTGGCGGTAATAGTTCCACTGATCGGAATTGAGTGTCCAACCGTTGGCGTCCACTTTAGCGATGGCCTCCTGGTTGCCAGCGCCCGCCGCCCTCAACAACGAATCTTTATCGACGGGCAGGGCAGCCGTCGCCGTCTCTTTCGTCACCTTTCCGTCTGGGGTCATCGTTTTGCCGCCCCCGTTGCCGCCCCCGCCTGACGTTCCGGTTGACGTGGTGAACATCGCGCCGAGGTTCAGATTCCGGAACAACATGAATCCGCCAACCCCGAGCAACGCGTATTTCAAAAGATCTTTCATATTCTTCCTCGTCTTCCACCCACCGGCGCGGGTGCGGACGTCTGCAGCAGCGCCAGGCTCACCGCGGCTACCCAAATCCACCACGGACACATGCGAACCGCGGCCATCCAATCCGCGCCGTTGCTGCCACTGCAGCCGCAACTACAGGCTTTCTTCTCTTGAAAATCATTCATCGGCGACCGCCCATGAACACCATCACAAGGACGCCGGCGCCGAGCGCCAGGGCCCACACAGGAAGACCACTGACCGACATCTGCAACTGTTCCAACTGTTCGGAAAAAGCTCCGGCGCCGGCGTCGTCGGATGCCCCGCCGGAGTTGTTCGTCCATGGCTTCTTGTCAGCGGGAGGAGTAGTTGCTTTCAAGTCTTTTTTGGGTATAAGCGCCGCTTGTTTTTCCGGCGCAAAAGTGCTGAGAACCTCTTGAACATGCGCCATCCAAGGAGACATGGTTTCTCCGGAAGGGCCACGATAGGTAACGGCCGATGGATTCACAAGCACCGCCGCACTCGTGAGTGGCTTACCGCCAACACGGGCAACCTCGGCCGAGGCGATCTCATACCCGCCAGGCCGGATGAGTAAACCGGCGTCATGCCCCGGTGTGCCGTTCACCACGCACTCACTAAAAAACATCGACGGCGAGTTTGGTGACTTGTTTTCGCGCGTCTCACAAGCTACGTTCAGCCCCCGCGCGCGGCCGCCAGCCATGGCCGCGGCGCCTTCGGCCTCCGCAGCTGCGCGTGTCGCCTCCGCAGCTCCAGCAGCATACGTAATCTCCTGCTGCGACGATCCTTGGGGAATCGTCAGTTTCTCGACAACTCCCGTCACCGTGTTCATGAAATAGCCGCCAGGCAGAATCCCGCTTGTGAAGGGAGTCTGCACAAACGCGTCTGGATCCGTACTCACGCCTGGTGGAATGTTGCTGCAGCTTCCTCCCGTTGTCTCGTATGGCGCGATAGCCGGACATCCCCCAAGCCCATGCCGTTTCGTTCTCAGGCGCATGATCACCTGATGGAGATTCGCCCGCAGGATGGCCTGTGGATGGAAAGGCGGGGCCATCGGTTCGGCGTAGAGAATCATAGCAGCAGCCCCACTCCGATCAAAGCTACCCCGGCCATCAAAGCGCCGGAACTAACGCCGCCGGCGGCGGATCCATCGCCGGCCGCGGAACTTCCACCAAACCAGTTCGAGATTGTCTCACCCGCGCTTGCTTCTGTCCCCATGGGATCGTTTGCGATCGGATCCCGATAGTAGACCTCCCAGGGCCAGCGGCCGCTGCGCTTGCGATCGGCGAGGCACCGCCGGCCAGGTTCCCCAAGCTCCGGAGCTCCGCAGGCCTCCTGGCTGTTCAGCCACGCCCAAGCGGCATCGAAGTTTGCGAGAGCAACGGTTTGATGAGCACGCTCGCGAGGACTCGCCAGATACGCTTGCAGGTTTGCATCAAGTTGTTGTTCAAGCTCATCGACAATCTGCGTGGTGATGACTTTCTGCTTGGGACCTTTCCGATTCAGGATGACCGTGATCGCGATCATTACGCCGGCGAGCGCCGCGCCAACAACAGGAATCGCCCAGGCCGCCTTGCCAAAGATTGCCAGCGCGATGGCTGGAGTAGCCGCAGTGCCGACGACGCCGACACTTGGCAGCACGATTTCCTGAACTGGTCCAGAAATCATTTCTTCCTACGACCCTCGAGGACCAGGCGGCCGGACTCACGACGCATCGGCGCCCCGCAGCGGGATCCAGTTGCCGAGTTTCAAGGCGTTCGCCCTGGCCGGCGATTTCCTTTTCGCTGCTGAGTTCTTTTTCTTCTTCATTTTTTAGCCAGCATCACGACAACAAGAACTCCACCAGCAACCAACAACAACGCACCCATTCCGAGGCCGCCGATTCCGGTGGCCGAGGTAAGGCCAATGTCCACACCGCCGGGAATAGGATAGATGCCTGGTCCACTGCGGCTGACAACATTACCGGCGGCATCGCGGCTGTAGTATCCGGGGGGTGGCACTCCGAAACGGGATTTTGCAATGTCAAGACCACCAGTGATCAGACCCTGCCACCATTGAGGGGCGGGGTCAACGGCCGCTGAGAAACCAAGACCGGCCACATTGGATAAACGGCGATTCATGCCGCCAATGCTCCACACTCTGCGCTTGGCGAAACGGTTGGGAACTTCCCAGCCGGCGTAAGACCCATGCGAGGCGTCCAGGCTCTGCCACTGACCAGGCGCAACTTCGGCAATGACATAAACGTGGCTGTAGCGGTCCGGCGCGGATGGATCCGCGGCGACCGTGACATAGGCGCATGCAACACCGCCGGCGAGAAGCAGGGAGGCGACCAGCATGCTGTAGTCGTCGCAATCCCCAACAGAGGCCGGCATGCGGAGCACGTCAACCGGCCGCACAAGCACTTCGGCAGTGGCCGCATCCAGTTCGCGAACCGGCGCTGCGGCAATCTCATCGCGGACAAAACGGAGGCGGCCACGGACGAACCTGAAGACCGCCTCCGTATATTCAACGTTGCCATGTGAGGCGTGTTGATTCCTAAGTGCGCGCGCCACGCCCAAGACCAGGCTGGAAGCCGCGTCGTCGATCGCCAGCTCCGACATGCGCTCGATCGTGCGTCGAGTCGCCTCATCGGGATCCTCCGGGAGAGACTCGACCGAATAGCGGACCACGCCGCCGAAGGCTGGATGATAAATGCGCGATTGATATTCATGCACAAGGGTTCAAAAAGGGGCGGCCGATCCGGAGGAGTGAGCAACCGGCCGCCCGTTAGCCAAACCACCAACCACTCCAGTTTCCACGAAAAACGCCGGATTGCGAAAATGTTTTTGAATAGTACAGTAGCTTTCCTCTACAATGGCGCTATGCGTAAAAAGCCAATTCCCCCTCCACCCGCCGCGGCAGTCGATCCAGTTCCCGACGAACCAACCGCAACCGCCAATCACCGCCAAGGAAAGCGCATCAACGCCAACGAATTCTGGGATTTGATCAAGAGCTACCCGAACCACGACGGGAGCTGTCTTTACGTCAATCGCCTTTTCCCCTCGATCACCCGGCAAACCTCCGGCTACAAGCACAACTATCTGGAAGTGTTGCGCGACCCCTACCCGGAACAAAACTACATCTTCGTGAAACACGGCGGCGGCAAGTACCAGTTATTCTTCAACGACCGGAATCGCACGCCAAACACAGTCGCCAACACGATGATGGAGATGTCAATCCAGGAGAAAGAGCCGCTGCTCAACTACATCGAGCTCAACAACATTCCGGAAAATGCACCCTATCTGCAGGCGCTCAAGGTAAAGGGCGAAATCGTGATTGACGAAGCGGGAAACATCGTGCCCGTGAACAGGGGACCGAAAGCAGGACAGGCCGGAGAGCCCCACAACCTGGCCGACGCCATGGACAGGAAGGCTCAGGCGGCCGCCATTGACGTGGTTGCGGACACAAGCCGCAAGCTGGTGGACTATGCCCTCGCCCAGAACAAGCCGGTGGACTTGGTCCAGTTGATAGGATTGTTCAACCAAATGCAGCCGAAGGAAAGCCCGATCATGCCACTCGTCTCCGCCCTGATGACGCAAAACACCGCGCTGATGCAAATGTTGGTCGAGCAAAAAAACCAGCCGGCGAAAGAAGTGAGCCAGGTCAACGGCATCGATTCGGCCATCGGGTTGATCGACAAATTGTCGGACCGTTTCGGGTTCAACGTCCCCAAGCCAGCCGACTCCGGATGGAAAGAAATCCTGGCCCCGTTCGCGCCAGCACTCGTCCCGTTCGCGCAGATGTTCGCGACGCGGATGATGAACGAGCAGGTAACCCCCATCAGGCCTATTGCCGGGTTGCCGCCGCCATCACCCGTGCAGACGCATGCACAGACGAGAAACAACGAGAACCCACCTACGGCAAACCAAGCCACCGCCACGGCGGAGGGGGATCCGGCGATGCAGCAGGTCCGCCAGCTGGGGAATCAGGTTGTGTCCTGCCTCGACCGCGGCATCACGGGCGATGATCTCGCCGTCTCGATCGTCACCTTCTATGGCCAAGCCACCTACGCACAGATGGCAACGCTGGGCAAGGAAAATCTGCTGCAGGGTCTCCGCATGATGCCCGACATCTGGCAGCGGTTGGCGCCGGTACAGCCGCAGCTTGACCAGTTCATTGAAGACTTCCTCAATGCTTTCACAGCCGAGGAATCCCGAGAGGAGGAAAAGCCCGATGCCGTTCCCGCCTATTCCTGAATTGACAGAACAGAAGAAAGTCGAGGCCTTTGCACAAGTGATCAAGATGGGCATGCCGCCTGAGATGTTGGTCCAGATCCTCCAGTCAGCTCCCGGCGGAACAGAATTGCTTGATATCGTCGCAACGATAGATGAGGAGCAGACGATCACCGAGTTTGAAAAGGTGCTCGGCGAAAGCTGGAAACTGCTGGACCCGATCCCCAGAACGCAGCTGACCGACTGGCTCAAACGGTTCATCCTCGCCGCCAAAAAACAACAACAACAGGCGGCAACGCAATGACCGGACGATGCCAACTCTGCTCGCAAATTCTCGCGGCGCCGGAACCGGCCGAGCTGCTGCTGTCCGATGACGCTAAAACCACGATCGAGTTCCAGGCTCTGATCGCCATCATGAGAATCCATATGGTGCAATATCACCAGGACGTGCTGGCCCAGGGCCTCGCGCCCCTGATCAACCAGTACGCCGATTCCTTAATCGGGAAGCTCCTCCAATCGAGCGACAAACGATTCTCCCCGACGGCCGAGCAACAGCGATGCGCTGCCTACTGGAGCTTGCAAGGCCGCTGGGAACTGACCAGGCCGGCCCCGCAAAACGGTGCTCAGCCTGCCCCAGGAACCCCGTTCGGCAGGCTAGGTTAGCGCACCGGACGCGCTGAAGACCAGGAAGGGATCTACCATGCCTCCAAAGCCAGAATGGGCGCAATTGCGCCGCCGCCCTTGCAGCTATTGCGGGAACCCGTTCAAACCAACCTCGCCCGACCATCGCTTCTGTTCCCCGAAATGCCGGCGCGCCTGGCACTATCACGGTGGATCGTACGAGAAGCTAAGGATCCTTCTCGAGAAACGCTTGGCCGGCATCGAAGAGAACTTGGATCAAAAGATCCGCACCGCGGTTGCAGTGGCTCTCACGGCAGAGTAAGCAAGCTCACAAACAAGTACTCCTCGCGCATAGTCCTAGGCAATCTAGCCTAGAAACCCATTCGCGATTTGCGGCGTTCTTCAGCCTTGGAGCATGACCGAAATCCGCCCGGATCCCCGATACGCGCCGAGCCCGATCAGTTGAAGATGATCGAGTTCGACGAGGCAGCCGGTCTCTATCTGGACTGGGCGCGCGGGGAGTATGAGCGGCAGGCATCCTTCACCCGGATTGCAGTCAGCTTCCAATGCTTGCGGGGATTCTTCCGGCGGAGCTCGGTGAGCATGATCACCGCGGCCGAGCTTGAGAGTTTCAAGACATGGCGCCGCAACGCCGGCATCAAGCCGGTAACCATCCGTCACGACCTGCATGCGCTGAGTGGCTTCTATAAATTCGCGGTTCGATGCCGGTGGGCCTGGAAGAACCCAACCAAGGAAATCAAAATCCCATCCGACGCCGGCTCGATCCGGATTCGAGCCTTGAAGCAGGAAGAGATCACGCGGTATTTCGAAGCCGCTCGAGGGATCCCTTCAGCGCTGCACGATGTGGCCTGGCTGATGCTCTCGACCGGCATGCGCCCATCGGAGGTGATGAACCTTACCGGCGACGACTACAACCAGCTCCGGCAATCGGTCATGGTGCGAGACGGCAAGACGCCGGCCGCGCGCCGGATGCTCCAGCTGGTGCCGGAGGCCTGCGCCATCGTGGAGCGCCGCACATCGACACTTCGAGCAAATGGGTTTCTCTTTCCGGGCAAGCGGCTCGGAGAGGCCCTTTCGAAACTTCAGTGGGCGCACAACCGGGCCCTCAAGTTGTGCGGATTGCGTTTCCGCCTATACGATTTGAGGCACACTTTTGCGACCAGGATGGCCGAGCGCGGAATGCCTCTCACAACACTGGCGGCGATCCTGGGCCACAACGGCCTGCGCTGCGTTACCCGGTACGTTCATCCGAGTCAAACAGTGATGGATGAGGCGATGCTGCGCTTCCAAAGAGTAATGCCGGATGAGGAATCAGCGGTAAAAGGGTAAAAGGGGATCGGAGCTGCTACCGATGACGAGAGGTCCGAAAGAACCTTAGTCCTAATTTCCTATTTGCAATCGGGATCAAAACGGATATGATGGATGCGACTGTGAAGTTGGCGGCGTTCAGTGCAACCTGAACGCCGCCGCGGATCATGCCCATACCACCAATGCTTGGGTCAGAAACCAACATCGGCAGACGAGCGCAACCCGAAGTCTGGAGGCGCGGGGGGGAATTGAACCCCCGAATAAAGGTTTTGCAGACCTCTGCCTTACCACTTGGCTACCGCGCCGGCGGGTTGATCTCTTATCGAACATAGCGCGAAGGGGCTGTCGGGGTCAATTTTACGGGGCGGTGATAGGTGAGTGGATTCCGGCT
>ORMF011342500.1_pt1 | contig 13089 bp, 13 predicted proteins | sample 1779871 | NCBI WGS metagenome assembly ORMF01 (sample SAMEA104232316, study PRJEB22302) | groundwater metagenome | biome: forest; feature: aquifer; material: groundwater | place: USA | collected 2011-08-07 | depth 5.4 m | reverse complement strand
ACGATCGGTTTTGAAAAATATCTTGAACAGTAATACACAGCAAAAGCACCCATAATAGTAACTAATACCGACATCAATCTTGTTTCATTTTGAGTTCTAATTATAAATCCCAACAAATCGCCAAATGGAATAACTATCAAAATAGACCATTCTTTACTCAAACCAATGGTCTCTTTAACAGAAAATAAATATTCATTTCTTTCTTGGCCTAAGCTAAAGTCTCTTTTTTTATCTTTTTCATATACTGTATGAGCCTTTGCAACTAAAGCTTTATTAAAAGCCTGCTCAGGGGTGGAACCATAAAGGGTAGGCACTTCAATGTTCCAATCACGATCTATAATAAAGGCACTTCCATTGCCTCCTAAGTTTTGAGTTAAAACATATTCAGATAATTTCTTCAAGGTCACACTTACACTAAGTATTGCTACAATATCTTCCTTAGAATCTCTTACTACATCCGATACGGTAACCCCGAGACCTCTCTTGGTCTTACTCTCCTGAACACCCCTTGGAAGAAGTTCTTTTGCCCAATGCAAGCTTGGATCCTTGATCATCCCGAGTATCCAAGGATTTTGCTTGAAATCACAACTTGCAGGCACGATAGCTTCCTCGGCAAGAATAGCTCCCTTCTCATTCACATATTTCCATATCTCTTCAAAAGAAGATCCATTTTGCCGAATTACTCTTATTATGAAATGGGTCTCTTCGGGAATTTTTTCTGAAGGACGAGAATAAAAATATGAAGATCTCCCTTCAAAATCTGTATCCATAACAGCAAAGTAACTTCCCTCTGGCGTCCCTATAGCTACTTCTGTTATAAAAGGATCCTGTTTTACTATGTTAATAAGAAAATTTGTATAGTCTGCATCTTGCCCTGTAATTTCTGCATTTGTTTGTATAGATCCTTTTATAACTTCTAATATAAGCTGCACTTCATCTTTTATGCCTTTTACTTTTTCTGAAAGAAGAGTGCTAGTTTGGTTAATCATACGTAAAGCTACTTTTTCAATATCTTTACGATAAGCCGTATAAGTATATCTTGTGATCGCAAAAGAAGACCCTATTAGGAGAACAAGAAAAATAACAACAAGGTGAATCTGAATTCTTCTTTTTTTAAAGATAAAAGCTTTTATTTTTCTATACGACATATAATCTCGACCTGATTTCATTTAAATGAATGACCACTTAATACCCTTCTATAAATATCCATCTAATAAATTTCTATCTTATTTTTTTTAAGGTCTATCAAAATTTCCTAGTTGCATTCAGAAAGGCATTTATGTTACATCCTCTACGCAAAAATACAGCAAAAGGTTTACCTATGTCCGATCTTCCCTTAGAGCCTTCTAGAACTGAAATTTGGAAAATGTTTGACACACTCTCTCAAACTTATGATAAAACAAATAGATGGATGACCTTTGGCCTAGATCTTTACTGGAGAAAAAAGGTGAGTTCTTTCTTACCTCTTAAAGAAAAACTCTCCCTTTTAGATTGCGCAACAGGAACCGCTGATCAGATCCTTTCTTTAGTCAAAAATTGCCCAAAAATCGAAGAAGCCATAGGCATCGATCTTTCTGAAGAGATGTTAGAAATAGGAAAAAGCAAAATACAAAAAACCCTTTTTGCCAAAAAAATTAAGCTACAAACAGCAAGTGCTTTATCGCTCCCTTTTCCTGAAAATCGATTTGACTGCGTCACCTTATCCTTTGGCATCCGAAATGTAACAGATGTCTCTTCTTGCTTACAAGAAATCCTTCGCGTTCTAAAACCTGAAGGCAGAGCTCTTATTTTAGAGACCTCTCTTCCTAAAATGAAAATACTTAGGTTCTTCCATGTATTTTACATAAGAAAGATTCTTCCTGTCATTGGTGGATTAATTTCCAAAAAAAAGGAGGCGTATCAATACCTTAATAAAACAGCAGAAACATTTCCCCACGGAAAGGATTTTTGTGATCTACTCGAAAAAGCCGGCTTTACAAAAGTCACCTGTCACCCCATGACATTTGGAGCTGTTTCAATCTACCAGGCAAGTAAACTTTCATGATTAGCACTCTACTTTACAAAGCAAAAACACAAGATAGCGAGTGGATCGATCTTCCCGAATTTCTAGCAGGGCAAGATCTTTTTCCTAAATTTTATCATAAATGTAAAGACACGCAAGAAGAAAGAGCTGCCTTTGGCAGCTTTGTTACCCTTCCCTTCATTCCAAAAATCACAAAAGAGATCGACCCTTCCCTTTGTTTTTATGGAGCTCTTTCTTTCCCCTCTCATAGCAAAGACCCCTTATGGTGTGACTTTCCCTCAACGTTGTTTTTTCTGCCCCTTTATGAGATTAGACAAACCAAAGAAAAAACAACCCTTTACAGCAGAACCCTCCCCTCTTCTAAGCCCATTAAACCAAGCCTTCTTCTTGAGGGATCTTGCTTTTTAAATGACCGGATCGATACGCCAACAGAAGGTCACTGGAACATCTCTGTAGAGGCCCTTTTACAAGCCATAGAAAATACAAAACTTCAAAAAGTTGTCCTCTCAAGAAAATCCTCTTTTTCTATAGATCCCTCCTCTCATCCTTTTTGCTTTTTAAAAAAGCTAATAAAAGAAGCTCCCTCTACCACAACTTTTGCCCTGCAAACAACTCCAAACTCCTTATTTCTCGGCTCTAGCCCGGAAAAGCTCTATAAAAGAGTAGGAACCACCCTATATACAGAAGCTATCGCAGGAACAAGAAAAAAAAGCTTAGACCCCATAGAAGATACGGCTTTAAAAAAGGATCTTCAAAAAAGTGTAAAAGAGATCAAAGAAGTGCTTTACGTAAAAAACTACTTAAAAAAAGAACTTTCTTCTCTTTGCGCAGAAATATCTTTCCCAAAAAAAGCTTCCCTTCTACAAACAGAAAAACTCCATCATCTGCACTTCCCTTTTAAAGCTCTTTTACATCCAGAAGTCAGTGATATAGACCTTTTAAAAGCCTTGCACCCCACCCCCGCAGTCAACGGAAGTCCCAAGACCCAAGCCCTAGCTGCTATCCAAAAGATAGAAACCCACAATAGAGGGCTTTATGCAGGACCTATTGGATGGATCTCTTCTTTAGAGTCTTCTTTTACAGTAGCTATCCGATCTTCTCTTATCAAAGAAGGATCTTTGCATGCCTTTGCAGGGACAGGCATCGTACAAGGCTCTAACCCCCATTTAGAATGGGAAGAACTTGATCATAAAATCTCTCACTGGAAAAGCCCATGCTTGATATAGGACATTTCACCCTTGAAAGAGCGCATCTAATTATAAATACCCTCTACACCTTAGGTGTCCGTTACTTTTGCATAGCGCCTGGATCTAGATCAACCCCTCTAGCCCTAGCTTTTTCTAAACTACCTAAAGAGTGTAGATGTGTCCATTTTGATGAAAGGGGGCTTGGTTTTCATGCTCTTGGTTTTGCTAAAGCAGCAAAGTCTCCTGTTGTGATCATTGTCACAACAGGAACAGCTGTCGCCAATCTTTTTCCTGCTATAGCTGAAGCCTCTTTAAGTAGGGTTCCTCTTATTCTCCTATCTGCAGATAGACCTTCTGAGCTACGAGATTGCGGATCTAATCAAACCATGGATCAAGTAGGATTATTTAAATCTTTTACCCGTTGGGATATAGACCTTCCCCTTTCAGATCCTCTAATCCCTGATTCTTATATTCTATCCACCCTATCTTACGCCGTTTCCCGCTCTTTACATGGGCCAAAAGGTCCTGTGCAGATCAATTGTATGATTAGAGAGCCTTCTTTTTCTCAAAAAGAAGTTTCTTACACCCACTCTTCTCCTTGCGTTTATGAACCAACTCAAGTAGCCCCACTTCTAACATCCTTTAAAAAATGGGCTAATCTCCTTTCTTTATATGATAAAGGGATCATCCTTTTAAGCTCTGATGCTTTAGATGAAAAGATAGCTCCCTTGCTATCTTTAGCTAAGAAGATGGGCTGGCCCATCTTCTCAGACATCTTATCAGGAGGAAGGCAAATAGGAGATCACCCCTATCATATTGAACATCCAGATATTCTTCTTAAGACATTTCCTGATATAGAGATCGAAGCCATCTTACAAATAGGCAATAGCATCGTCTCTAAAACCCTTACCAAGTGGATAGAAAAGCAAAAGATCCCCTACTTTTTAGTTACAGATCATCCCTTTAGACAAGATCCCCAGTCTAAAATATCTCACAAGATGGAATGTAAAACAGATCTTTTTTGCACAACACTCTCTTCTCTTCTTTTAGAAAAATCAGATTCTTGGGTCACATTTTGGAAAGAAAAAGCCACTTTGCTAAAAAAAGAACTTCACTCCTTTTTCTTAGAAAAAAACGTATTTTCAGAGCCTTTTATCTCCTGTTTTTTTAAAGACTCACCTCACTTATTTCTTTCTAATAGCATGCCTATTCGAGATGCGGATCTTTTTATCTTTCCTGAAAAAGGAAATGTCTCTGTCACAGCCAATCGAGGGATCTCAGGTATTGATGGCAACATCGCAACAGCAATAGGGATTGCAAAAGCCCTAAAAAAGCCTTTAGTTGCTCTTTTAGGAGATATAGCAACTTTGCATGACCTTAACTCCTTTGCTCTTTTAAAAGAGAGCTCTACCCCCATTTTCTTTATCATCATCAATAACCAAGGAGGAGGGATTTTCTCTTTTCTTCCTATTGCTAAAAAAGAAGAAGTCTTTGATGAGATCTTTGCAACAGAGCACTCCTATTCTTTTGAATCGATTGCTAAGACCTTCTCCATCCCCTTTTTCTCAGCCTCTTCTTGTGAAAGCTTAAGTGAAGCTGTAGAGCAAGCTAATGGGGTAAGCTGTATCATTGAATGCAAAACAGCAAGAAAAGAAAATGTCTTTAACCATGAAGTTATCTATAAAAAAATGCAGGATGCCCTATGCTCTTTTACCGAACCTATGGAAGTCCTGATAAGCAACCTATAGTTTTTCTTCATGGCTTTTTAGGCTCTAGTCTTGATTTTATTCCCCTTATCGAAGAGCTCCAAAAAGAGTACTTTTGCCTGAGCTTAGATCTGCCAGCTCACGGGCTATCTTCTTATTTTCCAAATACCCTCTTAACCGTACAAAAAGCCATAGAGTCTTTAAAGATAAAGCCCTTCCTTCTCGGATACTCACTAGGAGGGAGGATAGCCCTTCACCTAAGTCAAAAGACATCTCTTCCCGTTAAAGGGACCCTGATAATCTCTTCCCATATAGGCCTGACTCACCCCTCTCAAAAAAAGATCCGCCTTGAGCTAGACCTTCTTTGGTCTCAAAAGCTAAATACCCTTTCTTCTCAAGAATTCCTACAAACTTGGTATGAGCAGCCAACCTTTTCTTCTTTGCAAAAAAAGCCCCATCTCTTAAAAAACTTGATAGAAGAAAGGCTCTTCACTAACCCAAAAGAGCTCTCCCTTATCTTAGAAGAGATGAGCCTAGCAAAGCAGCCCCTTCTTAATACTTTTTCCTCACCAACCCACTTCCTCTATGGAGAAGAAGATGTAAAGATCAAAGATCTTTACACCATCCTTCCTCCCTCCTTAAAAACAGAAATTAAAAATGCAGGTCATACGCTCCACCTAGAAAACCCATCAGACTGTCTTAAAGCCATTCACCACTGGATTATCCCATCATCACAGGCCTGAAACATCGCACCTTAGCGTCTTTAGCATCTTTGATAAAGACTAGATTCCGGCACTCAGAAAAATCTAATAGGGTCTATACAGTCCTCATACCAATTAAGTTTAAAATATATTTATATTGATTTTATTCATAAAATACTCAATTAATAAAATTATACTGTTTAATTTTGGTATTTTATGAATCCTCTTATGAACCCTCTAGGTGGCGGTGATTTTTCAGGATTAGCTAAACTAGCTCATAGCGCAAGTAAGTTTATTGGAAAAGCCTTAGGGAAATTCTCTCTTTTCAACAAAGCAACTGATTCATTAAATACAAAGCTACACACCCCATCTTCAATTTTTCCAATAATAAAAAATCCTAATAATCTACCCGAATCAGCAAATACAAACCCCTTTGAAAAGAAAAAAATTACAGATTTAAGCTCTGGTGTTACGGATCTCAATCCTACGCTTAAAAATAGTCTTCTCAAAATAAACTCGGCAACAGATCTAGTTTTTTCTTCTACAAACTCTTCAACTGAAACAAGAGATTCTATTTCAACTTCATCAACTAATCCTATTGATTTTGAATATGATAATGATTTAGGAAGAGAAGCTTTTAGTGATCATGACCTGGTTTCTGATGTAAATATCGACAGACTAGCTGCTCTAAACGCGACGAAAGAAGAAGATCTCACACCTCCCAAAACTTCAACTCCATCAGACAAAAATACGATGACTGAACATCTCACAAACAACATTCCTAATATAAATACAGGCGTAACAACTCTAATTGCCACTCAAAACGCTGTAAAAAACACTCCTAAAGACTCTCTAAATACAGCCTTACAAGGTCACGGCTATTTATCTACATTTATGAGCTCCATGTTTGGAATGTCTACAGAAGGACATGAAATAACTAAATTCACAGATCTTGAGAATGGTAAATTTTCTTTTTAGCACACAGCTAAAAATGAAACTCTTACTCAACAACAAAAAGAGTTACAACCCAGCTATGATTCAAAAAAATCTGTACAAGCCACCCACATCCACTTTCCAGAAAAAATCACTGTCCAAATTACAACTGACCCTACAGGTAACATAAAAACGCTAACCTTTCCTGAGCCTAAAGAAGCCATTTCATTCACAACAACACAAGGATGGCTAGCAAACCAAGCTCTTGGATCATTAAAAATAGGGGTTAAACAATTTATCATCAACTCATCTACAGATCCAATAACAGTAACCACAAACAAAGCCCCCATCAATGATAAAGGATGGATAACAGTCACCATGACAAAAGCCAAAGAAGGCTTAACTGATTCAGTAGACTTAACAAGCAAGCAAAAAGAATCTAAACCAAAGTTTTGGGAGGCAATCTGGAATCCAGCAACTTCTTAAAGATGTCGATTCAACCTAAAACACAAACCTTAGAATCTTTAAAAACAAGAATCCCCTCACGTAGATGCTTCCCTAAAAAATGATAGGTTCCTAGCCCTATAGGAGCCTTTAAAGAAAGACGATGAGCAAGTGATGCTATATGAGCTAATCCTATATCACTTTCAAAGCTACTACTTAACACTAGCTCTATCCCTTTTTTATTAGCCCATTCTAGAAGAGGTTGGCAACTTAACATCCCTCCTTGCATCGTCGGCTTATAGATAAGAGCTTTTAAAGTGGGGATTCTTTCTAGGTCTACTAAAGAAAGATCGCTTGGAAAAGATTCATCCACAGCTAGAGAATGGGTAAATAACACAAGATCTGAAGGATCTTGAAAAGGCTCTTCTACATAGTCAAAGGTATCTAGAGGAAACTTAGAAAAAAACTCTAAAGATTCCTTTGTCTTCCAGGCTCTATTGACATCAATCCTTAAACGAAAAACATCTTTTAGCTGATGGATGGCTATAGAGGCCTCTTTAAAGCTTAGGCTGCCAACCTTTAACTTAGCTACAAGATACCCCTCTTTTTTCCTTAAGGCAGCTTGGCTCATAATCTCTTCTAAAGATCCCATTAAAAGCGCACTTACTGAAACTGTATGAGAAGGTAATGGATCTAATAGGGATAAAAGAGCTGACTCTAACCCAAAAGTAACAGAGGGTAAAAAAGAAAGCTTTTTTAGCTCTTGCATAGTCCACTCTACTTTCAAGATCTCTTCTTTTTTTAGCTCTATCTCGAGTAGCGCTTCTTCTAATGTCTCCTTACTCCACTTAGGAAGTGGGGCGATGTCGCCCCACCCACTTCTTCCTTTTTCATCTGTAATGTGAAGAAGGGCTCCAAGGCGAAGCCCACCTTGAGTCAAAGGAATTTCATAAGAATGTAAAGATAAAGTTTGTATTCTCATTTTTCTATCTTGGCTACTGCGTGAATACGAGCGTTATTAAAAAAAACGCTACCATCGGTACTCATCATACTAGGATCGAGCTCACACATTCTCATTACTAGATCTTTAAAGAAAAAATAGCTCACCTCTTGGGAAATATTCCAATTAGCAGACACTGTCCCAACCATCCATTGGATAAGCTCTTCTATATCATAAAAGGGATTTTTTGTTTCAACAAGCTCCAACAATTCAATCTTGTATCCGGCTTCTTGTAAAAAAAAGGCACATCCTTCTAAAGTTCTCATCGTCTGATTTTTACTATCTCTACTTGCAAAACGAGGAGCAGTAATTCCATATTTGGGGAAGATTTCGTTAGCGGCCTGATAAAAAATAGGATTATTCCCTGTTGGGACAACTAAAAGTAACTTCCCATCTACGCTAAGATGAGATTTAAGATTTTTTAATACCTCAAGAGGTTTATTCACAAGATGAAAGACTGTGAAAGCTGAAATAACATCATAGATTCCTTCTTCTAAATCAGAGCTCACAAGAGATGTACTTTGTCTAAATGCTAAATTTGGATAAGCAAAAGAAGGAAATTTCCTTTTTGCTAACTCAATCATATTAAACGATAGATCAACTCCTAATACACTGCCTTTAGAAACTAGATGTGACATATCGGCTGAGATCTTTCCATCTCCACAGCCAAAATCTAAGACCTTCTCATTTCCTTTAAAGGGAACTTTTCCTAAAAGTTCAAAAGCCCACTGCCTTTGCATTTCTGAGTAGTGAAAATAGGTCTTTGTTAACAGATCCGAGTTCCAACCTTGCTTAACATCTTCAAAAGACCAATCCGGAACCTGAGCTAGTAAAGGTAGCCCTAAAACAATACTAAGTAGCATTTTCTTCATTATTTTTTTACAGCCTCTATTTCAATTCGTCCAAATCTCATCTCAATCACACCATTTGTAAGTAAAGTTTCCGGACGTAGACGGATATATTCCTCTATTGATTCTTGCAGATTGCCTATAGATTCAGTCGGGCTATGAGTCCCTATAAGGAATTCTAACAGTTCTTGCTTATCTACAAAAGGATCTACAGTATCTACTTTTTCTACTCTTTTAGGATATAGACCTACTTCTTCTAAAAGCTCTTTATATTCTTCTAGTGTCAACACCACTCTTGGAACTATATTTATCCGAGCCTGCTTCCACTCTATGTTATCCAAAGAATGGATCGATAAGATTAGTTTTCCCTCCGGCTTTAAGAGCCTAGCTAAATTTTTAAAAGCCGTATACTGATCTAAAGAGCAGTGTATGGCTAAGTTAGAAAAAATCAGATCAAAAGGTTCAAAAAGATTGGGATGGGTAAAGCTCCCTTCTTGGAAAAAAAGATTAGGATATTCTAAAGAGCTATACTGTTTTTTAGCCCAATCTAACATAGATTTAGAAGGATCAATTCCTAAAATAGTTCCTTTGGGAATAAATCTAGAGATATCAGCTGTGATTCTACCATCTCCACATCCAACATCTAAAATCCTTTCATTACCCTTAAGTTCTTTTAAATGGGAAGCGATAGACGCCATAGCCCATCTTCTTTGCATATCCGAGTTATGCACATAGGCTCTTATTGTATTAGTATCCCAGAGGGGGTCAACTGCTTGTAAACAAGTGATCGCAAGAAAAAACCCTCCTATCAACTTATACCACATAGCTTTCTTCCCCTATAAAAAGGTCGGATTTTTACCGATTGTCTCAATCAAAGCAAGAAGTATCTTTAATAGATATACGTATTGATAATTACAATTTATTTTTAATAAATAAAATAACTAGAAATAAGAATTATCTCATGATATGATTCCATGATAACTACTATTACGGAGAAAACATATGTACAGTGGTTCTATAAGAACTTTCCCTTCCTATCCCGTAACCTCCTCTATATTGGGTCGAGAATTACCTAAGGATCTTTGCACGAAAGATAAAGAAAAAATTATCAAAGTAGTTTCAGAGTATTTTGCAGATCAAAAGAAAACAAAAACTAATATCCGAATAGAGTCTGGATTTTTATTAACAGCTCTTTCAGGGACTTTATCTAAAGATGAAGTTGATTTTAATGACATTGGGATGAGCATTCCAACTGAGCGCATTAGCTTAAATGAGGACGCTATAGATAAGCTACGAGGGCACTTGCTATCAGCCTTATTAAGTGCTAGCTCCCCCAGGAACTAGCCTTTAGCTTTATCACAAGTACTATTTGACTTAAAATTCCTCTTAGAAGATACATTATGCCTATCATTTTTAGCTATTAAACAGGAAGGCTATGGAAAACACTCTACCTACACTAGAAACCATTCATTGGATAAGAGAAGGCTCTTACCAAGACATCCTCTATCATAAATATGAAGGGATTGCCAAAATCACAATCAATAGACCAGAGGTTAGAAATGCCTTTCGCCCTCTTACTGTAAAAGAGATGTCTCATGCATTAAACGATGCAAGAGAAGATGAAACTGTCGGAGTGATTATTTTAACAGGTCAAGGTAAAGAAGCTTTTTGCTCAGGTGGAGATCAACGCATTCGTAAAGAAGCTGGTTATAGTGATGAAACAGGCACGCAAAGACTCAACGTCTTAGATTTACAAAGACAAATCCGCACCTGCCCTAAACCTGTAGTTGCCATGGTTGCAGGCTTTGCAATAGGGGGCGGTCACGTCTTACATGTTATCTGCGATCTTACCATTGCAGCAGATAATGCCATCTTTGGTCAAACAGGACCCAAAGTTGGCTCTTTTGATGGGGGCTTTGGAGCGAGCTACTTAGCTCGCCTTGTCGGACAAAAAAAGGCTCGTGAAATCTGGTACCTATGTAGACGCTACTCTGCTAAAGAAGCTCTTGATATGGGACTTATCAACCATGTAGTTCCTTATGATGAATTAGAAGAAACAACAGTAGCATGGTGTAAAGAGATCCTAGAGCATTCTCCATTAGCTCTTCGCTGCCTAAAATCAGCTCTTAATGCCGACTGCGATGGTCAAGTCGGACTCCAAGAGCTAGCGGGTAATGCAACTTTACTTTACTACATGACAGAAGAAGCGCAAGAGGGGCATAAAGCCTTTTTAGAAAAAAGGAAACCCAACTTTAAGCAATTTCCAAAAAGGCCCTGACTTATGAACTCCTTACAAATTTGGGTAACAGCAGCAAGGCCTAAAACATTATGCGCTAGTGTAAGCCCTGTCATTTTAGGCTCTATTTTAGCTTTTTCTCAAGGGGCCTTTCAACCCCTTCTTTTCTTATTTACCCTCATCACAGCGCTTGGCATTCAAGTCAGCACCAACTTAGCTAATGACTACTTTGACTTTTTGAAAGGAGCCGATACGGCAGATCGAAAAGGACCTTTAAGGGTAACACAAGCAGGTCTTGTCTCCTTATATACAATGAAAAAAGCAATTTTAACTAGTTTAAGTCTGACAGCTTTTACAGGCCTTTATCTAAGTTTATATGGAGGCATCGTCATCGCAGGATTACTCATCCTTTCTTTACTATTAGCTGTTTTATATACAGCAGGGCCCTATTCCCTCGCTTATTTAGGATTAGGAGATCTTTTTGTCTTCTGCTTTTTTGGACCTGTCGCTGTTTTAGGAGCCTATTATCTTCAAACGGCGCAGTTTTCCCTAGATGCTATATTTATAGGCCTTGGCATCGGAGCTATCTCTACAGCCATTATTTGTGTAAATAATCTTCGCGATATGGAAGAAGATGCCCTTGTAGGCAAAAAGACCTTAGCTGTACGGTTTGGCAAAACCTTTGCTAAGATGGAATACTTAACATGCCTTTGCTTAGCAGGATTCATCCCTTACTTTTTTCTTTTTACCCATCCCTTTACAATTTTCTCTCTACTTTTCCTTATACCGGCAGTACCTTGCCTTCGCACTGTCTTTTATTATGAAGATCCAAAAGAGCTAAATATAATCTTAGTTAAAACAGGGCAGCTTCTTGTTATCTACACGGCACTTCTTTCCTTGGGATGGATCTTATAATGTCTTGGCTTTTTGAGACCTTCTCTATTCCCCTAGAATGCGCCTCTTCTATAGCCATAGAAACATCTGATGAGTCCTTAAGTTATGAAACTTTAGCTCATAAAATAGAAGCTAAGGCTAAAGAGCTGCAAAAACAAGGTGTTTTTGCAGGCTCTAGGGTAGCTTTTATTGCAGAATCTAACTTAAGAACTATCCTCACACTTCTTGCCTTATTCCTTTTAAAAGCAAGCCCCTGCCTTTTAAGCTTTCGTCTACCTAAAGAGTCTTTACCTTCTCTTTTAGAAAAAGCCCGCATCTCTTTTTTCATCGACAGCAAAAACTCTTCCCTACAAAAGATCTCTATTCAAAAGCCTCTTCCCGAAGCTATCTTGCTTTTTACATCAGGCAGCAGCGGTCATCCTAAGCTTGCTTGCCTCCATTTTTCTCACTTCATGGAAAGTGCTCTTGGATCAACACTTGCCTTAGACCTGTTAACTCCTGGAAAATGGCTTCTTTCTACACCCTTATTTCATGTTAGTGGCCTAAGCATTCTCTTTAGATGCCTAACAACAAAAAGTACTATCTTACTAGCCCATCCCTCTTCTGCTACACACCTATCTTTTGTTCCAACTCAACTGCTAAGACTTTTAGAAAGCAATCAAGAGTTTCCTTCCCTACGGTGTCTTCTTCTAGGGGGAGCACCTATCTCAGAAACCCTTCTTCAAAAAGCTCTTAGCAAAAATCTTCCTATTAAAGCAACCTATGGACTAACAGAAACAGCCTCTTTGGTGACTCTATCTTCTAGCCTATCTTCTCTTCATCTAGGAAAAGCTCTTCCGGGAAGAGAACTCATGATTAATGAAACAGGAGAGATCCTTGTTAGAGGAAAGACCCTATTTTCGGGATATGATCTAGGATCCGACCCCACACTCCCCCTAACTCAAGATGGATGGTTTGCGACAAAAGATCTAGGATCTTTTACAAAAGAGGGAAACCTTCTTTATAAGGGGCGCAAAGCTAACCTTTTTATCTGAGCGGGAGAAAATATCCATTCCGAAGACATCGAACACGCTTTAAATACGCTTCCTAATGTCTTATCTTCTATTGTTATCCCTGT